>Ga0190361_1000528_pt1 | contig 15202 bp, 11 predicted proteins | sample 48721845_MG_FD_161273 | JGI IMG/M metagenome (GOLD analysis project Ga0190361, IMG submission 161273) | Hydrothermal vent microbial mat bacterial communities from Southern Trench, Guaymas Basin, Mexico - 4872-18-4-5_MG | ecosystem: Environmental > Aquatic > Marine > Hydrothermal vents >...
TGGCTCTAAAACTATTACCAACTGGGACAATAAAAGTTATGGAGAAATAACTATAAAGGATGTATTAGAACATTCAATTAATACTGGAGCAGTCCTTCTGGAAAGAAAGATTGGTCATCAAACTTTTTACAATTACTTAAAAAAATTTGGCTTTGACCAGCCAACTGGCATTGATTTTCCATTTGAACAACATGGAGATCTTTCAAATCTTAAGGATAATCAGCCACTGAATTTTGCCTGTGCTTCATTTGGACAGGGAATATCAGTAACTCCGATTGAACTTATTAATGCTTTTTCAAGTTTAATTAATGGAGGTAAGCTAATGCGACCATATCTAAATAAAAAGTTGGGCAAGAAGATAATTGGAAATACTATTAGCCCAGAAGTAAGTGAACAAATAAAATTGATGTTAATCAGTACTGTAGAAAAGGCAGGTGTAGCTGTGATTGATGGATATAAGATAGGAGGAAAAACTGGTACTGCTCAAGTTCCAGATTTAGAAAATGGCGGATATAGCTCAGAAGTAATTAACACTTTTGTAGGATTTATCTCGGGCACTTCACCGGAAATTGTCATTCTGGTAAAATTGGAAAAGCCAGAAGGTGCACCTTTAGCAGGAATTACGGTAGTTCCAGCATTTAAGGAACTAGCTCAATTTATAATTAGTTACTATCATTTATTTCCAGCAGACTAATTATGAAAAAGATTGGACTAAAAATTTTAAGATTTATTCTAAAAAGCTTGGCTAAAGCTACATTAAGGAAGTATCAGCCTGGAATAATTGGTGTAACCGGCAGTGTTGGTAAAACCTCTGCTAAGCTAGCAATTGGAGCAGTACTGGGAAAGTATCGAAAAACTAGAGTTTCTCCAGCAAATTTTAATAATGAAATTGGGCTTCCGTTAACTATTTTGGGCGATTATTCTGCTATAACCGGGAGGTTATTCTGGCTAAGAGTTATACTCAGTTCAATTAAAAATTTAGTTTTAAGGGCTGATTATCCAGAAATTTTAGTCTTGGAATACGGTGCAGATAAGCCTGGAGATTTAAATTATCTACTAAGTATTGCTCAGCCTCAAATTGGAGTTATAACTGCTGTTGGAGAAATTCCAGTTCATGTTGAATTTTATTCTGGTCCGGAAGAGGTAGCTAGAGAAAAAGCAAAATTAGTAGAATCTCTCTCAAGTTCAGGAATTGCTGTCTTAAATATTGATGACGTTTGGACTAAAGAAATTCAATCAAGACTAAAGGCTAAAATAATAACTTATGGTTTTAATAAGTCAGCTCAGGTAATGATTTCTAACTTTGAAAATTATTATAAAGAATTTCCCTGGGGAGTAAGATTTAAGCTAGAATACCAGGGAAATTGTGTTCCAGTTAAGTTGAATAAAGTTTTAGGTCGAGGAGCTGCCTATAGCGCTGCATGTGCTGCCTGTGTAGGACTAACCTTTGGATTAAATCTAATTGAAATTACTGAAGCATTATCTGAAAGGTATTCGCCTCCAAAATCTCGAATGAATCTACTGGTTGGAGTAAAAAATACCATAATCATTGATGATTGTTATAACGCCTCTCCCTTATCAATGAAAAATGCACTTAATACATTAAAAGAATTGCCAGCTAAGAGAAAGGTAGTAGTTTTAGGAGATATGCTGGAGATAGGTAGATATTCTCTTAAAGTGCATCAAGAAATTGGAAGATTTTTAGCTTCCTTTGTAGATGTTTTGTTTACAATAGGACCCAGAGCGAAATTCATTGCTGCTGGGGCTAAGCAAATGGGAATGCCCCAGGATAAAATATTCTCCTATCTTTACGCCGACCAGGCTAAAAAACCAGTAGAACTGGAATTGCAACCAGGAGATGTAATTTTAGTTAAAGGGAGTAGGGCAATGCACTTGGAAAAAGTAGTAGAAGAAATTAAGAAATATTAACAAAGCCTTCTAAGAGTTGATTTTTAAGTTATTACTGTTTATACTTAGTTTTGTTGCCGTTATCGTCTAGCTGGCCTAGGACACCTGGTTCTCAGCCAGGTAACCCGGGTTCGAATCCCGGTAACGGTACTGGAACTATGCCTATTACTCTAAAAGTTATTTTTGCAGTAAGTTTTTCAGCTTTAATGGTAATTTTTATAGTTAGCTATGCTAAGGTTTCTAACCAGAGCTACATTGTATTTCCTAAAAACTTATATTCTGGATCAAATTATCTGAGAAATATAAGTTATCTTAAAAATTTCATTTTACTAAGTTTTTTAGTTTTTTTAGCAAATTTCAGTCTGGCTAATTTTTTATTCCATCGAGAAAAGTTATTATCATTTTTTTTGAGTTGTGTCACGTTTCTAGAAACAATTTTGATATTTACTTTTTTAACCAGTGTGTTAAAGTTAAATTGATATGTTAATTGTAGCAGAAATAAAAGGAAAACAATATAAGCTAAAGCCAGGAGATAAAATTAAGGTAGAGAAGATCAATGGCAAAGTAGGAGATGAGATTGTTTTAGATAAAATTTTACTTTTTGCCAATGACAACACAGTTGAAATTGGAACTCCTTATCTTGATAAAAAGATTAAAGCAAGAATTTTAGCTCAAGGAAAAACTGAAAAAAAGATAGTGTTTAAATATAAACCTAAAACCAGGTATAGAAAAAAGAAAGGACATCGACAACCTTATACTGAAATAGAAATACTAAAGTCCATAACCTAAAACTCTTATATCAAATTTTCAACTTCTTCGTTTGAATGCCTCAATTAGAGTTTGTTTGTCAGCAAATTCTATTTCTCCACCAGTTGGAATTCCCCGACCTAGTCTGGTAATTTTGTCAGCTAAGTTTTCAAACTGCTTTTTAATCAACAAAAAAGTAAAATCTCCATAAGTATTTGGATTTAAAGCAATAACTATTTCTTTAACTTTTCCACCTAACTCGTATTTTATTCTTCTTTCCAAAGCATTCAGTCTTTGTTTTTGAGCTGGTTCCAACATTTCTCTTTTAGCCAGTCCACCCAGAATCAAATAATTTCCTTTATATGTTTTGGTTTTCTCTATTGAAATTAAGTCAGTTTCTTTTTCTACAATAGTAATCACATGTTTATCTCTACTATTATCACGACAAATTGGACAAAGTCTGTAATTACCCTGATAAGGAAAAAAACAATTAGGGCAAATTCTCATTTTTTGAAGTTCTTTAAGGGTTTGTTCAAAATTTTCTAGTTGTGATTTTTCTTGATGTACTAGATGAAAAGCTAAGCGGGTAGCCTGTCTTGGGCCAATTGAAGGGAATTTCATTAAGATTTTAATAAGTTTTCTTATAACTTCAGGAATCACAGTAGGTCAAATTTTTACAAAGTTTCATCAATCTCTCTAAAAGTAACTTTTTGAGGATCAAAATTTAATTCTATTACTCCCAGGGGTCCATTTCGATGTTTAGCAATTCTTATCTTCATCAAGTTACTATCTCCCAAATCCTCAAGTTGTTCTTTCTGCCGGTATAGGAACATAACTACATCAGCGTCCTGTTCCCAGGAGCCAGTTTCTCTTAAGTCGGATAGTCTAGGAATCCCAGTTTCTCTCTGATCTACTGCTCGAGTAAGTTGGGAAACAGCCAGTACTGGTACTTCTAGTTGCCTGGCCAGAGTTTTTAGGCCATGACTGATTTCAGTAAACTGATGAACAGGGTTATCAAAGTTTCCAGAAGGAGTAATAAGTTGAACATAATCGATAATTATTAACCCCAATCCTTTTTCCAACTGCAATCTTCTGGATATTGAACGAATCTGGAGAACCGTTGGAGAAGGATAATCCTCAATAAAAATTGGAGTTTTAGAAAGTCTATCCAGAGCAGATTGGATCATTTCAAACTCCAAAGAATCGTCTACCCTGCCTGTTCTTAGTTTCCATAAATCTACTGAGGATTCGGCAGATATTAATCTGTCTATTATTTCATCTTTAGACATTTCCAAGGAAAAGAAGGCAACTGGAATATGCTGTTCAGTCGTAACATGCCTGGCTATATCTAGAACAAATGCAGTCTTTCCAAGAGAGGGACGGGCTCCCAGGATAATCAAGTTGGACTTTTGAAGTCCAGAAAGGTAATTATCCAGCTTTTTAAAGCCAGTTGGAATTCCTCGAAGTCCTTCTTTTTTCTGTTGAAGTTTTTCTATTCTTTCAAATGCCATTTTTAGTTCAGTCTCCCAGGGAATTCTTTCTTTAACCAGTGAATGCTGAGAAATTTTAAAGATTTTTTGCTCAATTTCATCCAGTAAGTACTTGGCCTCTTTTTGTTCAAATGCCTTTTCAGTTATTTCAGCAGCAACTCCAAGTAAGTCACGTAGGTTTCTTTTTTCTCTAACTATCTTAGCATAGTGGGTGATATGGGAGGCACTGGCTACCCCCTCAACTAGATCAGTTAGATAACTTACCCCTCCAATCTGCCTAATCTTCTTTCTTCTTTTTAACTCAGAAGATACGCTTAAAATATCAATTGGCTCATTCTTAGAAAAAAGATCAACAATTACTGAATAAATTTCCTGATGCTCAGGCTTGTAAAAATCTTCTGGACTTAAGACATCACAAACTTTTACAATCGCCTGAGGATTAATCATTAAAGCTCCGAGTACTGATTTTTCGGCTTCAATATCCTGCGGTGGTAGTTTAACCATAGTTTTAAGTGATTGGCTTTATGTATGGTCCAGCTGGGGTATCTTCTATCTGATATCCTAGTTTGTTTATTTTTTTTCGTAATTTATCTGCTTCATTCCATTGTCTGTTTTTTCTAAACTTTTCTCGTTGTTTAGCTAAGTTTTTTATTAACTCTGGTACTCCAGTTAAGTTTAACTCAATTCCAAAAATTTTCAACCTTTCTTGAATAAACTTGCTAATCTGCTTTGCCTGGGTCTTATTCAGCTTCCAAAGGTCTCTTTGAATTTCAGAAATAAGTTTAAATAACACTCCTAAAGCTTTAGGAGTGTTAAAATCCTTGTCCAGAGCCTGTTGAAAGTTTTTTTGAGCCAATTTTAATTGGTAGGAAATCTTTAGAATTTTCTGACTCTGCTTAATCATTCTTAATTTTTCCAGAAATTCAATTAAGTTTTGAAACTTACTTTCGGTTTGTTTTAGTAGTTTTTCGGTATAGTTTAGTGGTGAACGATAGTGATAGCTTGCCACCATCAATCTCAATAAATTTACTCTTTTTTTAACATCTGGCTTTAAAAAATCTCTTAAAGTTAGATAGTTTCCTAAGCTTTTGGACATTTTTTTCCCATTTATTTTTAGTAATCCAACATGCATCCAGACTTTAACCATTGGCCTTTTGGAAGAAAAAGCTTCCATTTGAGCTATTTCTGATTCATGATGAGGAAACTTTAAATCCATTCCACCACCATGTAGATCATACTGAGGTCCAAAAAACTTATAAGCTATAGCTGTATCTTCAATGTGCCAGCCAGGTCGGCCTATTCCCCAGGGAGATTTCCAGCCTAATTTCCAGAATTTCCACAGACTAAAATCCAAAGGGTCTTTTTTTTGCGGGTCTGGTTCAATTCTCCAGCCTGGTCTCAATTCATCTAAATTCTGTTTGGATAACTTTCCGTAGTTTTTAAACTTCTTTACTTCAAAATAGATTCCTCGCATAGTTTGATAGGCATATCCTAGCTCAATCAATTTTTTAATCTGGCTTATTATTTCTTTAATGTGCTCAGAAGCTCTGGCATAGGCATCTACCGTATTAATGTTAATTTTTTGCATATCCTCAAGGTACTTTTTTTCATAAAAGTGAGCTAGTTTTAGTATATCTTTTCTAGTAAATTTATTCTTTTTACTTTTAACTTTGTCAATTATTTTATCATCAATATCGGTAATATTCTGTAAATAAAAAACTTTAAATTTTTTAAATCTTAAATATCTGACCAGCATGTCAAATACCAGGTATAATCTGGCATGGCCAATGTGAACATAATCGTAAACTGTAGGACCACACACAAATAGGTTAATTTTCTTTGGAAGGGGTTTAATTTTTTCAGATAAGGTGTCAAAAATATAGACCATTATTATGTGGTTAAGTATTAAGCTTAGGTAGCTACATCCAATCCTTCTTTCTGAAAATGTAAGCTAGTAAACCCATAGTTAGTACTGAGCCCAGAATTAATAGAATAAATCCATTTAATCCCATCCAGTTTTCAATTGCTTCAGAAATTGTCGGAATAGTAATTATTGCTACCACCAGCATTAATGGAAATGTTAAAAAAGCCAGTACAGTAAATTTTTTCATTACATCATTTGACTTATAGTTCAGTAGTTGGGCATTGGTAGTTTCGAAATCAGATAGAGTAGTTTTTAAGCTTTCAAATAAGTTAATTACTCTACCATAGTCGTTTAGTAAGTCTGAAAAATACACTTCAGCGCGCTTACCCCAGAAATCTGAACAGACTGATAGTAAAGATTCTAATATCCTAAGTTGAGGTTGGACAATCATTCCTATAGTAACTAAATCTCTTTTAATCCAGGAAATTCTTTCTAGTAAATCCTGTTGATGTTTAGCAAAAAGTTGCTCTCCAACCTGGTTTACTTTTTCCTGAATACGTTGGAGTTGATGTAAAGAAAATTGATTAACCTCTTCCAGAAACTGATAGGTTAATCTGGCAGTATCATTGATTTCCTCTATTAATTTTTTATTCTTTAACTTTCTCTCAAACTCTTCAATTGGCTGCAAAGGCTGGTAGTGAACAGTGATTAGACTATTTCTGGTAATAAGTAAATCAATTTCGCCACATTTTGAAGTTTTTTCTTTAATATCGTAAACCGGAATCCGAAATACTATGTAAAGATAATCGTCTTCAAACCTATCTACTTTTCCTCGACTGGAAAGGTGTAAAAGCTCATCCAGAATTACTGAGTGAAAGTTATAATTTTGTCTCAGATACTGCAAATCTAGCGGAGAAGGAGAAAGAATATCTATCCAGTGTAAGTTTTCTTTAATATCATAGATACTTCGCATTTACGGATAATGGTTTATTCAGTATAATAATATTATACTAGAATTATGAAAAAAAATCTACTGAAATTACTATTGTTAACTATTTTAATAATCCAAATTTGCCTATTATTTGAAACAAAACAAGCAGCTGCAGCTACTAATATTAGTTCGGAAGAAGGGGAGCACTGGGCCTGGAATGATATTATTGGCTGGATTGATTTCTATTCTACCGGCAATGTGGAAGTAACTGATTACAAAATTAAAGGATACGCTAGTTCCAGTGTAGGTTATATTGCCCTTGATTGTGAAACTTCCCCCAATGGAAATATCTGCAGCAGTTCTAACTTTAAAGTTGAAAACAACTGTAACGGAGAATTATCCGGTTTTGCCTGGAACGAGGTAATTGGCTGGATTTCCTTTAATTGTCGTGATTTGAATGTTTGCACCCAATCAAATTATCGAGTAACTATTGATGCTGCAGGAAACTTCCAGGGTTGGGCCTGGAATGATATAATTGGCTGGATTTCCTTTAATAGCAACAATCCTGGTGCTGAGGGACCAATTGATTATAAAGTAAAAACTTCCTGGTCTACTTCTGGAAAAACAGGTTATCTTGTTTCTTTAGTATACGATACTGGAATAGAATCAGGAGCTGGATTTAATTCGCTTATGTGGAAGGGATACAAGCCATCTGGTACCAAAGTTAAGTTTCAATTTGCCTCCTCAAATTGTCCAAATGGAGCTACCAATCCTCCTCAATGTGATACTGGTGAATGGAAGTTTCTAGGACCTGGAGGAACCGGTTTAGAAACTGACGTTTATGAGCCAATTGGCCCAAATTTCCCAATAAAGATTAACCGAAGTTACCATAATAATCATCGCTATTTCAGGTATAAAGTGATTTTAGAATCTGATCCCTGCAAAGAAACTACTCCGCTAGTAGAGGAAATAATCATAAACTGGAGTCCTTAAGTGACTTAACTTTTAGCTCAACCTTTTAGAGATTATTTTCATAATTAGTTTTCCAATTTTTTCCGGGTCATGCCTGGCTACATTTGGTTCGGTAACTAAATTTCTACCGATTATTTCTATATTTCTAGACTTGAATTCATTCTGGATAAATTTTACTGGTTTAGCTTTTTCTCGTTGGTATCTTTTCAAAATCTTTGACCTCAATTTTTTGCTGTTATAGGTTAAAACATCAATACAAGGACAACCAATATACTCTTCAATGGTAGCCAAGTGGTCATAAACTGAAAAATCATTGGTTTCACCATATTTGGTCATTATATTGCAGTTATAAATTTTTAAGGCTTTTGATTTTCTAATAGCTTTGGATACTCCATTAACTACTAGGTTTGGAATAATACTGGTAAATAAATCTCCCGGGCCTATTATTATAACCTGAGCCTGTTTTATAGCTATTAAAACTTCTGGATTTGCCTCTGCCGGAGGTTTTAGATATAGTCTTTTAATTCTTAAGTTTGAAGTTGAACGAGGCAAATCAATTACTGATTCTCCTTTAATTAGGGTTCCATCTTCCAGGCGTGCATACAGATGAGTGCTTTGAAAAGTTACCGGCAATACTTTACCTCTTACTTTCAAAATTTTGGAAGCAAACTTAATTGCCTTTTGTTCGCTGTTTAGTATTTTTTCCAGTGCAGTTAAAAACAAATTGCCAAAGTTATGGCCTGACAAACTATTTCCTTTTTTAGAATGAAACCTGTAATTAAATAGCTTTTTAAGGATTTCAGTTTCATCGGATAAGGCTATTAAACATCTTCTGATGTCTCCCGGCGGTAAAACTCCATATTCGTCTCTTAGTATTCCTGAACTTCCCCCTGAATCCATCATTGTCACTATTGCACTAATTTCAATTTTATCAGTGTATTTTTTTAATCCCCTCAGTAGGTTATAGCTTCCTGTTCCACCACCAATTGTTACTACTTTTTTCTTTTCCATACTAACTAACTATAGTCAACTTTAAGCTAGTTTTCAATATTCAATTGCTTTCTGTTTATTTTATTATATAATAAAACCATCAGAACTTAGCTGATTAGAAATTAATGTCTTATCCTTTTCAAAAAATTGAGAAAAAGTGGCAAAAAAATTGGGAAGAACTTAAGATTTTTAGAGCTTCAGATAGATCGAAGAAACCAAAGTTTTATTGCTTGGACATGTTTCCTTATCCCTCTGCTTACGGACTTCACGTTGGACATCTTAAAGGTTACACTATTTCTGACCTGATAGCCAAACAGAAATTGATGCAAGGTTATAATGTTCTTCATCCAATGGGCTGGGATGCTTTTGGATTACCAGCCGAGAACTTTGCTATTAAAACCGGAATTCATCCAAGAATAACTACAAAAAAGTCAATTAATCGAATTAAAAAACAAATGATTAGCTCCGGATTAGGATATGATTGGAGTAGAGAAATTAATACCTCAACTCCAGATTATTACAAATGGACTCAATGGATGTTCTTACAATTGTACAAAGCTGGATTAGCTTATCGGGAAAAATCAGCTGTAAATTATTGTCCAAAATGTAAAACTGTTTTGGCTAGAGAACAAGTAATTAATGGCAGGTGTGAAAGATGTGGTAGTCTGGTTAAACAAAAAGACCTTGAGCAATGGTTTTTTAAGATTACTAAATATGCTGAAAGACTATTGAAAGATTTGGAAAAAATTGATTGGCCCGAAAATATAAAATTAATGCAGCGAAACTGGATTGGTAAGTCCTCCGGAGTTACTGTTCGGTTCCAAATTGTGAATTCTAAACTTTCAGTTGATGTATTTACCACCAGAGCTGATACTTTATTTGGTTGTACTTATATCGTTTTAGCTCCGGAACATCCTATAATTGAAACACTTAAGCCAAGAATTTCAAACTTTAACTCGGTTAAAAGATATATTAGACAAGCTAAACAGAAAACTGAAATTGAAAGAACTTCTCAAGATAAGTCAAAAACTGGAATTGAACTAAAAGGAATATTAGCAATAAATCCAGTTAATCAGAAGCAAGTGCCGGTTTATGTGGCTGACTATGTACTTGGAGAATATGGAACCGGTGCAATTATGGCAGTTCCTGCTCACGACCAAAGAGATTTTGATTTTGCCAGGAAACATAACTTAAAAATTATTGAAGTTATTAGACCAAAATCTGGAAAATCTAACTTTCCAGATGAAGCCTATGTTGAGGATGGAATATTAATAAATTCAGGAAAGTTTTCCGGATTAACTTCCAAACAAGCTAGAGCAAAAATCGCTCAGTATTTGCAAAAAAACAATCTAGGAAAGAAAGAAGTTTACTATAAACTTAGGGATTGGTTAATTTCCAGGCAGAGATACTGGGGTGCTCCAATACCAATGATACACTGTTCTAAATGTGGTTGGGTTCCAGTTCCCGAATCGGAATTGCCAGTAATTCTGCCCAGAATTAAGGACTTTAAACCAGCTGGAGGAGGAAAGTCACCACTGGCTAAAAGTGAGAAGTTTGTAAAAGTAAAGTGTCCTAAGTGTGGAGGAAAAGCTTTTCGTGAAACTGATACAATGGACACCTTTGTTTGTTCTTCCTGGTACTTTCTTAGATATATTGATTCAAAAAATTCAAAGCAATTTGCTTCGAAATCAAAAATTAAAAAATGGCTGCCGGTTGATTTGTATATTGGTGGAGCAGAACATGCAGTAATGCACCTGTTGTATGCAAGGTTTCTTACTAAATTCTTATTTGATAAGAAACTTATTGACTTTGACGAACCATTTTCTAAGTTATTCAATCAGGGAACAGTTTATCGACATGGAGCAAAAATGTCCAAATCTAAGGGAAATGTAGTTGTGCCAGATGAATTAATCAAAAAATATGGAGCGGATACACTAAGATTATACGAATTGTTTATGGGTCCTGCTGAACAAGCTACTGAGTGGTCAGATCGAAGTGTAGTTGGTTGCTACAGATTTTTAAATCGAATTTGGAAATTACAATCTAAAATTAAAGAATTAAAGCCTGAATCCAGTCAAATTCAAAAACTTTTACATCAAAGTATTAAAATGGTTACTGAACATATTAAAGATTTTAGATTTAATACTGCCGTTTCAACTTTAATGGTATTGGTAAATGAAATAGAAAAACAGCCTTATATATCAAAGTCTACTTATGAGAGCTTGATAAAGTTAATTGCTCCATTTACTCCTCATATAGCTGAAGAATTATGGCAAAGGCTAGGAAATAAAAAATCCATATTTACTCAAAGCTGGCCTAAATACAATCCTGAATTAATTAAAGCAGAAAAAATTACTCTGATTATTCAAGTAAATGGTAAGTTGAGAGACAAATTGGAAGTAATAGGTGGTTTATCTGAATCAGAAGTAAAAGAAATAGCTTTAAATTCTGAAAAAATAAAAAGATATATTCAAGGTAAAAAGATTAAGAAAATAATTTATATTCCAGATAAGCTTATTAATCTGGTAATTTAAGGTCTTTCAGCTAAAGTAATTTTTATTCTAAATTTTTCAGTTCCTCTGAGTACGGTTAATTCAATTTTATCTCCAGCATTAAATTCTTCCAGATGATCTGATAAGGTTTTTTTAGTACTAATCTTTTTTCCATTGCATTCTAAAATTATATCACCGGGAAGTAAACCAGCCTTATCTGCCGGACTGCCTAAAACTATCGCGCCTCTAGCTTTAATAATCAATGCTCCATAACCTACTGGCAGTTTTAGTTCCTGCTGAACCTGTTTATTTATAGTTAAGTATCTAACCCCTAAAAATGGCCTAGCTATTCGGCCATATTTTTTAAAGCTAGCCAAAGTCTTCTTAGCAGTATTAATTGGAATAGCAAAGCCAATATTTTCTGCTCCAATTACTGCTGCAACGTTTATTCCAATTACTTCTCCAAAAACATTTACAAGCGGTCCCCCTGAATTTCCTAAATTGACTGCAGCATCGGTTTGAATTAATCCCTTAAGTCTTTCTTCACTTTCTTCCAGTAACAATCCTTTGGTCCTGGCTACAATTGCTCTGCTTAAACCAGAAATTATTCCTTTGGACACAGTGTTTCGGAATATTCCTAAAGCATATCCTATTGCTAAAACTGTTTGTCCTAATTCCAGTTCATTTGAATCTCCGAGTTTAACTATTGGTAAGGGTTTTTTAGGTTCAATTTTAATAATTGCTACATCTGTAGTTGGATCTGTTGCTAGAACTCTAGCTGGATATCTTTTTTCATCATGAGTAATTACAGTATATTCAACATTAGGTTCAGAAACTACATGTCGATTACTTAAAATTAAGCCGGAGGAATCAAAGATAAATCCAGAACCTCCACCAATTCTTATTCTTCCTCCTGGACCAATCATTTCTCTTGGGATTTGAATTGGAGGAAGCAAGGGATAAAAAGGATAAAACCTTTCTCTCAATTCTTCTTCTAACTGTCGAAGACGTTTAGTAATAACAATTGAAACCACTGCAGGTATTACTTTCTTAATTGTAGTTATTATTCTAGATTTTTCTTTCATTTTAGCTTGAGCTTTGTTTCTGTGGACCGTAAGGGACTTGAACCCTTGACCTCCTGCGTGCCACGCAGACGCTCTAGCCAACTGAGCTAACGGCCCAGCTTTAAGTGGGCGTATCCTGACTCGAACAGGAGACCTCTACGATGTCAACGTAGCGCTCTAACCAACTGAGCTATACGCCCAATTAATTGTTATCAATTAAATTTTATAGTATAATTTTAAAGTTGTAAAGCCCCGATAGCTCAATTGGATAGAGCAGATCCGTCCTAAGGATAAGATCTGGGTTCGAATCCTAGTCGGGGCACTATAATCTGCTCATCAATATAGACCTAAGTATTGCGAGTGGGCGAGCTAATTTTCAAACAAATTAACAATTTGAAAATTGAAAATTGATTATAGTATTTTGATTTTTGATTTTTACATTTTACATTTTTAGAATTTGTTAATTTTGAATTTTTAATTGTCATTTTACATTTTGATATTTATATTTTAAATTTATTATGGTGGGGTGCCTGAGTGGTTGAAAGGGGCGGTCTTGAAAACCGCTATACCCCAAAAGGGTATCGTGAGTTCGAATCTCACCCCCACCGCCAGTATTAATATATCTTAGTTTGTAAACAAACTAAATATGAATAAATTTATGAAAATAGCCATTGAAGAAGCCTTTAAAGGTTTAAGACAAAACGATGGCGGCCCCTTTGGTGCAGTTATAGTAAGAAATGGAAAGATTGTTGCAAAGGGCCATAATGAGGTTATTAAAACTAATGACCCTACTGCTCATGCCGAAATTGTAGCTATAAGAAAAGCTTCTGCTAAATTAAAGAGATTCGATCTTTCTGATTGCGAGATATATTCTTCTTGTGAGCCATGTCCTATGTGTTTTGCAGCAATTCATTGGGCTAAAATGAAGAAATTATATTACGGCTGCACAAGAAATGATGCGGCAAAGATAGGTTTTGATGATAAGTTTATTTACGATGTAATAAAAGGGACTTCTAAAAAAAGACAGGTCAAGAAGGTTCAAATTGACAGAAAGGAATGTTTAAAGCCATTTAAAGAATGGGAATCAAAATCGGATAAGATACAATATTAGTTTAAGTTGACAGTATTATTTAAGCTTATATTGCAGCATTATGAATTCTAGAATAAGAATTTTAATTGTTACATTATTTACGTCAATTATCATTTTAGGATTTTCAATCTGGAGTATCTGGCTTGAAAAACAAATTCCTAAACCAGCTTTAAAACCAATTTTTCCAATAAAACCGGCTGAAGTTTCTTTGGAATCTCCATTAGTTTTAACTGCTGACTATCCTGAATTTAAGCTGGAAAAAAGGGAATATCAGAATCCTGAATATTTACTTCCATTAAAAGAATTACCAGAAAATTATTATCGAGATATAGTTAAAAAATTTGATAAACAATTAACCGAGAAACAAAAGCAACTTTTATTGGAAAATGGAGTTTTAATTTTGGCTGGAGATAAGTATGACAGATTTGAAAATGCTTTTTCTGAACTAAAGAAAAAGGACATTCCAATATTTATTACTTCAGATTCAATTTTTCATTTATTTCATATTGAATTTAATGAAATATTAAAAAACCTTGAAATAAAAAAACTTTATCCAATGTTAAAAAGCTTTTTGGCTGCGGTAATAACAGAAACTAAAAAACAAATGACTAATCCAGAAGTTAAAGAGCTGGCAACCAGAAATTTAGCTTATTTATCGGTAGCCTTAAAGTTACTTGACCCATCTTTTAAAGTTCCAGCAGTAGTTGAAAAACAAGTTAATGAAGAAATTAAAAGAATTGAAGATCATTTAGGGTTTTATAAATCTCCAATTTTAAGTATAGATTGTCCGGGGGAATGTTTAGATAAAGTCTTTCCAGATGGTTTTGTTTTCACAGCTGGAAAGTATCCTGATGGAGAAAAATGTTCTCAGGCAATTAAAGGAGTAAAAATTCCTTATCAAGGAAAACTCTGGGACTCAGTAGAATTTTATAAGCAGGTTTGTAGCAAAAAATGCTATTGCGAGGATTATTCCCAATATGTTCCCAGAGGACATTATACTTTATCTGAACAATTAAAACAGTATTTTAAATCAATGATGTGGCTTGGACGAATAAGTTTTAAGGTTAGGGGAGAGGAGTGGACCAGGCAAGCTATCTTACTAAGTTTGGCTGTAAATCAAGTTAAAACAAATTTTGAAGGGAAATCAATTTCAGCTCAGGAATTATGGAGAAAAATTTATTCAATTACCGGATTTTTTGCCGGAGCATCAGATGACTTAACTTTTTATGACTATCTTCAGATTTTAAACAGAATTATTGGAAAAGAAATAAGTTTGGATAAAATTATCCAATTAAACCTTCAGGAATTTCAAAAGCAGCTTTCTGATTTAAAAGGACCAAAGATTTTGGGAGAATTTGAAATTGACCTGACCGGAAATTTAAAAGATTTAACTCAGGGAATGAGATTAATCGGTCAAAGATATGCTTTAGATTCTCAAATTTTAGGTGATTTAGTTTATAAAAACGTTGGACCAAATATTAATTCAAAATACTATGATGAAGTAATTAATTACTGTGTTACTATTAGTTGCCTGGGCATGCCAGTTTGTTCTCAACCCAGAGAATTTTATTATGATTGTAAAAATTTTGAATCAGATAAAACTAAATACTGGAATGAAGTTTGTAATGCTGCAATAGAACTATACTGCGGATGT
>Ga0190361_1000529_pt1 | contig 15195 bp, 15 predicted proteins | sample 48721845_MG_FD_161273 | JGI IMG/M metagenome (GOLD analysis project Ga0190361, IMG submission 161273) | Hydrothermal vent microbial mat bacterial communities from Southern Trench, Guaymas Basin, Mexico - 4872-18-4-5_MG | ecosystem: Environmental > Aquatic > Marine > Hydrothermal vents >...
GTATAGTGTGCGGACAGCACGGATGGACGCATGAAGGAACTTCGTCGGAAAATACTTGACACCGCCCCTTTCATGGATGCGGGGCTTCAGATGGTGTGGCGGGCTGGACGCTGATACGGCGTCGGACAAACGCTGTGCGGATAGTTACCAGTATTCGGTCGGTGACGAGTTGACGAATTGTTCAAGGAAGGTGGTTTTTTGTTGACAATCATTTACCTTTTGGCTAAATAGTTAAGTCGGTTAACTCCCCAGACAATTGGGAGGAGAGGAAAATGGTGGTTGGCAAAAGGGTTTTAGCAAGGTATCAGATGCGGGCAAGGGTTCTTAAAGCGCTTGCTCATCCAACAAGGCTTTTGATTGTGGATAGACTTGCTCAAGGGGCGTGTTCTGTTGGCGAGTTGGCGGAGCATACAGGCGCGAAATTCCCTGTTGTTTCAAGGCATCTGGCATTGCTTAAGGAGGTGGGGATTGTTGAAAGCCGCAGGGAAGGTATGCACATTTTCTACTTTCTGAAGACACCGTGTGTGCTTAACTTCTTCAACTGTGTTGAGGCGGTTTTGAGGGCGACTGCACGAGCGAGGAAAGAACTTATTGGATGAGTCTGTTCATCTATGTAGGGAGCAGCCAATGGAATGGCGTCGTGAGTGGAAGGTGTTGGTTATTTTGGTAGGCGTATTTGCGGGATGCTTTTTCCTACCTGTTGGGAGTGAGCGTTTTCGGAAGGCGGTATTTGAGTCGCTTGCGCTTGTCAGGTGGTATGCGCGGGAGCATGTGGTTTTATGTCTTGTGCCGGCATTTTTTATTGCTGGTGCGATATCGGTGTTTGTGAGCAAGGAATCGGTGATGCGGTATCTTGGTGCGCAGGCGAAGAAGGTTGTTTCATACGGGGTAGCGTCGGTATCGGGCAGTGTTCTTGCGGTATGCTCCTGCACGGTGTTGCCGCTTTTTGCGGGGATATACAAGATGGGTGCGGGGTTAGGACCTGCGTGTGCATTTTTGTATTCAGGACCTGCGATAAATGTTCTGGCGATAATTTTGACGGCGCGGGTTTTGGGGGTGGAGTTGGGGATTGCGCGTGCGGTTGGTGCCGTATCATTCAGCATTGTGATAGGTCTTCTGATGCATCTTATTTTCAGGAAGGAGGAGTTGGCGAAGGCGGAGGCGCAGATGGGGATGGGGGAGGTTGAGGTGGCGCGTCCGTTATGGCAGAATGCGCTTTATTTTGCCTCTATGGTGGCGGTTCTGGTTTTTGCGAATTGGGGGAAACCGCAGCATCAGGGTGGGGTGTGGGGTGCGATTTATGGCGCGAAATGGTGGATAACGGCATTTTCGGCGGCGGGGCTTGGCGTAGCGCTTGTTTTATGGTTTAAGGTGAGGTGGTGGCAGGTTTTGGGGGTGGGTCTGGCTGTGGCGGTCTGCGCGTTTCTTTTCCCGCAATATCCGATGCTGGCGTTCATAGTCGGCATTGTGGGGCTGGTTCTTATAACAAGCCGCAGGGACGACGAGGTTGGTGAGTGGCTTGAGGAATCGTGGGGATTTGCGAAGCAGATATTGCCGCTGCTTTTTGCGGGTGTGTTGGTAGCGGGATTTTTGTTGGGTCGTCCTGGGCAGGAGGGGGTGGTGCCGAGTGGCTGGGTATCGGCGGCGGTGGGTGGGAATTCGCTGGCGGCGAACCTATTTGCTGCGGTGGCGGGAGCGTTTATGTATTTCGCCACCCTAACGGAGGTGCCGATACTGCAGGGGCTTATCGGCAGTGGTATGGGTAAAGGACCTGCTCTGGCACTGCTGCTTGCAGGACCCGCCTTAAGTCTGCCCAATATGCTCGTCATACGCAGCATTATGGGGACGAAAAAGACGCTGGTGTTCGTAGGGTTGGTGGTTGTGATGGCGACTATAGCGGGCAAAATGTATGGTGCGATATTTGGATAGGAGGGCGTAAGGTGAGGGAAGTGAAAGTTCTTGGCGTGGGATGTGCGAAATGTGAGAAGTTGTTTGAGAATGTGAAGCAGGCGGCGGAGGAGGTAGGTGTTGAGATTGCGCTTGAGAAGGTGACCGACATAAGCAAGATAATGGGTTTTGGTGTGATGATAACGCCGGCTTTGGTTGTGGACGGCGAGGTGAAGGCGGCGGGCAAGGTCCTGAGCGTGGAGCAGATAAAGGAGTTGCTTACCAAAGATGAGTAAGGACGGCTATAGGATTGGGTGGCATTTTAGGGGTGTGCGCGGGTAGGGTCGCTTTCGTCTGTAACTGCAAGTGTTGGATTCTGGTTCTTCTACATAGTGGTGTTTTGTGTGGTCAGTCGCCGATGGAGAGGGCGGAACGCGGGCATTCCTGCACGCATTCTCCGCAAAGTACGCATTTTATGGGCGTTTCCACCTCAGGGTGAGTGAACATTGCGTTTTGTGGGCATTCTTCAACGCAACTGTAGCAGGCGGTGCAGTCGTCAGGGTTTATGACATAGACGCCGTCGCGTTTTTGAATGGCATCGTTTGGGCAGACATCAGCGCAATGTCCGCACTGGTTGCAGACGACAAGTGAGAAGCGCGGTTCGGGCATATGAGGGATTATCCGCAGGGCGGCTTTTTTGGGGTTTGCGGCGGACTGGTTCACAACCGCGCACACCATCATACAGGTTCTGCAGCCCGTGCAGAGTTTCTCGTCGTGTAGAAGTCGCGCCATAACACATCTCCCAAACCGTTCTTGCAGGATGCCATTTTACAGCAAGGAGGGGAGGGGGTCAAATAGGGGAGCGTTTTCAGCGCATACCGCTTTCAAGGGTGGTCGGGTCTGGTTTTTTGAGTTCGTTTTTCGGCAGTGGCGGCAGGTCGGCGTAGTTTGATATCGGCACAGGCAGTGTTGCATCATCGGGAATGGGGTCAATATATTTTTTGCGGTATGCGGGTGTCTGCATACGGCAAGTGGCGTGGCGATAGCAGAAGTCGGGATGGTGCGTCATACGGAACCAAATCTTCTCCAGCGGCTCTTCAAGGATGTTACCGAAGGAAATGGGATTAAAGTCGCAGGGGCAGACATCGCCGTAGGGGGTGAGATAGAGTTGTGAGAAGGCGCCGAAGCACCCCGCACCTTCAGGACTGTTTACCCACGCTTGTGCTATCACCCCCATTGGGTGCTCCGACCAATGGTAGCGGTTCTGCAACTCTACTATGCGCTTTTTCTCCTCACGCGTTAGGATGCCGTCCACATTGCGCAGGAACTTGCCTGAAGGGACGCAATCAAATATAGTGACCTCGTGGAAGCCAGTTTTCTGCGCGAACTGTATAAGGCGCTCAAGTTTTCCTGACGCGAGTCGTTCGTGTGTGGCGTATGTTGAAAGTCCGACGAGGATGCCACGCTCTTTAGCGGCGAGTGCTCCGTCAATTGCGCGCTGGAAAAGCCCTTTTATACCACGCAGGGAGTCGTGCTCTTCAGGAACAGGACTGTCAATGGAGACATAGAGATTGTCAAGACCCGCTTCTGCCAGTTCCTTTGCGGTTTCGTCCGTCAGCGCCCAGCCGTTGGTGAAGATGGAGACTATCGCCTTGTCCTTCGGAACGGACCGAATCAACTCGCAGATATCGGGATGAAGCAGTGGTTCTCCTCCCACAAAGATTATTAAGTTGGCGCCTAAGTCAAGTGATTGCTTCACCGCGCTCTTCAGTTGTTCTGTGGTCAGTTCCTTTGCCCCAGTTTTTTTGAAGCGGGCAAATGAGCAGTGGACGCACTTGCACTGACATTTTGCGGTGACGGCGATGTTGGCTGTTCCAGGGAAGACATAGCCGAAGACGCGTTCTTTCAGTTTGCGGACAAGAGCGCGGATGCCAGCCTTTGACGGCTGCGGCGGATTGTAGAGATTATACACCACCCGCCCATCCTTCCAGGCGATTATCTTAAGAGAGTTGAGCACCTTAACGAGGTATGGAAGGTATGTGTTGGCGATGGGAGCAAAGGCTCCATCCGCTTTTGCGGAAAGTTTACCGTTTTCATCTAACGACATCTCAACGCTTAAAAGATGGAAGTTTTCCTTAAGCATTGCTCATCCTCCCAAATAGTTGAGAATCAGAGACGCAACCCTGTTGGCGACACCTGCGCCGCCAAGGCGCTGTTTGAGCCTTTTGAGCGCCTCTATTTTATCGCGGCGCAGGCGCTCATCAAGTAAATGATGGACGGCTTTTGCAATGCGGTTGGGTGTGGCACGATACTGAATCAACTCTTCCGCCACAGGTTCGCCGGCGGCTATGTTGCAAAGAGCATATGTGCGTATATGGAGCAGCCAATGCAGGAGAAGGAAGGTCGGGGTTGAGACACGGTATACGACAACGGAGGGACAGAGGAGAAGAGCGGCTTCCAGAGTGGCGGTTCCGCTTGTGACGACAGCACAGTCAGCGGCGGCAAGGAGACGATATGTCCTGTCTGTGATGGGGTATGGGGACGGCGCAAAAAAGCGTTTTGGGACGGATACGGCGCGGGAGACGCAAAACGAAGTAGGAACCCTTCTTAATAACCTTTCTGCAGACTCAAGCATAAGTGGCAGCAGGCGTTTAACCTCGTGGCGACGGGAGCCTGGGAGAAGGGCGACAAGCGGTCTGTCTTCAGGGGCGAACTCGCTTTTTGCGGCGTTCAGAGTTTCTGGGTTGGGGACGGCATCAAGGAGCGGGTGCCCGACGAAATGGGCGTTGACGCCGTGGCGGCGCAACCACGCCTCTTCAAAAGGGAGCACACACAAAGCCATATTGGTGAAGTTGGCGAGGGTGGCGACGCGGTGTGAGCGCCACGCCCACACCTGCGGAACGATGTAGTAAAAAACGGGAATCCCGAGTCTCTTGAGTCGCGGAGCAAGACGCATATTGAATTCTGGATAGTCAATAAGGACTGCAGCGGATGGTTTTCTCTTCTTTGTTTCCCTTAGGAGTTGAAAGAATACGCGAACAAGCCGTCTGTAAGTGGAGATACCCTCAAAAGGACCGATGGATGCAAGGGGGGTAACATCGGCAAGGATGTCTACCCCTTCGGATTTAAGTTGCGCACCTCCGATGCCGAAGAAGGCAAGGTGAGGATTTTGCTTTTTGAATGCGCGCACAAGGTTTGCACCGTGCAGGTCACCTGACGCCTCGCCTGCCGAGATAAGAACCCATTGCCCCATCGCTGCTCTCTTGATTACGGCGGATTGAGTCAAGTATCATAGTGGCTAATCTCATTGCCTTAAGTCCCAGTTCACCTGAGACTTCTGGCTCACGCCCCGCCTTTATCGCCTCAACGAAGGAGCGCAACTCCATCCGTAAGGGCTCCTCCTCCTTTATCGGCACCTTTTCCACCTCAAGGAGGTTGCGGAAGAGATATTCCTGCGCTTTTTCAATAGTGGGATACTGGTCGCGCAGCAGCAGCAATTGCTTTCTGGAGAGGCTCTTTTTGCGGCGCAATATATGGGCGGTGTGCTCGGCGTAGTTGAGGGTGATGTAGGAGTCGGTTTGGAAGACGCGGATTTTTCGGAGTCGCTTGTCGGAGATGCGGCTGGCGCGCAGGTAGGCAAGACAACCATTAGCGAAGCGGATTCTGGCGGACGCCATATCCTCGTGTTCCCCAAATACCGCCACCCCCAACGCCTCCACCTCAACGGGTTCTGACTGGACAAACGCGAGCACAATGTCCAAATCGTGTATCATAAGGTCAAGAACGACACCTATGTCAATGGAGCGGAAAGAGAACGGGCTGATGCGGTCGCATTCAATGAAACGGGGAGAGTGTATGAATGGGGCGACCGCCATAACGGCGGGGTTGAAACGCTCCACATGTCCTACCTGCAGGCAGACTCCTTTTTTCTTGGCGAGAGCGACCAGTTCTTCCGCTTCTTTAAGAGATGGGGTCATGGGCTTCTCAATGATGAGATGCATACCGGCGTTTAGGAGTTCGCAGGCGACGGGGAAATGGCTTTCTGTGGGGGTAGCGACACTGGCGGCGTCAGCCAGACCGATAATGTCGCGGTGGTCATAGAAAGCGCGTGTGGATAGGGAGTCAGCGACTTGGTCGGCGACGGCACGGTTGGTGTCCACGACCCCTACAAGTTCCACCCCCTCCGTTTCGGAGTAAATGCGCGCGTGCACCCTTCCAAGATGCCCAACACCAACAACAGCCACCTTCAGGTTGTCTCGTCCTGACATCTCATAATCTCCCTTGCTCGTCCTTGTTTACCCGCAATCGTTCTTTCAACGAAATCCGCAAGATGTAGAATATTCTCATCATCGCCATATTTTGTGCGGAGTTCCTTTAAGGCGTGTGAAATGGGCTTTGATGTTCGGAACAGGAGTTTATGAGCGAGGCGGAGTTTTTCTATTGTTTGCTCGGGGAAGCCACGACGGCGCAGACCGACAGTGTTGACGCAGCGGACATCAGCCGGGTTGCCTTCCACCACCATAAACGGCGGGACATCACGCACAACCCGCGTCAGTCCACCAACAAACGCAAACCGTCCCACTGTCACGAAGTGATGAACCGCCGCCAATCCCCCGAGGTTCGCCCCCTTCTCTATCAGACAGTGTCCCCCTATCTGAACACCGTTCGCCATTATCACCCCGTCTTCAACCACGCAGTCGTGTGCGATGTGGGTGTAAGCCATAAAATAGTTGCCTGACCCGATTGTCGTCTTGCCGTCATAATGCTCTGTGCCGCGGTGCACAGTGACAAACTCGCGAAAGATGTTGTTGTCCCCTATGACAAGTTCAGTGTCGGGGTCTGTGGATTTGAGGTCTTGGGCGGGTGCGCCGACGACGCAGTAGGGGAAAAAGGTGTTGCCTCTGCCGCAGGTTGTGTTTGCCATTATTGTGACATGGTGCATAAGGCGGCAGCCCTCGCCAAGAGAAACTCCAGAACCGATTACGCAGTATGGTCCGACGACGACATCGTCCGCTAGTTCGGCTTTTGGGTCAACCACCGCAGTCTTATCAATCTGTGCCATCGTTTCCTTCCTGTTCAACTATCATAAACTTTATGCGCGCTTCCGAGACCACCTTCCCGTCAACGAGTGCCCGTGTTGCGACCTCCCCACTCCTTGAGCGCACCTTCACCACCTCCGCTTCCAGCACCAACTGGTCGCCCGGCACAACGGGGCGGCGGAATTTCACTCCGTCAACGCTCATAAGGAAGGGAAGTTTGCCGTGGCACTCCATATCACGAAGCAGCAGGACACCCGCCAACTGTGCCATCGCTTCTATCTGCAACACGCCCGGCATCACGGGACGCGCAGGGAAGTGTCCCTGAAAGTAAGGCTCGTTTATCGTCACATTCTTTACGCCCACCGCCCGCCGCCCCGGCTCCATATACAAAACTTTGTCCACCATAAGGAACGGGTAGCGGTGCGGCAGAACACGCATCACATCTTCCACCGTTATCACATCCTGCGCCGTCTGCTCCTTCATACGGTCAGCCAACATCCGACATAACCTCCTGTTATGTTTGTGCCCACTACGCTCGCATAGAAACCGTGCCCGAATCTCACATCCCAGAAGCGTCATATCCCCCACAAGGTCAACGATTTTATGTTTTGCCGCTTCCTTATTTTGCTCTCCGTTTCTCCCGTTGAGCACCAAAACCGCCCCTTCTTTTGCCCCTCTGCCATAGCCTGCCGCCCGCAACCGCTCAACCTCGCCCTCAAGGCAAAATGTCCTTGCTGAAACCAACCTTTCCCAGTCACCATCAAAAAACGCTTCCGCCTCAATTCCTTCCTCGTATCGCAGAACATAGCGCACCTCAAACCTACCAGATGGTTCAACCGTAACTCTTCCTCCGTCCCCCTCCACAACAGTCTTTGTCGTGGGACAAAGCAGTTTGGCGGCGCGGCACTGCTTCCGCACACCTGCCTTCCGCAGCAGATTATAAAAACCCAAAGCCGCTCCGTCAAGGTCGGGAACCTCTTCGCCTTCAATCTCAACAACGGCGTTGTCCACTCCGACCGCGTAAAGTGCGCAAAGCAGATGTTCCACAGTCATCACCGAGACGCCGTCTTTTTGGAGCATAGTGAAGCGGCTGGTGTCGGCGGCGTAGTCAATATGGGCGGGGATTTGGAACATATCGGCGTCGCGTCGGCAGAAGACAATGCCGCTTCCTTCAGGTGCGGGCAGAATACGGCAGCGGCAGTGTGCCCCTGTATGCAGCCCGTTTCCCTCTATCCATTCAGTTGCGTCAGCCAGTGTTCGTTCAACCCTCATCTTTGTGTTCCAGAAGTTTCTCAAGTTTCGGGAGCAACTTGGGCAGTTTTCTAACAGCAGCGCGGCAGCGGTTCTCCTTCCATCTGTCCTGGGCAGGGTATCCCGCAACGACGCAGCCCGACGGCACATCGCGTGTTACCCCCGCACGCCCTGCCACCACCACCCCATCACCCAACACCACATGACCGTCAACGCCCGCCTGTCCCGCTACCACAACATTATCACCCAACTTTGCTGAGCCTGCTATTCCCACCTGCGCCACCACCAAACAGTTCCGCCCTATCTGCACATTGTGCGCTATATGGACGAGGTTGTCTATTTTGGTTCCTGCGCCGATTCGCGTTTCATCAAATCGTGCTCTGTCTATCGCGCAGCAGGCGCCTATCTCCACATCGTCCTCCACAACGACCACACCGAACTGGGTCAGTTTCTTGTGAGTTTTACCTTCCCTGCGGAAACCGTAACCATCAGAGCCTATCACGCTGTTTGGGTGGATTATGACGCGGTCTCCGATAACGCAGCGTTCCCGCACCACCACACCTGACCAGAGCAGGCAGTCAGCACCTACAGAAGCATTGTGTCCGATGTAGACTCCGGCGACAAGAACGGTGCGCGCACCTATACGCGCCCCCGGCTCAATAACGCAGAAAGGACCTATATATGCGCTGGGGTCAACGCAGGCGTCTTTGTGGATGGACGCTGTGGGGTGGCGTTTTGCGGTCTCAAACCGAATTGGCGGAGGAAGCAGCAGTTGTGCGGCGGTTTCAACTGCTGTTTCAACATCAGAAACAAAAAGCAACGCAGTGTTGGGTGGGGTTTGTGTGCGGCAACCATCAGGAAGGATAATCGCCGCTGCCTTTGTTTGGCGCAGATGCTGGGCGTAGCGTGCACCGCCCGTAAAAAACGACACATCTGACGGTGTAGCCAACTCAAGACGCCGCAGACCAAAAACTTCAACTTCTCCCCGCCCCACAAGACGCGCAGACAACCGCTCCGCCAACTCACTCACGCGCACCTACTTCTCCTTCTTCTCCTTCTCTTCCCCTGCACCTCGGTTCAGTATCTTGACTATCTCGTCGGTTATGTCCATCGCCCCGCCGTGATAAAGCACTATCTTTCTGGCATAATAGCCCTGCAGTTCCACCCAGGAAAGATGCTGCAGTTCCTCATAATCTTTGCGTAGAACCAGTGCGAAGTTATGCTGTCGCGCATATTCGGCTATTGCCTTTTCAATCTCGGCAATCAACTCCTTCGCCTGTCTTTCCGCTTCCTTCTTTATTGTTCTGTAAACGCGTTCCTGTTCCATCTCCAACTCAAACTCAAGTTGGCGCTTTTTGTCCAGTTGGGCGTAGTAGGCGTCGCTGCCTGGCTCAAGTCGGCGCAGGTCGTCCGCCATCTCTATCAACTTCTCCTCCAACTCCCTACGCTTTTTCTTCAGATAGTTGATGCGTGCGTCCCTGAACTGCGCAAACTTCAGTGAGTTCTCCTGCCACTTTTTGTAGCGTTGGGAGATGCGGCGCAGGTCAACCACGCCTATCTTCCAGTTGACGGGGCGGTCACTTTGGGAGTAGAGAATCGCAGCGGCTATAACTACTGCCGCAGCCATAACGAAATAACGCATTCTGCCTCCTCCTAACACCTGCTTGCCAATTGTATCACCACAGCATCGGCGCTCAACCACTTTTGCCGCTTATGCGCTCCTCAAGGAGGGCGAGCAGTTTGGTCAACGCTTTGCGGTTTTCAAGCAACTTAGCAATGCGACCGTACTGGGAGGGGTCAAAAAGCATCTCCGCAAACGGACGCAGGAACACAAGAATCTGGGAACCCAGAAACGAAAGAGGCATTCCCACCTCGCCGAACAGGAGCGCGGGCGCCGCAAGCCTCCTTTTATGCAGCCAGTCCGCTATCTTCTCCAAAAGCCGTTCGTCCTCTTCTGTTATCTCCTCCTTCTCCATTGAAAAGGCGTGTTTTAAGAAATTAACCACCTTCTGCCACACCTGTTTTCTCCCTTATCAGCGCCTCAATCTCTTTTTTGTGCTCGCCGTAGTGAACGAACAAACCTGTGAAGGAATCGCGTATTCCGCTGCGTTGGTTCGGAGAAAGAAAGACCCCATCTTCCAGAAAGTTCGCCCGTTTGACATCCCGCCATCGGAGTTTCCTTGCGCCGACAAACCAGAAGGCGCGAATCGCTTCCTCATCGGCGACATAGCGGTTGGGTAGAAAGAACCTGCCCAATGCCACAAGCAGCACCAAAAAACAGGCGCAAACCAGCAGAGGCGACGGAAACTGTTCCCACACAAGGAGCAAAAACAACGCTACGACGCAGACAGCAAAAAGGGCTTTTAACGGTTGCTGTGCTGCAGGATGATAACTCCATTCAAGACGCTGGCGCAATGCTAACGCTCCCATCCCGATTTGCGCTATTGTATCTGACGCGTGCTTCTTCGGCAACGCCCTATCCCGTCCACATCTTTTTCTGGCAAAGGAAAGGGTAAGGTGGTAGCATCTAAGCAGAGATTGGAGGAGCGATTATGGATGTGAGATGGGGACATCTGACGCGGGAGGAGATTAAAGAGGCGCTTATTCGGTGTCCTGTTGTTCTGCTGCCTGTTGGAAGTTGTGAGCAACACGGTCCGCATTTACCTGTTGACACCGACACATACGATGCCGAGCGGGCAGCAATTGAAGCGGCAGAACAGATAACCCCTCCACCACTTGTGCTGCCTGCCATTCCCTATGGGGTGAGCGAACATCATATGTCCTTTGGTGGCACAATAACGCTGAAACCCGAGACGCTTCTTGAGGTGGTCGTAGATGTGGCGGAGTCGGCGGTGAGACAGGGCGCAAAAGCGGTGGTTATTGTGAACGGTCACGGCGGGAACTCAGCGGTTCTGGCGATAGCGGCGCAGAAGATAAGACGCGGCTTTGGTGTTGCCTGTCTGGTAGAGGACTGTGGTGCTGTTGCAGAAGATGTGCGCAAAAAACTATTTCCGCAGCCTTATGATGTCCACGCCGGCGATTTTGAAACATCAGTTGTGCTTGCGACAAGACCTGATGCTGTGCGCAAGGACGCTATCCCGACTCCTTGCGATGTGCGCCGCCCCTTCAACGCGCCACCCAAAGTCACCGTCGGTTTCCGTATGGAGGATATGACACAGACAGGTGTTTTGGGAGACGCCTCAAAAGCCGACGCAGAACGCGGTAAGCAGTTCTGGCAAGCAGAAATAGAAGGACTCAAAAAACTGCTTGAAAGCGTCATAGCCGAAATTCACGGATGAACTACCGCTCGGGCTGTATCTCGCACCAGTGAATTATCGCTTTACCCCCTTCCTTAACGCTGAATCCAAATGTTCCTGTCTCTGATATCGCCTCCGCATTCACTTTGCGTTCCCTGCCGTTGTCCATAACATAAATCTTCTTCCCTCTGAATATGAACTCAAATGTTTTGGTTGTTCCCGGAGCGAAGGATGGGAAGTTAAGGGTGAGATGCCTTACAGGCTTGAAAGGATGATGTGCGCGCATCGCAAGCCCAAATTTGCCTTTTACAAGGGTGACACGAAAGCGAATGCGGTAGTTCTTCAGCCTTGCCATAAACGGAGCGTTATAGTAGATAAGAACTTCTTCCAAGTCCGCAATTTTGTTCTCAATGGTGATTCCATCATCGCCGAATAGTATGGCGGTGGCGAAAGGTGCTGTCCAGAAGCAGATATTATGGGGGCTGAGGACGGATGTCCATGCTCCGAAACGGGGGTTGGGGAGAGACGCACCTTTGTAGCGCACCCAGAGGACAAAGGTCATCCAGGACCCCTGCCCCGTTGCGCGGGTGGAACTCACCTGTGTCCAAAGCGGCACCTCTCCTCTTTTAAGAAGCGCTGTCAGGTTGAGCGTCTTTTTGAAGACGAATTTTCCTGCTTTGTCAAATCGGGATAGGACAATGTTGGCGGCGTCAAAACAGAGATGAAACGGTCCTGATTGTGGCGGAAATCCCGAGCAACCAACGAACGCTTCATCCCCTTTCACGCCTAATTTCACAAGGCGGGGATGCTTGGTGTCTTCGGACTTGAAATAGAAGTCTGCCCATACAGTTTCAATCCGCTTCGCGTCGGGTAATCTTACCAGAAAAAGAGGAGGTAATGTTGCAGTCTTCTTCTCCTTGTCCTCTGTGTAGAGTTTGTCACAACGGTATGTCACAATATATCTGATAAGTTTCGCCTTGGGTGGACGAACAAAACGAACACGGTATTGGGGCTGCAGGATAGTTCTGTCTTGCTCTTTGCGCTTCTTCAATCCGACGAAAACATAGGTGGGCGCGACATCAATCCAGCCCTTGTGAACGGCAGTCACTATCGCAGCGAGCCTCCTTTCATACCGTTCAATCCGCGAAAGCACTTGTTCGCTCAACTTATTCCACATAACGGACACTTTTAATTCAAGAAACTTAAACCATATGTTCTGGAGGTCTGCCCGCGAAGCGCGCTTACCCCCCGCTTTCTGGGCTTCCTTCAATATCTCCGCCGCCGCCTCAACCACGCGTCCTTCCTCGCATCTTCTCTCATACTCAGCCAATTTTCCCGCAACATCTTTTCTGTTGCTCAAAACGGCGCCGTAGTTCTGCTTAAATTCCCCTATCAACTCTTTTGCTTCTTTGAATTTTCCTCTTTTTAGTCCTGCCTCAACACGCTGGCGTAACTTCTGCCACGCTGTCTCAAACTCTGCTCGCCGCTTCTCCTCTATCCGCCTCTCAACATCCTTAAGGCGTTCTGAAACTTTCGCTGCGTATTTTGTGTTTTCACAGGCTTGTAGCGCATCTTCAAGTGTCTTCTTTGCCCCTGTCAGATCCCCCTTTTTTAGCAGGTCGTCTGCGGTTGCAAGCGCCTTTGCCGCGGTGCTCTTTGCCTTATCTAGCCGCCGTGCCTCCTTCAGCAGATGCTCCAAGCGCTCGCCGTAGTCCGACGCTTCCTTCACCCATTCAGGCACATTCTCAACCACCCCAACAGCATCCTTGAACCTCTCTTTCGCTATCAGTTCCTGCGTTTTTTTGGATGCTTTGGCGAACGCTTTTGCCGCAGCGTTAGCGAAACGCTCCTTCAACTCCTCCCCCGCATCCTTCACCGCCATCTCCACCTCCAGTCCCTCACCTATGGCGAGTTCCCTCAACTGGCGGAGAATTGTGCGGTGATTCTGGGGTTCCCACTGTGCTTTCAACTCGTCTATCCGCTTCTGCATCTCCTTCAGATGTTTCTCATCAACCGAAGGGGGTTGGGTTACTGGTTCATCAGGCGGTGGTACAGGTGGCGAAATAGGACCAATAGGAGGGGTGGTGGAGATGTGTCCATCGGTTGAGGAACTACCCGTGCCGTTGCCTCCCGATTTGTTCACTGTGTTGGATGAGCCGCCGCCGAAACTTGCCAGACCTATCACCGCAAAGACAACGACCACCAGAATGACGACCCATATAACAGGGCTGGAAGCGTGTTCTGGTGCCTCTACAGGTATTGCTCTTTTTTCAGCCACGGGGACGACGACGGGAGCGTCCTCACCGCTTTCTTCCTGCGGCTCGCTGCTCGGAACTGCTCCTTTGTGCATCGCTTCAAAGAGTGGGCGCACCAGTTCCACACATCCCGAGCAGAAGGCTTTGCCATCTTCTGTTACGAGTGCTTTGTCGTTCTGGATATCAGTGATTGGGATATGTTTGCCGCATCGGGAGCAGATGATAGGGCGTCTGGCAGCGCAAGTGGGACAGAGGTTTCCGCTGCCTGTGAATTCTGCCCCGCAGGATGCGCAGACTTTCTTGGGCGGAACATCTTGTGCCTGTGATGCGGCGTTCTCTTCCCGCACCACCTCAGCCTCTGTTGATGGCCACAGTTTGTTGGCGCAGGTGTTGCAGTAAATCTTTCCCTCATAACGGATGACGCGCCCGTTTAGAATATCGTCCTCATTTATCGGCTGCCCGCAACCCGCGCATCTTACCTCCATCGCTTTCTCGCCAAAACTTCCTAATAAATTATGCACCCATATCGCTTTATTGCCACAGTTTTTCATCTCAATGTTCCTTGACTTATTGCCTGGTTGATGTTATAGGTTTTATGACAAGCCAGCGTAGCTCAACGGTAGAGCGGCCGCTTCGTAAGCGGCAGGTTATGGGTTCGAATCCCATCGCTGGCTTTTCCTTTTGGGGGCGTGGTTGGGACTGTGTTTTTCTACCTCTACCTGCGGGGAGTTGGCGGTTGGTGTGGGACGCAAAATGTGGTTCTTCTCTTTGCTTTCGGTCTCCTTTATGGTAGCATTTGTATGTGTTTCTTTGGGGCAACTGAAGGGGAGGTAGATGGCAAAGAGAATCAGGCTTAAGACGGAGCAACGGCGTTACGGCGATGTGGTGGTTGTGGTGGTGGAGGGGTTTGTGCAGGCGGCAGAAGCCCGTGTTCTTGAGCGCGAACTGCTGGAGGCAAAGAAGGACGCCAAAGCGGTGATTCTTGATATGCACGGTGTTGAGTACATCTCTTCTTCCGGTATTGGGATGCTTCTCAACCTCACCAAGAAGTGGGAAGAGTCAGAAGGTAAGCCGTGTTTTGCGATATACGGTCTGAAGGAGCGTCACGCTCAGGTGCTGGAGACGCTCGGTATCGCCAAACTCTTTAAACTCGCCAAATCTCGCTCAGAGGCTTTTAAACTTCTCGGGCTTGAGCCGCCGACGGTTCCATCTCTTAAGATGGGCGTGGTTTCTGACAGTCACGGCAATACCGAACTCCTTCGCCGCGTCGCTCTCCATATGGTTAAGGAGCAGGGGGTCACCACCATTGTTCATCTGGGCGATGAGCATTCTGATGTGGAGGTTTTATCTGATCTTGACGCAGAGATAATAACCGTGCCAGGTGTTTTTCATCCCGACTACCGCAATCCCGAGATAGCAAACCGCGTAATCCGTTCCTTCCACGGTTGGGCGTTTATGCTCTCCCATACCGACACCCCACACCGAAACGACCTCACAAGCGACCCT
>Ga0190361_1000531_pt1 | contig 15135 bp, 10 predicted proteins | sample 48721845_MG_FD_161273 | JGI IMG/M metagenome (GOLD analysis project Ga0190361, IMG submission 161273) | Hydrothermal vent microbial mat bacterial communities from Southern Trench, Guaymas Basin, Mexico - 4872-18-4-5_MG | ecosystem: Environmental > Aquatic > Marine > Hydrothermal vents >...
ATTTCAATCCTACCTTAGTCCGTATTTAACAGCCCGGGAAAATGCCTTCTCCTTCTTTTATACCTCCGCTCACTCGTAAAAACGCTATGACATAACCATAATATCAATATCAGCACCCAGCCGGCGGATGTCATCAAAGAAAGAGGGATAGGAAACGCTTGCGCATTCCACATCCCATATCACCGTCTCACCATGTGTACATAGACCCGCGAGCGTCAGTGCCATTGCTAACCTGTGGTCACCGTGCGAATGCACCTCCGCTGCTTTCAAATTTCCCCTGTCTATGCCCTCTATCAATAATCCATCCGCTTGCTCCTTTATCTTCACACCCAGCTTCCGCAATTCACCCGCAAGAATGCTCAATCTGTTAGTCTCTTTGTATCTCAGATGTGCAACACCTGTTATCGCAGTAGTACCTTCAGCAACAGCCGCCAGAACTGCTACTGTGGGTACCAGATCTGGATTCTCACTCATATCTATACTTATACCCCTCAATTCCCCTCCCCTTACCTCTACAACACCGCTACTTCTGTTCCAGTGCATATCCACACCCATATCCCTCATTATATCCACTATTCGGGAATCACCCTGTGCAGAGGGTAAAAGATTCTTGACTCTCAATTTGGAATCCGTAAGCACCGCGGCAGCCATGAGATAGGAAGCAGAGGAGAAATCACCGGGTACTGTAAATGTTCGCAAATCGTAGCTTTTACCTCCGGGTACATGGAACGTGAGATGTGAAGCTTCTACATCTACTTCTTCTACTTCTACTCTTATTCCCGCTTTTGCCAGTATCTCAAGTGTTATCCTCGTATAGGGCACGGATATAAGGTTTTTTGCTCTGATATGAGATTCTCGCTCCGCAACCGGGCAAGCAATGAGCAGTGCGGACACAAATTGTGAGCTAATAGAACCATCTATATCAGTATCACCCCCTTTCAGCTTACCTTTTATTACTATTGGCGCTGTACCATCCCCCTTTGTCGAGAATGCCTCTGCACCGAGTTCGTTCAGTGATGCCAGTAGTGGACCGTTTGGTCTCTTCCTCAACGATGCATCTCCGGTTATTACCGAAGCGCCCTCTTCGCAAAGAGCGGAGATCGCAGTGAAGAATCGAAGTGTGGTGCCCGAGTTCTGAGCGTTTATCACATCATCTGGTGTAGCAGGTTTACCTTCCACGCCTTCTATGGCTATCTTCTTACCCCCTCCTTCAAGTTCTATAACAGCACCCAGACATTTTGCAGCATTTATCGTCGCTTCTGTATCTTCAGAGAAGAGAGGGGCTATGAGCTCACTCCGCGTCCGCGTACCAAGTGATGCTATTGCGATCGCTCGATGTGTATAGCTCTTAGAAGGAGGGGCATCTATTTCGCCGCCTATCCGCGACCTTCGCACTGTCGCTTTCATACACTTCTTCTTTACAAAGAGAAAACCTGTAAAGGAAAAAACCTTGTTTCTTTGATCAAACTTTCTTTCTAAGAAAGTTTGTACGGAGTCGCTGGGATTTGAACCCAGGTCGTCAGGTCCGGAACCTGACAGGATATCCTCTACCCTACGACCCCATCTTTTATATCAACTACTAAATGATTACTAAATGATTACTTATACATAGGAAAGAAGATAATAAACAATGGACTTGTGGATTTAAGATAAGGTTAAGGTGCGAAGAAGAGGGGTGATTCGCATAGCAGATATGTTAGATGCAGGGACTTTTAACGTTAAGGATGTTTTGGTGGAGATGAAGGACATCTCGGGCTCGATGGTTGATCTCGCATATTCCGCAGTTTTATACAGCAATCCGGAGATAGCAAAGGAGGTGTACAAGTTAGAGGAAAAGATGCACTCGCTCCTGTATAAGATGCGAATTGCTATAATGCTCGGTGCGCGGAACATAGATGATGCGGTAGAATTTGCAGGGATACTACAGATAGCATCAGCGGCAGAGAAGATAGCCAGTGCGGCTGGCGACATAGCGAAGATAGCAGAATCGGTTGATATAACCCAGTATCTGGACAGGAGCGATTTCGAGGAGGCAGTGATAAATGTGAGGATAAAGCCCGCGTCTGAATTGACAAATAAGACTCTTGAGAGGTTAAAGCTCGAGACTGAGACTGGTATGAGCGTATTAGCGATAAAGAGGGGTTCAAAATGGATATATCAGCCGCCCGGTAGCGAACGATTGAAGGAAGGAGACCTGATTATCATCTCAGGACCCACAGAGGGGATACCAGCATTCTGCAGACTGGCAACAGGAGAAGAGTACAGGGAGAAGAGAGAGGGTGAAGAAGGAGCGGAAGGGAAGGAAGAGAAGAAAGGAGAGCCAAAGCCCAGGAAGAGGATAACAGAAGAGATCGCGGATTTCATGGCAGATATGAAGAACCTCTCTGAGCTCACGGTTGGTCTGGCATATTCCGCGGTCATGTTCGAGAGTAAAGAGATTGCGGCAGAGGTGAAGGATTTAGAAGACTCAATGGACAGGATGAAGGATGAACTGGAGATACTGGTGATGAAAGCAGCGAGAGGAGTGACGAGTAAGACCAACTTTGAGGAGCTCAGGGGGATACTCCACGTGGCTATCTCCTCGGAGACGATATCTGATGCGGCGTATGAGATTGCGGATGTGGTGCTTAGAGATATAAAGCTGCATCCAGTATTTTCAGCTTCTGTAAGGGAATCAGATGAGGTAATATTGAAGATGGAAGTGAGGAACAGGGCGATATTTGGCAATACGCTGCGAGATTTGAAGATAGAGACGCGAACCGGGATGTTTATACTGGCAATTCGCAGAGCAGATGGTAAATGGGTCTATAATCCGGGTGGCGATGCAGTACTGAAGGAGGGGGATTTGTTAATTATGCGAGGTCCAAGAGAGGGTGAGGATAAGGTGAGAGAGATATTTTTGGGCTCGGAACAGGAGCAGGAGCAATGGCTATAATAGACAGGACAGCATACAGGGCGAATGATATAAGGGGGATTGCCGATGAGAACAATCCAGATTTCCAGCTCAGTGATGAGTTCTGCACTATTACTGGTCTGGCATACGTGGAGCTACTGCGAAGGCGGCGTAAAAAAGAGCCTGAAGAGCTGAGAGTTGTCATCGGTAAGGATGTCAGAACCAGCTCGAAGCGAATAAAAGAGGCATTTGCTGAAGCGATGGTGAGCAGGGGCGTTCACGTTATAGATATAGCACCCAAGGCTAAGGTAAGCTCCACACCACTGATGTATTTCGCTACCTGGCTGTTTAATGCCGACGGTGGTGTAGAGGTTACGGGCAGCCATCTTGATAAGGAATGGAACGGGTTCAAACTCTGCATCGGCTCAGAAAGCACCACCTCTGACCAGATAGACGAGATGTATAACATAGCTAAAGAGCTTGAAGCCGGAACCAGTGGTGCAGGAGCAGGAGGTGGAGGTAAAGGTGAAGGTGAAATAGAGGATGTGGATGTCTTGAATGATTACCATCGTATGATATGTGCAAATGTAATTTTGCGTGATAGATGGGAGGCACTGGCATTAAAGGCTATCGCAGGCAAGCTCAGATTGAAGGATGCAATATCAATAGCAGAGTCTGAGATAGAGAAGATGGAGGGGCAGGAGCACCGGACAAAGCCCTTAGCTGGCTTAAAGGTCGTATACGATGCAGGGAATGGCACCACGGGCGTGATTGCTCCACCTATATTCCGCGACTTAGGTGCCGAGGTGATAGAACTTTATTGTGAGCCCGATGGTAATTTTCCGCATCATCTGCCAGATCCGACGATACCACGCTATCTCGATGATTTACATACCGCGGTGGCGAGTAATAAGGCACACATCGGGCTTGCATCCGATTCCGATGGTGACCGTGCGGGTGCAGTATCGCCAGGCGGGCGGATGATAATAGGGGAACAGATTCTGGCTCTGTTATGCAAGCATATCCTGAAGGAGCATCCGAATGCAACGATCGTGTATGATACGAAATGCTCGGATGCTATAAAGGAGATAATCATCGAGAATGGTGGTGTGCCGGTGGAGTGTAAGACTGGTTTCTCATTCATAAAATCGAAGATGGAAGCAGTATCTGCCGTTGCAGGTGGCGAGATGTCGGGGCATGTGTACTTCGAGAAGAATAATCGCGCTGACGATGCCGTATTTGCATTCTCCGAACTCTTACTCCTCACTGCTGCGGAGTTCCGGCTCTATCAAGATGTGAATATCATAGATAAGATGTTAGAGGACTTCCTGAGTAGATACGTGAATACACCAGAGATAAGACTGCCAGTAGTGAATGATGAAGAGAAGGAACGAGTCTCTAATATCATAGAGCAGCGGTATCGTGAGCTTGCAGCGGAGCAACCTGAGCGATACAGGAGGCGAACAGATGATGAAGGTAATGATATAGACGGTGTGAAGATAGAGTTTCTGGAGTACGATGGCTGGGCACTCATCCGCCGCTCGAACACTTCTCCGGTTATTATACTCAGAATGGAAGCGAGGAGCGAGGAGGGCTTGAGGAAGATAGAGGAAGCGGTGATAAGCGAATTCCGCAAATTTGATACCGTGGACCTTGAGGCTGATGAGTATGTGCGGGGAATAGTGCGCAGATTGGATGCGGCATAATTGCATAATTATTATTAAATGAGACATCGCTCATCTATCTATCATGGCTGAAGAAGATGCGAAGGTCTTGATTGTGCTCACACCTTCGGAATCGAAGCGATTGATTGCAAAAGGGGTAAGGAAGCTGGAGGAGGTAGAGCGAGCACTGGAGCATGGAACCATTATAATAGGACTGGGGACCACAAACGCGTATGTAGCCGAAGAGCTCCTGAATGCACTGCAAGATAAAGATGAGGATGTAGCGAAGATAGAGAAGGAGAGGTTTGCTGCAGGTGTAATTACTGTCAGGGGCACCTGTATAGTACCTAAGGAGGAACGAGGTAAAGAACTTATCATAAGAGGAGGGAGGATAAGTGATGTACCGCTTGAAGAAGCCCTGGAGGAGTTAAGAGCAGATGATGTCTTCATAAAGGGTGCAAATGCAGTGGATGTAAATGGTACCGCGGGCATTCTCATGGCAAACCCTGTAGGTGGCACGGTAGGCTCTGCAATTGGAACGGTGATGGCGAGAGGTGTGAATTTCATCATCCCTGTGGGTATTGAGAAGACCATACCATATCCCATTACAGAGGCGGCGAAGCGGGTTGGAATAGGCAGGTTTTATAAGTCGGTAGGCAAGCCTGTGGGCTTGATGCCTGTATACGGTAAGGTGATAACAGAGATTGAGGCTTTGAAGATACTGGGTGCGAGTAACGCATTTCCAATGAGTGCAGGGGGAGTGGATGGAGGAGAGGGCTCTGTTGTCATCTGTGCCGAGGGTAGTACAGAACAGATGGACAGATTGATGGAGATTATAACCCGGATAAAAGGGGAGCCGGCATTGAAACTGGTGGAATATGAATGAAGTATGAGATGAACATGAAACTCAGTAATCGAAGATATACAGACGAACTTAGCGCTGCGAATAGCGGTGAGCAGGTATGCATAGCGGGATGGGTGCATGAGAAGAGAGACCTTGGTGGTGTATTCTTCCTTATAATCCGTGACCTCGGTGGTCTGGCGCAGGTCACATTGCACAGAGGTAATGTGGATGCTGAGCTGTTTAGAAGAGTGAAGAGAGTGCCACGAGAATCAGTGGTGGCGATAGAGGGCCGAGTGAAGAGGGAGGAGAAGGCACCTGCGGGCTATGAGATAATACCGGAGCGAATGGAAGTACTGAGCGAAGCGTCGCCGATTTTACCGCTGGACACCACGGATAAAGTGATCGCCGAACTGGACACGCGGCTGGATGCAAGGTTCATGGACCTCAGAAGAGAGCGAGTAAAGCATATCTTCATCGTCCGCAGTCGGGTACTCAAAGCGATGCGGGACTTCTTTGATGAACGAGGGTTTATAGAGATAAACACGCCGAAGATTGTGAGTGCGGCAACAGAGGGTGGCACTGCGCTCTTTCCTATTTCCTATTTTGAACGTGAGGCATTCTTGAACCAGAGCCCGCAGCTATATAAGCAGATGCTCATGGCTTCTGGTTTCGACCGCGTGTATGAGATTGCGCCGATATTCAGAGCCGAGGAGCATGATACAACCCGGCATTTGAACGAAGCCGCATCTGCGGATATAGAAGTCGCATTTGCAACTGCAGAGGATGTGATGGCGATGTTAGAGGAACTCATCGCATTTGTATACGCCCGAATTGAGGATTATCCCGGTTTAAGCAGTCTGGGAGTGAAGCTGGAAGTGCCGGAGGTGCCATTCAAGCGTATAACATATGATGAGGCAATAGAACTGCTATCAGAAGCAGGAGAGCAGATAGAATGGGGAGAAGACCTGAGTACATCCGCTGAACAGATGCTGGGTAAGATGATAGGGGAGCATTATTTCATTACCGATTGGCCATCAACAATAAAGCCCTTTTATGCTCAACCATCTGCACGTCGCAGTGATATCTGCGATGCATTCGACCTGATGCACCCTCGACTGGAACTCGCTTCGGGTTCACAGCGTGTACATTCATATGAGTTACTCCGAAGTAAGATAGAATCAAAAGGATTGAGTGCTGATAGCTTTGAGTTTTATCTCGAAGCTTTCCGGTATGGTATGCCGCCACATGCAGGCTGGGGACTGGGCGTTGAGCGTCTGTTGATGAGCATGCTGGAGATAGGGAATATAAGGGAGGTGGTACTGTTTCCGAGGGATAGGAGAAGGCTTGTGCCTTAGTCGGGAAGGGCAAGACGGTGAGCGAAAAAGCAAAAAATTTATATGATGATAGTGCGAAGTGAAGAAGTGTGAGGAGTGTATGGCGAATATGGCAACGGAAGCTGAGGAGAAGGTAGCAGGAGTGGGGGCAGGAGTAGAAGTAGAGGCTGCAACCAGGCGAGTGATGACAGAGATAAAAGATAAGGTAGAAGGTGCGTTTCTGGGGAAGGTGGAGGAGCAGGAGGTAAAAGTGGCTCAGGAAGCATTAGTGATAGGTGGTGGAATAGCAGGTATGTATGCCGCACTGGATATAGCAGAGGCAGGTTTCACGGTGCATCTGGTTGAGAGGACACCTTCTATTGGCGGGCACATGGCACAACTTGATAAGACGTTCCCAACACTTGATTGTTCAGCATGCATCCTGACGCCGAGGATGGTGGATGTGGGTGCGCATCCGAACATAGATTTGATGAGCTATTCTGAGGTGATAGGAGTAGAAGGCTCGGTTGGGAATTTCAAAGTGAAGGTCTTGAAGAAGGCGAGGTATGTAGATGAGGATAAATGTACCGGATGCTCATCATGTGCCGATGCCTGTAGATTGAAGAACAGATTCCCAAACGAATTTGATCTGGGCTTGATGAAGAGAAGTGCGATTTACAGACCATATCCTTTTGCAATACCGGCGATATATACGGTGGATGGAGAGCACTGCTTAATGGTAAAGAAGGGCAAGTGTGGAAAGGCGACACTTGAGAGTACGCTGGAAGCGGTGAAGAAGAAAGAGAAGGGGGAGGAAGTGACGAAAGATGAGGCGCCACCGTGTGTGTTTGTGTGTGACGCGAATGCAATCAGACACGATATGAAGGATGAGATAGTGGAGTTGACGGTAGGTGGTGTAATAATAGCAACGGGTTATGACGTTATAGACCCAACGGTCTCGCCGGAGTATAAGTATGGCGTGTATCCGAATGTGATACATGGACTGGAATTTGAGCGATTTTCGTCAGCCAGTGGACCAACGATGGGGAAGATGGAGATAAATGGCAAAGAGCCGAGGGATGCGGTTTTCATATCTTGCGTAGGTTCCAGGAACAAACAAACGGGATATGAGTATTGTTCGCGGGTATGCTGTATGTATTTAGCGAAGCAGGCGCACTTATTGAAGGAGAAGGTACCAGATTGTAACATAACAGTTCTGTATCAGGATGTGCGGGCATTTGGAAAAGGATTTGAGGAGTTTTATGGTAGAGTGAAGCATGAAGGTGTCAGTTATCGAAGGGGACTTGCTGCAGAGATATATCAAAAGCCGGGTAGTGACCGTGTGGTGGTGCGAGCGGAAGATACGATGTTGAGTGAGACATATGAGCTTGAGGCGGACCTCGTAGTGCTGGGTGTAGGATTGAGACCGAGTGAAGGCTCAGAGAAGCTACTGAAGATGTTTGGTATATCACAAACTGCGGACCATTTTGCAAAAGAGGCGCATCCGAAGCTTAGACCTGTGGATACAGAAGTGGAAGGTGTCTTCGTAACAGGTTGTGCACAGGGTCCAAAGGATATCCCGGACAGCGTAGCGCAGGGCAAGGCGGCAGCAGCTGCTCTTCTATCGCTGCTCGCAGGCGGAAAAGCAAAGATAAGACCGTCAGTGCCAGAGATAGAGGAGGAGATGTGTATAGGCTGCAAAACACTGAAAGAGATGGCGGAGAAGATAGGGGCATAAAATAAATTGGGAATAAGAATAGGAGGCGAATGAGAGATGGGTGAAGAGGGAGAATATGAATATGATTACACGAAAGTGCCAATGCAGGGTTTTGTGAAGGGAGTAGCATACGATGCTCCGAAGGACGCACTGCGGATTGGCATTTATGTCTGTCATTGCGGTATAAACATAAAGATGACGGTGGACGTGGAGGCGGTGATGAAGTATGCAGCGACATTACCGAACGTGGCATTAGCGCGGCATTATATATTCATGTGTTCGGACCCGGGACAGGATTTGATAAGGAAAGATTTAGCCGAGAACAGGGTGAACAGGGTGATAGTGGCATCGTGTTCACCGCGAATGCATGAACCTACATTCAGGAAGACCTGTTCTGATTCAGGGCTGAATCCATATTATTATGAGATGGCGAACATAAGGGAGCATTGCTCATGGCCTCATGCGGATTATCCGAAAGAAGCAACGGAGAAGGCGAAGGAGCTTGTGAGGAGTGCGGTAGCAAGATGCACATTACTGGAGCCACTGGAGGAGAAGGAGGTACCGGTCGCACCGGAAGTGCTGGTGATTGGGGGAGGCGTAACAGGGATGTATGCCGCACTGGATATAGTAAATGGAGGTTTCAAGGTGGACCTGGTGGAGAAGGCGCCGTCTATCGGTGGACATGTAGCACAGTTGAGCAGGACTTTTCCAACGCTTGAGCGCTCTACTTCTATTATCACACCGCGCATGATTGAGGTGGGTGCGCATCCAAATATAAATTTGATGACGAACTCAGAGGTCGAGGATATAGGTGGCTTTATTGGTAATTACACAGTGAAGGTGAGACGAAAGCCCAGATATGTGGATGTGGCTAAATGTACGGGCTGTGGTAAATGCGAGGAGGCTTGTCCGGTCAAGGATATACCGAACGAATATAATGAAGGGTTGAGTGTTAGAACTGCCATTTATATGCCATTCCCCTTCGCGGTACCACCTGCGTATATCGTGGATGCAGAGCACTGTGCATTGTTGAAGGAAGGGAAATGCGGTAACGCCACACTCGAGACGATAAAAGAGGGTAAGGAAGTACCGCCGTGTATGAGTGTATGCACGCCAGGCGCGATAGATTTCAGCGAAGAGGAGAGGATAGAGGAGTACACTGTGGGTACGATAATAGTGGCAACAGGCTATGACATAGTGGATCCGCATGTAGCAGCGGAATACAAGTATGGAGTGTATCCAAATGTGATAACGAGTCTGGAATTCGAGCGGTTGTCATCACCGAGCGGACCGACAGGCGGTAAGATAGAAATAAACGGAAAGAAGCCGAAGGAGGTTGTATTCATAAGCTGCGTGGGTTCGCGCAATAAGCAGGTGGGGAATGAGTACTGTTCGCGAATATGCTGCATGTATTTAGCGAAGCAAGCGCATTTAGTGAAGGAACAATTACCAGATGCGAATGTGACCGTATGTTATCAGGATGTGAGAGCGTTTGGCAAGGGTTTTGAGGAGTTTTACGGTGAGGTGAAGAAGGAAGGGGTGTTCTATCTAAGGGGGCTGCCGGCAGAGATATACAGGAAGCCGGGCAGTGACAGAGTAGTGGTCAGAGGTGAGAACACGCTGATAGGTGAGCCGTACGAAAAGGAAGCGGACCTCGTGGTGCTCGGTGTGGGCTTGGTACCGAATAAGGGAGTGGAGAGCGTGGTGGATATGCTCAAGCTCTCGAAGTCAACGGACAGGTTCTTGCTGGAAGCGCATCCGAAGCTCAGACCGGTGGATACGGCAACGGATGGAGTATTTATTGCGGGTTGCTGTGTGAGTCCAAAGGATATAACAGACAGCATAGCGCAGGGTAAGGCAGCAGCTTCTGGCTCGCTCGTATATTTAATAGAGGGTAAGGCGAAGATAGAGCCAGCGATATCGGAGATAAACGAGGAAATCTGCATAGGATGTCGGTGCTGTGAGCAGACATGCCCGTTTGGTGCGCTTGTATTCGATGAACTGAGACATGTAATGACGGTGAACGAAGCGGTCTGCAAGGGCTGTGGCGCGTGCAATTCGATATGCCCCTCAGGTGCTGCTACAATGAAGCACTACCGTGACAGGCAGGTATACGCACAGATAGATGCATTGACAGAGACGGCGATGCCGATGCCTGTTATGATGCATGAAGAAGGAGTAGCGGCGGAATCGGAGCCAGAAAGTGGGGAACAGAGTGCAGAGTGAACGAATCCCCAAAAAATTCAAACAAAAAGTAAGAGTATAAGAGTAAGAGTAAGCGATATAAAAACTCCTTTTATTCTTCTTTTTTCTTTTGTTCTTTTCCTTTAACAGGTTTGAATTATACTCTCTTCCCGTATCTGTATTATTAGCCTGTGATGATACAAGAAGAACATAATAGAAAAGCTTAAATATTGAGAAACTGCTTACGTTTATAAGCAGTAGTGATATACAGATACAAGCACATGTAAAAAGCATATGTTTTTATATATAGAGGGTAACATAAAGAAGAAGCAGGGTGAAGGTGAGAGATGAGGGGGATGAAGAAGATAAAGAGGATGAAGAAGATGAAGATAGGAGAAGCGCATAATAGGGGGAAAGGCGTATTTGTAGCTATAACGGTAGCTATAGCTCTTGTATCGGTGATGTGTGGGGTGGTAATTTGTGCTGGAGATCCTGATCCGCCTCACCCTCCAGTGCCTACTAAGATCATGGTCACTGCGAATCAAACCTGTATTCCTGCTGGTGGTGAAGCGGATGCGCTAATAACAGCGCGCGCAGTGAATGATAGTGGCGTGCCCTGTAAGGATAACATTCTTGTATTTTGGATAGAGGGTCCATCCGATGCTAATCTGCTTAACGTATCTACGGGAGACATATCGCCTAATAATAGGCCTAATAATAAGATTGGTGTGTGGACAGACGAAGATGGCTATGCGCATGCAATACTGAGAGCGGGAACGGAAAAGGGTACCGCGGTAATTCATGTTTATTATGATAAGGTAACAGCAGAGACAGAGGTAGTTATAGCGGACCATTGTGAAGGACCGGAGCTGGTAGTTACTGATATAGAGCCAAATCCTGATTGCGGGTTCTTATTCGCGAATGAGAGCAACTATATAAATGCAACAGTAAAGAATATCGGTACAGATAATGCAGGTGCATTCAATGTCAGTTTTCAGGTGGGAGATAAAACCGAGGAAATCCATGTTCCGGGGCTGGCTGCTAACAGCAGTACTCAGGTAGCAGTTTTAGACCCTACGCCACGAGTAGCGGGGGTTAATGTTAAAATAATAGTGAGGGCGGATTGTAGAGATGAAGTTGCAGAGATAGATAACGATAATAATGAAAAGGAAGTAACCATGCAGGTGGTGAATAATGGGTATAAAGGTAAGCGATATACCGGCAGTGGCTCTGAGGCCGGGAATGGCAATATTGATATAACCACCATGCGGGAATATAGAGTTAGGGGCGGTTTTCTATATTCAACAGGAGATAGCCGCTATTTGAGTGGTTACAAACAACCATGGTACAATTATACGGTCAATTGGAGCACAGCGGATTTATCCATTCCTGATGGTAAAGATGCGAAAGTAAAAGAGGCGAGACTGTATGTGTATTACACATGGGATATGGTGCAGGGGATGCCTGACAATGTCAGTTTGAGATTTAACAATATCACGGTGGAGAGGGATGCATTTTATACAGATCGCAAGGGGTACGACGGCTATGACTATCCATGTGGAATGCTCGCATATAATGTAACCGGCGAATTCAATAATAGCGGTAACACCGCAGTTCTTGAGAATCAGAATCCGGTTGCTGGTAATCCATCTATACGGGGTATGTTGCTTGTGGTAATATACGAGAGCGAGAGTGGGGACGGTAGTCCAGGGTGTAAGATATTTGTGAATGAAGGTTTTGACTTGCTTTACGGTGGCTCAGATAAGTGCACAACGCCCGAAGAAGCGACTGCTTATGCGCCGTTCACGAGGGCGATTGAAGATGTGGGTAATAGGAGTGCACGGTTGATAACAGTGGCGCCGGGCGCGGGTTATCCAGATCCGGGCGAGGGCGAGTTGATATTCAACGGGCATAAGTGGAGTGATGTGTGGAACGTTGCAGGCGACTCACAGATAGGCATTAATGAGTGTGATGTCACACCGTATCTAAATACGACGAATGTGGCTGCGTTCCAGAGCAGTGGCGATTACATGGAGGCGAGTAATGCGATACTGGTGGTGGGGGGTAGCAAGCAGAGAACAGGCGACATGGATGGTAACGGTGAAGTTACTTTTGATGATGTAATATCATTAGCAAAACATATATATTTCAATGAGCATGTAAGCGACGATCCTGATGTAAATAGCGATGGCAAAGTTACTTTTGATGATGTAATATCATTAGCAAAACATATATATTTCAATGAGCCAATATACCCGTAGGGGGTGAGAACAGAAAAAAATGACTGATAAAGGACTGAGGAGTATAGCAGTAGTAGGGTGGGTTATATTTTGTTGCGCCGTAGGAGTGATAGCCTCAGTTCAAGCAGGAGATACCACGCCACCAACAATTCAGATTATAAAGCCAGCGTCATTATCGGTAAACACCACGGGTTATATAAACATCACAGCAGAAGTAGTAGATCCTGTAGATTCTTCCGATGATAGAAGTGGCCTTGTAGACATGGTCAATACTTCGGTATGGGATGCAACAGGATACTTCTTGGACGTCTGGAACGAGGCATTTCAACGCTTGGAAAAGCTGGACAATAGAACAATGTACATGATCAATGACAATAAATTTTCTTATAGAGTTTCTGCCTTTAATCTCTCTTTATTCCGGTACGTTCCTTTACCAAACGGCAATTACAGCTACGTAGTTTACGCAAATGATATAACAGGTAATAAAGCCGCGAGTGATGCGAAAATGGTAAAAGTAAATATCGCAAGGGGAGACATGAACGGAGATGGAGAAGTTGCTTTCAGTGATGTTGTTGCGTTGGCAAAACATATTTACTTTGGGGATCCCGTGAGTGACGAACCTGATGTGAACGGAGATGGAGAAGTTGCTTTCAGTGATGTTGTTGCGTTGGCAAAACATATTTACTTTGGGGATCCGATATACCCATAATAACGATTAGGAGGTGAAAGGGAAAAAAATGAAAAAAGATAAAAAAGCAAAAACTGGGTTAATACCAGTGTTAGCAACGGCGATTATAGCGATAGCAGTGGTTACCTCTCTATCTATGGCAGTTACTTCTAACCCAGCAAGTCAACCAACAATAAAAATTGCGAATGTTACTGTACAGAATACAGGAGATACGACCAATACGTCAATTACAGCATATAATATCGAAGATCTCGCTAACTTTGGGATAAGCGTAACGTTTAATCCTGATGTAGTGAATGTTACAAACATAAGTGCAGGGCCTGGAGTTGGGACGTTTCTTTGGGAACGCACCGCACCCAATAAAGTGCGCTTCTATACCGTTAACACGATTCAGAAACCATCTCTAAATGGTACAGTTGTACTGGCAACGCTTACATTAAAAGCAGTTGGGAACAAGGGTGACACGAGTCCTCTTAATGTAGAGATCGGTAAGTTATTCAGTTCCAGTAATGGAGAAATAGCTGCAACACCGGTAAATGGCATGTTTAAGATAGGTGAAATAGTACAAATCCATGACATAAACGTCTCAATCGATTACTCAGGTGCAGTAAACGGGATAAAGGTAACACGTGATGGGACAGATGTAGTGGGAGCAGATGAGAAGTTAACGATTGGCGAAACTTACAAAGTCAGATACAAACTTACGAACGCGGGCAGCTTCAACGAATCGGTTAATGTGACGGTGAGTGTTGCAAACGCCACAGGCTGGAATGAAACTATTGCAACACATACGTATTCGGTAAATATAGGCGAATCTAATACTTACAGTGATCCATGGAACACATCGGGTCTTGTATCGGGCACATACACGATAAAAGTGAAAGCAGCAATCCCGGTAGATAACAATACAGGAAATAACGAGAGGACAAGAGATGTGATATTAGAAGAGCAGCAACAGGTGGGTGTGGATCACACACCGCCAACAACCAGCGTAACAGCACCGGAACTTACCGGTGAGCCGAGCCCGATACCGTCATCGCACATACTGAACTGGTCAAGTGCGCCAGTAACGCTAAAATTTCTTCGTACTGATACTGGCGGTGGTATGCAGTATGGCAGGGGTGTTGACTATACTAATCTATCGGCGTCTGCGCAGGTAACCGTTGATTTGAATGGTACACAGGTGACCATACCAAAGATAGGTACCGGTAATCTCACGATTTACAAAGATGATACGTTCGGGGATTCGTTTAACGTGATAGTATCAGATGAAGGTAGCACCACGATATACTACTATTCGGTGGACAAGAACGAGACGCCAAATGTAGAGTCAATGAAGAACCTGACGGTTAGGATTAGATTTGAGATTCCATTCTCTGTGGTAACTCCTGGTACAAGATATACAGCCAACGTTACCCACGACTCAATCGAACTAGCGAACGAGGGTAAAGACGCGACGATAGTTTTCTTCGCTGAAACTGCTACGATTGATTCCAAACCCTACTATGTGCTGGATATAAACAAGTCAGTGGGTGGCACGGAGATGTATGTAGGCATAAACGAGACAGCGGAGAACTTTACAATGAAACGTC
>Ga0190361_1000532_pt1 | contig 15122 bp, 26 predicted proteins | sample 48721845_MG_FD_161273 | JGI IMG/M metagenome (GOLD analysis project Ga0190361, IMG submission 161273) | Hydrothermal vent microbial mat bacterial communities from Southern Trench, Guaymas Basin, Mexico - 4872-18-4-5_MG | ecosystem: Environmental > Aquatic > Marine > Hydrothermal vents >...
TATATATCATCATAAACATCAGGATTCATTATTTCCAGATATTCTCCACATTGAGGGCATACTGTTTCCCAAAGATACATTTTCATCACCTCTTTTAATAGTCTTTTATATTTTTTAAAGCCAGTGTAAAACTTGCATAATTGCTCCTATTCCGACAACTCTTTTATTTCTGTTTTTGTTAATTATATGGCGAACATCATTACATATATTAGTTTTTGCAACATCATTGAGCGGTCCATCAGCTTCATATTCTTTTTTTAATTTTGCACCTAATTTGCTTATTTTGAGATATGTCTTTTCAGGTAATTGGTCTGCTGTTTTATAATAGACAGGTTTTTTATATACTTTTATCCATTCATCGACTTTTTCTTTCCAACTTCGTTTCATTTTTTATCACCTCTTTTTTTATTTTATATTTTCTTAAACATTAAATTGAGCAAGCAAATTATTCATATCAATTTTTGGCTTGGGTTTGGATACAGTCTTTTTTGCAGGACTGATTCGCTCCACAATTTTTCCAACGTAACTCAAACTGAATTTTGCATAAGCTCTCTGAATTTTTGTCTGTGCTTCTGGATACCTGTGCCAGTAAAATCCATAAGCCAGTGGTCTAACCTTGCTTGTTATTGCCTGAAATACTTCCTGCTTGCTAAATCCCTCTTGTTCCCATTGTGAAGCTATCTTTTTCAGATGTTCATACATCTGAACCTCTGTCATTATGGCTTTTAAGCCAATTGGTCTTCCTTTTAATGTTTTCATTTTGCTTTACCTCCTTTTATTTAATTTTTTCATATATATGCAATTTACGCACATCTGCTCGCCCGCTTCTCCTGTATTCGAGTCTGCAGATTCTGCCTATTGTCATCTTTCGGACCAGTCCGAGCAAAATCAATGCTTTGTAGCAAATTCGCCGACATCCGAAATCTGCGGGCACGCCCGCCCGCCACTTCCCCTATATTCGAGTCTGCAGAGTCCGCCCAGAGATCAGAATTTTATAAAGACTACCCGATTCTTAATATTTATGGAAGTTTACAATCAATTCAAAGGCGAGGTTGACAAAGAGTTGTCAATTAAACTTTTACTGTCTCAAAATTCCATTTAGGAAGCTTGCTTGCTCGTTTTGGATGACGGATTAGTTTTTCCCAGATTTCTTTGGCCATTCGTCTTTCTACTTCAGTTGCGAACATCTTGCCTTCTATGATATTATAAATCATACTTCTTGCATCCATTTTCAGTATCTTTTTGATTTCTTTCCACGGTATTTGCTTTTCTCTCATTGTTTTGATTTGTTCCAGAAGCCAGATTCTTTCCGCAGTAGACATATTTACGAATTTGCCCAGTCCTCTCCTTCTGGATTTGCGCAGCTTTATTTCCATTGCTCTTTCTACTTGCCATTGCATTCGATGAATTTTCTTTGCTTTATCTTCCAGAATTTCTGTTACGATTTTTACTATATCTTCTATTGGCAGATTAATATCGTGATATTCCAGATCATTTAGAATATCGGCAATTTTGATGATTTTCTTTTCGAATTCTTCTTTACCGAGAATATCAATTAGCTTTTTTCTGATTTCTTCCATTGTTTCCATATTCATAATATAATACTCCTATAATATATTGTCAAAACAAATTCGTTTAAAAAGCTGATAATAAGCCAGTTGTCGTTTCCAGATAGGAAATTTTCTGAGGTCTGCTATACTACCTGCAGGAGTGAAAAACAAAGAAAGCGTTGTTGTATTCCATTTCCATATACATTTTCCTTGATTATGACACATTTCACATAAATCTATTGCAGGAAGATGTCCTATTTTGAGATAAAGTCGTTTTCTTTGAGTTCGGATTAGCCAACATGGATCATCAGTTTTTACTTCATTACCATCTTTATCCACTAATTTGGCAGGCAGCTTCGCTTTCGGCGGGATTATAAATGGCAGATTCATTGTTTTCTTTTTCATCTTGTTTTACCTCCTTTTTTATTTGTTCTTGATAATATTCTGCTTCATTGTTTAATAATTGATAAAACATTTTCATTGCATATTTAGAGGCATTATATACTGTTTTCATTGTTCTTACATCTTTAAATCCAAAATTTTCTTTATTATCTAATTCTGTACACCATAAAGTGGCTCCCATTCGGCCTTTTTGATAAAATTCCATACCGAATTTATCTTTAAGAAGGTCAAATACTTCATCTACAATATGCGACCAAATAAAATCATCGAAATATTCTTGAAATTTTTCTTTTTCTTCATCAGTTTTATAATATTGTTCAATGATGTTTTCAACTAAACTCCAATCAATTCTTAATCCATGATAATTTTCGTTTCGATACCAATCATATAATCCTGCTACCCATTCTTTATGTTGTTTGTATATGATATCTCCTTCTTCTTCGACTAACACGTTTATTGCATGTTCTAATTCGCATTCATCTTCTTGATGATATGCTTCAGGATTATATAATCTTTTGAGTTTGTATCGACATTTATTGCGACTTTCTTCTCTGCAGAAATCCCAACAAGGAATTGCTACTTTCTTAAATCCCATTCGAATTAGGAATTCTTCGAATTCATCAAAAGAAGAACTTTCGCCACGTAGAATAAAAAACTTTTTCTTTTCCATATGAATTAAATAACAATGACCCCAAAAACTATCATCCCATTCATCAACAAGCGGGAATACAACAGATATCTTACCAGGAACAAAAGTCCAGAATACCTCATCGATTAGTGTCCAATATGTTATACCTTCTTTCATTTTCCAAAATAATTTTCTAAATTGCTTTTCAAAAGTTAACTTTTTCATATTAATCCTCCTTTTTTGTAATATAATATTCGTTTAAAGAATCTTTAAAATATCCGTCTTTTATTGCTTCTTCTATAAGAAACCTATCTTTTGTTCCTAATAATTGTTGCAATTCTGTAAATGTGACTTCTTTTATTTGACAATTATTATTTGTTATATTATGTCTATCATATATTTCTACTTTATATTTGATTGGGCTTAACCTTGTTCTTTTTTTACATATTCTGCGAAATACTTTATAAACACCATTTTCACCGAAACTGTAAATAATATTAAGTTCATTTTCTGTTATATCTTCTGGAGCAAATAAGATATAATCCAGATAACAAAAATTACCATTTTCACCAAATGTAAATACTATAGCAGAATGTGTACCAATTTCGATAGAAGGCTCATCTTTATCTACATAATCCATAATTGAAATATTTGTTACTTCTTCAAAAATATCATGAAATTTGAATCTTTCTTGTATCGATAAAAATTTAACTAAAATTTCATTGTTAAATAGATTTTTATAAATTTCCATTATTGTTCACCTCCTTGCATTTCCGTGTATTTTTTAAATAATCTCCGAAGAATTTTAAATACTTCAGTTTTTTGAAATGCTTGTAACAATTTTATTTCGTTTTCTGTTAAATCATCTGGATGAAGTTTAATATAATCAAATTCGATTGTATTATTTATTGTATCAATACCTGCACGGATATATGAATTTTTTCCTATATAGCAAATATGGTCATATCCTAAAATTTCCCACAAATCTTCACCTTTTACTTCATCGCGCCAAATTTTTACTATCGCATTTTCTTCTTCTGTAGAAAAATCTTCAATGATGAACTTATTATTATTTAAATTTGCATAAATTTCCATTATTTTTCCTCCTCTTTATTCTGTTGTAATAATCTTCTAATAATATGAAATACTACATCTTTTTGAAATACTAATAATAATTTTATTTCATTTTCTGTTAAATCGTCAGAATGAAAGAAAATATAATCTAAAAATATTTCTCCTGAATCCATATCTGTCCAGAAAGAAATATAAGAAGTCGAATATCTACCGAAAAAATATGCATTATTATCATTCTTTTCATCCCATATAGATGTTTCAAGTTCTTCGATAAAAATATCATCTATTTTACTAATATCATCTCCTGAGAAATCTTTAATCAAAAAATTGTTACCATTTACATCTTTAAAAATTGTCATTATAATCACCTCCTTGCCCGACCGAAGTCGGGCTATTGTTATTATTCGGGATCATCGAATGTTACAACAAATTCTGCTTTATCTTTTTTTGCTGCTTTAATTGCTTTTTTGCGAGTTTCTTTTCCAACTACATAATCTGTATATTGATGGTCATAAAGTAATTTACTATTTGGAGGAACAGTTCCATCAGTTAAGGCTTGATATGCATCCAGTTTTGGAGACAAATCCATTCCACAACCGCCTAAAGCTAGATAAAATTCACCATTATAATAAAATGGAATTAAACCACATTCAATTGCGGCTTCAATATCTTCAATATCTGGCTGAAAATAAACAGTCCAATAATCAAGACCTTCATATAATTTCTGAAGAATATCATCTTTAATTTCGAATTTCCATTCTTCGATTTCTTCGTTAATTCTATTCCAAATTTCTTCACGAAGCTTTTTTAGTTCTTTTGCTTTTTCTTTACGAGTTAGTTGTTTAGAATTACGAATTTCATCGATTTCTTCTTGATATTGTTCATAAGCTTCTTTGATTATTTGTTGAAGTTTTTCAGGAGTATTTTGAATTTCTTCTTTTACTTCTGCATCAATATATTCTTGTGGAAATTCAACATTAGCATGAAAATCGTCATCTTCTTCATAAATTGTGTCGTTTGGAGTATAAAAATCATCTCGAAAATTATATTCATGTTTTTCTACAATACAATTTACTCCTAAACATTTGTCAATAATTCTTTTTACATCTTCTTTTGTCATGACTTTACCTCCTTTTTGCCCGGCATTAGGTCGGGCGATTTTTTTTAATTTGTTAATAAATATTTTTGTAAAAATTTGCGAACAGCATTTTGAAAAGTATAAGCAATTTTTAATTTTACATGATAAACAATTTGATAACTTTGATATCCTGCAGAAATAAGTGCTTGTTCAAGTATTTCCGTAGAGAAAGTATTGGTTCGCAGATGTTCTAATAAATGTTGACGAATTTCTTCTTTATTAGGATTATAATATAAAACAGTTTGACATTTTGGACAAGAAGTTTGCATTATTTGTTCTAAATTATTTTCAGTAATCTGCTTTGCATATTGTTTAATTAGTTTATTTAGTTGGTCAGAAAGTTTTAGTTGTTCTTTAAATTGTTTTATTGTGACTTTTGGATTTACTATTTCGCCAGTTGGAGTAATTTCAATTCCATCATAAAATGGTTGAATTTTATTTCCATTATCTGTTTCAATATATAGAAACCATTTAAAATTTTCTTGATATAAATGAATTCCGTGAGGTAGAAACCAGTTTATTCGTTCTTTAGTTGTTAGTGTACGCCAACCATCTGTGTTAAGCACTATATTTCCATTTGGTTTCTTATTTACAATATTGGTTTGATGAAATCGTATAATATATCCTCCATCTTCGAAATCGATTTGAACAGTATTAAGAGCAATCAGTCGAGTTTTAATTACTTTTCTGTCTTCGGGTGGTTCAAAATTTTCTAAAATTTCTGCTTTTGTTTTTCTCATAGCTTTACCTCCTTTTAATAATCCAAGAGCTTATAAATTTTTTCAATAGACCAATTTTTGCCATGTTGTTTGAGAAATTTTTGAATTGTTTTAACACCGGCACCAATATTATAAGCTCTTGGAATAAATAAAATTGGGTCATGGCTGGTATTTTCCCAGAGTTCCTCTAAATTTTTTAACAGAGGATTTTCTTCTGGCTGCTCACCAGCCATTATTGCAATATCATCCCAATCCAATTCTAACATAAATATTACCTCCTTTCTTTTAAAATTTCTTCTAGAGCGTCGTAATCACCCGCATCTAATGGAATTCCGTTTGCATATACATCACCAATGTTTCTTAAAACTTCATATGCAAAATATTCGCCCAAAGCTTTTTTAACAGTTTCTTTTCCAAATTTTTTAATAAGCTTTTCTAAACGGTCATTTCCAATAATATCTGCAGGAATATAAATTGAAAGTTTCATTTTTATCACCTCCTTTAATAAACAATATCTGATATTAAATCATTAAGAATTTCTTTGAATGTTAAATAAATATCATTATCTCCCAAATCTGGATAACCAGATTTAACTGCGAAATTTTCAAAATCATCAGCTAAAGCATTAACTAAATTTGAAATTCCTTTTTCAATCGTTTCATAACGTTCTTTTCTTGCATTTAAATAAGCTCTTTTTAAATCATAAATAGATGCGGACATAATATACTCCTATATTTTTGCTACGTAAACTTTGACATAGTTATAAGCAGGAACAGTAACTTCTTTTAATTCAACAGTATAACCCGCAGGAACAAGTTTAGATTTTGAAATTTCAATAATGTCTTTTCGTAATTTTTTCTGTTCTTTTTTGAGTTGTTCGATTTGTTGAAGAATTGGTTTAATTGTGTTTTTGATTTTTTCGATTTCTTTTTCATTTTTTAAATATTTGTTTAAAATGATTTTAGCTTTGTGTTCTGTCATTTAAATTCACCTCCTTTATATTATATTTTTTTATTGTTTGTTGTTCTAAAAGCTGAAAATGTGCTTGAGATAGAAATGTATTAACACTAACATCTTGTTTACAGAAATGTGTTGCACGAATATTTTTAACATCAGGATCTTGAGCATAATAAATCATTGCAACTTCTTGATATTCTTCCCATTGTCTATACCAGCCTACTTGGGTTTCTTTCTCTGTTAAACAGGGTCTTGCTTTTCCAGTTTCTGCAAATAGATTTCGTAGAAAATTTGGACAAGGTTTTCGTCTCCAGCACCAAAGACAAGGATTTTCGTGTGCCCAAAAATTTTCTACATATTTAATATTTAACTTTTTACATGCATCAAATAAAGGCCGAAAAAGCATATATTGTTTTTCTTTAGGTAAATTAGAAGAAATGTAAATCTTTTTTTCTATTTTATTTATAAAGCCATCAAACCAATTTATATAATAAGCTCTATTTGTTTTAAGAAGATCTATAAACATAATAGTATCAGGATTATCCGCAGGAATTGAACCAAATAATATTTTTTCGCTTGGTATTTCTATTTGATCTTTAGTTTCAGAAATTTTTGGAGTAGTATATAAATAAATTATTAATTGATTGGGCTTTAATAACTCTTGTAAAAATTGTAAAAAACTTTTGGCTATTTTCATATCAATCACCTCCTTTTTTACCAATTAAGTTTATACGGATTTGTTTCTAATTGATATTCTTTTATAATTTTCTTTATCTCCGGTAATTTAGAATATTTAATTGTATGTGCTTCCTCTATTGCGTTTAAAACCCAACCCCAATTATATGGGGCAGGATCTTCTAAATTATAATTTTCTACTAGTTGTTTGAGCTGTTCAGAAGGCTCACAATTTTCAGAATTGTTTTGTATTAATAAGTGTTTTAAATAATGACTACAAAATTTTTCTCTCCAGCAAAAATAACATATAAGAAAATTTTCAACTTTTCGGAATTTTTGTTTCCGTAAGAATTGATTGAAACCAGGAAGACATTTTTGTCTTTTTTGTTTGCTACAGGATTCGAGTATTGGAGAATATCTTATCAATTTTTCTTTAAGATTTAAAGTAATATAAAAAAATGCAGGCCAAGGAAAATTTTTGTGTGCTATTAGTTTAATTTCAACAACATCAGGATTAAAAGTATATATTGGCATCCAGAGTAAAATTGCTTGTTTTTCATCAATTTGTGTTTGTACGAACCAAAAAATTTCTTTTTTCTTTTGGATGCCTCTAAAAAATTCTTTAAATGTGTTTACTATCATTTTACACCTCCTTTCCTAAAGGGGCAGAGCCCCTTTAGGTTTATTCTTTATCTGGATCTAACGGATCTTCTGGAAGCACAATCACTTTGCCCCATTTCTTTTTTGTATCTCGACCTTCCAGAATAATCCAGACTAGCTCCATTGTATTTCTTTCTTCACCTTCATCATCATATCCATCAGTTAGCATTATAACCAGGGGTTTCTTTACTTTTACATTCTTTTCAATCCAATCGAATACTTTTTTGAAATCGGTTCCGCCTCTACCTTTTATCTTTATTGTTTTTGGAAGTCTTCTTATATTCTTTCCTATCAGATATATTTCTGTATCAAAAGTGATGAGAGTTACACTTCTTGCTATAGATGCAATTTTGTTGATTTCTGCGAAACATCTTTCGATATCTCTTTTACTCATACTTCCACTTTCATCTACAGCCACGACGATGTCTGGCATTCGTAGCCGTTTTCTGCCTTTCATATTTTCGAATCTTCTATTTGGTTTGCTCCAAGTTGTTCTTTCTCTGCTTGCTTTGATTGTCCCATTTAGCATTGCCTTTTGCAGTAGCCATCTCCAATTCAGTTTTGGTTCATAAATATTTTGTATGAGTTCTTCTATATTTCCTGGCGCTTTACCAGCCATTTTCGTTGCTCTATCAATGATTCGTTTGAGAATTCTTTTATGAAATGGTTTGAATGTTTCCCATCCTTTATGTTGCTTTTTTAGCTTTTCAAGTTCTTTTTTAGTGAATTCTTTGTTCCCTTTGCCTTTTCCCTTTTCTTTACCTTTTCCTTTATCTTTTTTCTTCTTTTGAGATTGACCTTTTCCATCGCCTTTTTGGTTTTGTTGATTATCGCCTTTGCCTCCCATATTATCATCAGAGATGATGAAGACTATTGTTTGTTGTTTTTGTTTCTGTTTTGGCATATTTTTATAATACCATTCCGCAGTTTTTTGCGGTGGCAGTTTGAAATCTTCTGCGACGATAAATCTTATTTCTTCACCATTTTGTGCTTTTATTGGCTTTTGAAGATTTGGACAATAAGAATTTACTTCCATATCTGCTGCAAGATTTCTTATATTTGGGTCAAGATTTTCGAGTCGCAACGGATGTAGAAGCACTGCATGCATAATTTCATGCTTTAGAATATCCAAACGAACTTCATCATTTGGCATTATATTAAATAAAATATCACTATTGATATCGATAAATAGTTGATCATTTTCCATTCTCATTGCCGCTGGAAATGGTATTGTATTATTTTCTCGTATTTCTGCTTGGATTAGAATATTGCCCCAAAAAGGTTCTCGAAGAAGCAGTTTCTTTATTAGATATTCAATTCTTTCTGGATATTTCATTCTTATCACCTCCTTCATAAAATTTTAGTAAATTGAAATTGTTCTAAAAATTTTTGGACCTTAAGATTAGAAAGATATTCTTTTTGCTGTTGTAAAAAAAGTTGTTTCCATTGTTTTGTACAGGATACTGGTGTTCCATACCCTAATTTTGCTTCGTTGCTCTTTTTTGAATGGTCAATACAAAAAGTATTTGCAAGATATATTCGTTTTTCTGGATGAAATAACCAATAGAGATAATTTATGCATGGTTTATTTTGCCAACAGAAATAACACCTATTAGCAGAAATTAATCCTTTTAAGATTTGAAATTTAATTTGTAATTGTTGTAATAGTTGATTTGTAAAATTTTGGAATATGGTAGGGCGTGTATATTTATATGCAGCAATGATATTATATTTAATATTATAAAATATTAAAGGTTGAGAATCTAAAGTTATATTTATATTTATTGGTTTATCCGAGCCTATTGCTATAAGACAAAGACCACCCATTTCTTGTTGAGGAAATATCATATTAGCATATAATAAATATAGAGTTTCTTTTGAAAATTGATATGATAATTGATAGATGATTTTTTGTCGTTTAGAAATACCTTTAATAAATGTTTGAATATCTTTTGTAATGTGCATTATTTTTATCACCCCCTTTCCTATTTAAATAATTCGTTTATATCTTTCAGAATGCTCTTAATTAATATTTTAAAAAGAAATAAAGTAATGGCAGCAGCTGCTGCCAATTCTATTGCTTTTTTTATCATTTTGCTATTGGAGCCATTTCTTTCACGATATTAACGAGTTCATCATCGATTACCAATTGCATATACAGACCATTGAGCTCTGGATCTTTCTGAACAATTTTCTGCATTAGCAGAAATCTGAATGACTCTGGAATTCGACTATCTTTTACGAATTTTTTGATATTTTCCACAGTTTTCTTATCTTTTCCTTCTGCTTTTTCTGGGTCTTCCTCGATTTTCATTATGACAACTTCGAGTGCCTGAGCGATTTTATCATTTCTATTTCCTTCTACTGCTTTAATGACATCTCTTGTAAATTTTTCTATATTATTGAAGAAATCATCAGCATTGATTCGAACTGCTTTACCTTCTTTCTTTATGAACTCAGCAAAAATAGTTGCAGCTTCATCTCCGATATCGCCTGCTATCATTTCGATTGCATCGTGAGAGAACGGTATTTTCAGAATTTCTTTTTCGAGATATTCATTGATTATTTCCCAACCTCTTGGAGACGGCGTTTTCTTTTTCTTATCAGTGCTTGGCGGTTGGAAAGCAAGATCTTGATGAGTTTCGAGGAATTTTATCAGAAGCGGATTCCACTTATTCTGTGTGATATATTTATGAAAAGCTTTGAAGCTGAATTCGATTTCTACTTCAGTAATTCTATCTTGCCATGCAGGATCAATTTCCACAGTTTCATAATTTCCATCAGTTGGATTTCCCGCCAGAATAATCAGACTTCCTTTTGGAAGCTTATGAGTATGGATTTGATATTGCTCAATCAGCTGAGTACATGCATTCAGCACTTCTGGTCTGAGCTGTCGATTGAATTCATCCAGAAACAGAATGAATGGCTCCTCTCGAAGCCATGCTGGTTTTCCATATACAGTTTTACCGTCAACAAATCTCGGGATTCCAATGAGGTCGCCTTCTTCTTGAGTTGCCAGTCGCAGATGAACAACCTCCATATTCAGAATTTCACCAATCTGCATTACGGCATAGGTTTTACCTATACCCCTATGTCCAATCATGCAGATTGGTTTCTTAATTCCCGCCTTATAGCGGGAAATAATCCAATGTTTTACTTGTTCAATATTCATAATTTTTACCTCCTTTAATTAAAGAGATTTAAATAATCAAAAATATAAAGTTTATTTATGGTCTCTATAAACTCCTCCCAGTGAGTTATACATACAAGCGCTGGGAGAAGTTTTTCTACATTATAAGAATAACAATGAATATCATAATTTGTAGACCTCCATCGAGTATGTATTACCAGTTCAGTTGGAGCATCGACAGACATTCCAAGTATTCGAATACTGTCTCTATTAATATTATGCATATATCCTCTATGCCAAGGATAATGCATTTCTGGTTTATACTGGTCATTAGATTTTTCATATTTATGAAATAGATAAAGGATAGCTTTTATCCATTTTTCCATTTCTATTACGCGTACTGTAATTGGCTGTTTCCTCCGTAGTTTTTCATATGTATTAAAAGATATGTCGAGTGTATTTCCACTTCTATCTCTTACTGTAAGTATTTGATTATTAAAATCAATTGTATTTAAATCAAGTTTTTTATGCTTAAATTTAATTGGCCATGGATGTTCAAAGAAATAGGCAATTTTATCGACTATTTCTTTATTTCTTTCATAGAATTCCTCTAATAAATGTTCAATTAGATTTGGTGTATTCTGATTGAGGTCGATATATTTTTTATACGGACAAAGAATTGGATGTTTCCCTTTTTGACATTTCTTATGGTTACCCCACATATAATTGTTATCAGTATGAAATTCACAACGTTTGCAATAAGCTTGCAGAGTTTCTATTTGTCTTTCATATTCTGCTTGAATTATCGGATCTTCGCATTCATAATATGCTTTGAGAAGAATATCTATATATTTCCAAAGTGTATGAATAAAGTTCAAAAATTTCTTTCCTTCTTTATAAGGAATTTTATAACTTCTATTATGAAATAGATGTGCTCTGAATAACAGTTTCAATTGGTTTGTTGTAAATTTATCAAAATCTACATTTTGAGAAATTAGATCATCAACAACTCTGCTAAATTCTCTCGGTATAGTTTTTATATTTGCAATTTTACCAGTTTTAATCCATATCCTTTCTGTTCCTGGACAAGATCTATTAAATGGAAAAGCATTAGTCGTTTCTAATAAACATTTTAATCTATATTGACATTTCAAATCAGCACATAATTTTGTTGGCATTAAAATCCAGTCTTTTGGAACTCTTTCTTTTAGCAAATCATATTCTTGTCCTTTATAAATAAAATATAGTTCATCATATGGAAATTCATTAGTATTCTCCAATTCTTTAAGTTCTTTATTAGTAATTAGATATCGCATGTCATATGGAGTTCCAATTAACCAAACATTTGTATTTTTTAATCTTCCCATAATTACTCTATCATCATTATTCCATTCTGGTTTATAATTAGTAGAGATAAAAGTGTTACCATACATATAAATTCTAATTGCTATTTTTTTCATTATTTTTCACCTCCTTTCAAAATAAAAATCTTCAATTTTGTTACTATTTTGGAAAACCCATTCGAAAATTCGGTCTTGATTTTGAATAGTTTTTAGATTAATAGCTGCTTCCCACATCAAAGTCATTAATTTAGAATTTTCAGAAAAGCATTTCCATTGAGAAGGATCTAAAAGATAATGAGTTAATTTTAGGGGACATTTCTGTTCTTTTGGGCAAATTTCGCAATCAATTACTTGTTTCCAACTGGTGTTCTGCATATATTGTAGAAGTTTCTTGAATTCTGGATGTTCAAATTCTGTTTGTATTTTTAGATAACTGTTGTGTGGAATAACATGAAAATTAGAACAGAATTTTTTTATATTCGGATCAATCAAAAGCAATCGTATATTTTCTGCAATCATATAAGCAAATGAATGTTTTGGGTTTTTATTGATTTCTTCTTTGATATATGAAAGCAAATAAAACTGTTTTTCAAAATGAAAGGCTCTGATAATAGTAAAGTAAAGAATATAAAAACAATTATATTTTTCATCTAAATAATTTTTATTTGTATATTCTATACTATCAATAAAAATTGGTATATCAAATATATTTTTAATTAAGGCCTCAATTTGTTTACATAAAACTACATTCATTATTTATACACCTCCTTTAATATTGGAATAATTCTTGGCGATATCCATCGCCAGAATATATTTTGGATTTCATCATAATTTATTAAATAAATTTGTTTAGATAGATAACATGGTTTAGTGGAGCCTAAATATGCTTTCAACTGTCTTACTCTACAACCCTGTTCTGCCATTGCACTCATTCGATAAGGACATACTTCACATGCTGCTAAAATGTTATATGTCCAATCTGCAGGCATTTCAAGGCAGGTAGTGAATTTAAGACGATAATTGATAATACCCACATCTGAAAAATCATATGAAGTAGTTGCGAATTTTTCTGTTTTCGAATAATTATAATAAATACGAAAATTGACCAGGAATCGACAATTTGTATTTAAAGGAATTCCCCAGAAACCCTCACCCTGAGAATCGTTTGTCGGAGCAACATTAACGGAAATTATATTAACATTTTGAAAATGAGGAAAATAAATTTTTTTTATATGTTTCATAAAATTCTCTATTTTATCACAAATAAATTGATATTCCAAATTTTCATTATTCCAAGGAATTATAATTGTTTTTATCATTTTTTGCCTCCTTTTAATTTTTTAATATAATTTTTGATGTCTTTATTTAAATAATAAAGCCAAATCAAGCCAAAATATTGACCTTTATGGGGAATATTTGAATCATAACATAGTTTATTAACACCCGGGACTAAAATATTACGTAACCGATTTTCACATTTTCGTGCTGGACAAAATTGACAAACTATACTTTTTGTATTCTTCCATTTAGGATATAATTTTAAGTTTGTAACTATTCGCCAAATTGCCACATTTGTAGTATAATAGCATTTTGAAGGATAATGAAAAATAGCAAATAATATAAAAGCATCAGTTGGCCATAAAGTATTTTCATTTTTAATTTTTATGAGTATATCTATTTCTTTCCAAGGCATTAAAATATATCCTTTATCTATAAATTTTTTTGACAAATTTTGTCGTTTTGTCAAATATGATATTAATAATGCCTCATAATCTTTTTCTTTTTTCATTTTTGCCTCCTTTCAATTTGTTTATAAAATCGCTGATATAATCTTTTAAATAAAATAACCAAATTTGGTCAAATTTTTGCGGTATATCACAGCGATTTAAATCTCGACAAATATTATGAAATGTATAGCTGCCTATGATACCTTTTAAACGATTAGAACATTGTTTTGCAGGACAGTAATAACAAAGAAATCTTTTTGAGAGCTTCCAGTCTGAAGCAATTGAGTTCATTATTGTTCGTGGCGGGACATATAAAGTATAATACTGTTTAGAAGGATAATGAAGGACAACTCGAATTACGGTAGTAACTGGATGGTTTCCATCAACGGGAGAACTTGTTATTTTAACTAATAAATCCACTTCTTTCCACGGAACGATAGCGAAACCTTTATCTATAAATTCTTCAGAGATATTTTTATGCTCTTTGATATAGGCTGTCAATAATGCTTCTTCATAACATTGCTCCTGTAAACTCATTTGTTTCCTCCTTTATCAATTGTTTAATTTCTTTAAGACAATCTAATCCATTAGCCTGGCCTGTAATGAAAACGTAAAGCATAGATAAATGAGAAATTTCATTTGCAATCTGATAGACTTGTTGGATAGTTAAAATTTCGTTTTGTAGTTTTCTTTTCAATTCTTTAATTCTTTTTAAAATTAATTCTTTCATAATAATCCTCCTTAAAATAGGATTTACGCAGCTATGGATAGACCTTATTTTTTCTTCGGTCCTTTTTCCCATAGCCTTTCTTACCTTTCTTTCCTCCATGTATTTTAACAGGAGGGATTGGTTTTCCTCTACCGACTTTGATCGGTAGAGAAATTTTAATTGTTTGTTTTTTCATAATTTTACCTCCTTATTTGTAATACCATTCAATTTTTGCTAAAATTAAGTCTTCAATACAATCTCTACAGAGTATATAACCGTCGATTTCTGCTATTCCTTTATCATTTGTAAAAGCAATTTGATTTGTCTGAACTTCTGTTTTAATATGTTCACAGAAACCTTTTGGAATGCTTGATGTAATAATCTGTCGATGTAGTGGTGGTTTTTCTTCA
>Ga0190361_1000533_pt1 | contig 15104 bp, 18 predicted proteins | sample 48721845_MG_FD_161273 | JGI IMG/M metagenome (GOLD analysis project Ga0190361, IMG submission 161273) | Hydrothermal vent microbial mat bacterial communities from Southern Trench, Guaymas Basin, Mexico - 4872-18-4-5_MG | ecosystem: Environmental > Aquatic > Marine > Hydrothermal vents >...
CTTTTATCAATTTATACAGGGTAAATCCCAGTAAGCCCCACAGTGTTATAAAAGTAAAGAGATGATCAGACAAGACAACTCCAATGGCGGAACCTGTTGTTATGAGAAAAAATGAGTAATAATGGGGAACCCTTTTATGACCTTTCAGGTACAGGATTGAATAAACTGAGATTAATAGACCAAAAAAAGCTATAAATAAAGAAACGGTTTTGCTTAACGGATCTATATTAAAGTAAAAAATTTCATCACCTATCTTGAAGTTTTTCAGTAGATTGTTAAAGGGTAAAAACCTGACTATCTGGCTCTGTTGTTGAAACAGTAAAATACTAAAATACATCACAATAGCCGATGTAATTGCCGCAATAACCCCTTTAATTACGTAACCTCTTTCGGGGATGATCCAAAGAAAGATTCCAACGCCAATCGGAAAAAGTATCAGATAGTATAATTCAGTCATTTTACCTAACCTTTTTCAGGTATGCTTTTGTAACAAAACCATAAACATTCGGAAAAAATATAATTGCAATAAAAACTCAATCACTAAGCAGGTAAAACTTGCGTCCTTTTTTACATTTCAAGGATCAACAAGTTTTCGTCTGGGCTGGTTTCTTTGCTGTCTCGAAGTCAAATCTGGAGGTCATCAACATAACATATGAACGCTACCCAACCCTGTCAAAAATCAAGTTGGTGCGTCAAACTTTACTCAATCTCGGATTGTAAATTATTTCTCAGTATTTGTCAAGAAAAAATTGTTAAATTTTTGAGAAAAAAACTTGACAAATAATAGTCAAATGGTTTAAAATAAACATCCCGGAGGAAGATAATGTTTTTCCTACCGACTTTGTTCAATTCCTCCGAAAAACATTTTGCCATCGTAATGTACTTGTGGAGATTCAGGTTTGTGGGAGCTGTAATACAGCTGGAAACCTGGAAAAAGATCTCTACTGACCTGCTTAGTTCTGCACAAAGGGATCGATTGGATCAATAATTACTGCTCCTCGGTTATTTGACAAAAATTTTAGACTAATTGCTCTTAAAAAGGTTGAGAAGATGTATTTTATAAATCAAAAAAACTTTATCCAATTGCTCAATAAACTTACTGAAAACTACGATGTATTCATTCCTTCTAAAAAAGGGGATGTGAGATATTTTGAAAAATACGAAAAATCCGAGATATCTTCACTCGAAGAAAAAGGATGGGTTATTGGTGAGGTAAGAACGTTCGAGCCAATAAAAGCATTCTTTTTCAGAGCCAGAGAAATTGTTGCAGAAAACTTTAAGGATGGAATACCCGAAAAAGAAAGAAAACCCGCATGTATAGTAGGTGCAAAATCCTGTGATTTAAAAGGGCTCAAGGTTCATGACTTCGTATTCGAATCAGAGGATTTTCTCGACCCAATCTATAAAAAAGCAAGAGAGGAAAATCTCATAATATCTTCGGATTGTACAGAGGCGATAGAAACATGTTACTGCAGGGCCCTTGAGCTCAATCCACATCCTGAAGAAGGATATGATATTAATCTCATCCCTGTAACGGGTGGTTTTATAGTTGAGGAAGGCTCGGAAAAAGGAAAGAGCATAATCAGTGATTCATCGAGCCTATTCGAAGAAGTATCGGATGCTCATGTAAAAGAAAGGGATGAGCAGAGAAAATCAGTAACAAAAAAAGTTGATGAAAATCTTAGAAAATACGAGATCCCAAAACAGAAAGATTATGAAAACATAATCCAAGCAAACTATGAATCATCCATCTGGAAGGATGAGGCGAGCACATGTGTTGAGTGTGGCGCGTGTAATACCATATGTCCAACATGCCACTGTTTTCTCCTCTATGATCAGAAGTCAGAGGACAAACTTGCCAGACTAAGGATATGGGATTCATGCATGATAAAAGACTTTGCCAAGGTAGCGGCAGGGGTAAATCCAAGACAGTGGTTGTGGATGAGATTAAGAAATAGATTTGAAAAAAAGTTTGATTTCTTCCCTAAAATAGCAGGTTTCTATGCATGTACAGGCTGTGGAAGATGCATCTCAGCCTGTCCTGCAAAAATTGATATAAGAAGAGTACTGAAAAGGTTGGTAGATGATGCAAAGAAGCAACCCATACAGTCCAATTAAAACAGATGTAATAGAAGTTATTGAAGAAACTCCTACAATAAAAACACTGAGATTGAAACCAGAGGAGCCCATAGAGTTTAAAACTGGCCAGTTCATTGAGCTAACAGTTCCGGGAGTGGGAGAAGCGCCATTTACACCGTCATCAAACCCACACGTTAAAGATATAATAGAAGTAACGGTAATGAGGGTGGGAAAGGTAACGGATGCAATCCATAAACTCAAAAAAGGCGATATTGTCGGCATAAGAGGACCTTTTGGAAATGGCTATCCATTCGAGGAGTTCAAGGGTAAAGAGGTACTCGTAGTTGGTGGAGGCTGTGGATTCGCTCCAATCAGAAGCCTGATGTACGAGTTTTTCGAGCATTCAGATGAGTTTAAAGCTCTCTATTTCAGAGGTGGTTGCAAAACTCCAAGAGACTTTCTGTATAGAAACGAGATCGAAGGGTGGCAAAAACGGAGTGATATAGATGTTGTTCTCACGGTAGATGAGGGGGATGGGGAGTGGAGCGGAAAAGTTGGACTGGTTACAACCATTCTGGATGATGTCAAAATGGATTTCAAAAATGGCATTGCAGTTGTCTGCGGACCTCCAATTATGATGAAGTTTACCACTCTCAAGCTGATCCAGATGGGTTTCAAAGATAGTAACATATACCTTTCAATGGAAAGAAACATGTCCTGCGGGATAGGGAAATGTGGACACTGCAGGCTGGGTAAATACTACGTCTGTAAAGATGGGCCAGTTTTCAGGTATGACCTTGTGAAAGATTATCCGGATGTATGGGATTAATTTAATTGATCGATAAAATTTAGCGAAAAACTGTTATGTGAGGTTATAAAATGGAAGTTCCCGATACTTCGGCTGTGCAACTACATCAGGGAAAAGTTTCTCTTTCTCCGGAAGAAGGAGACCGGGAAAGACTCTTCATTGATCTGGACATATGCACCAAGGGAGAATGTAAAGAATGTGTGGTCAAATGCAGCTATTTTTACCATCCTTTCAATAACGGGATACTCTCGGTAGCCGAGCTTGCCACCTATTATCTCATATGCAGGAGATGTGAGGAGCCACACTGCGTTAATGCCTGTCCTGAAGATGCACTTGAACAGCAGAAAGATAAAGAGAATATGCTTATCAGACATAATATGCTTTGCATAAGTTGTAAAAGTTGCTCCCATGCCTGTCCATATGGAACAATACTTCCGGAGAATGTTCCATATCTGGTGCACATATGTGATTTTTGTTTTGACCGAAGGGAAAAACCAGGGGAGCCTGCCTGCATTGAATCATGCCCCTACGGGGCACTTGCAGTGAAAAAGGTTGAAGGCGAGCTTCCCGAAAACACATATCTGGTTGGAAAGAATCTTATAATACATTCAACACATTGGGAGAGAGAGAAGGCATAATGTATGCGATATATTTAATAGTATATGGTATTATTCTTACGGGAGTTCTGGGGGTCATCGCCAGCTGGATTGATAGAAAAGTAACTGCTCGTATCCACTATAGGGTTGGACCTCCATTCCTTCAGCCGGTAATAGACATTATAAAATTAATGGGCAAAGAAACAGTAGTACCGGAGGGCGCTTCCAAAACAACCTTTCTACTTGCACCAATCATGGGATATGCAAGTATTTCCGTTGCATCTGCGATTCTCTGGATGAACCAGCTGGAAGTAACCCAGGGATTCCTCGGAGACATAATCGTTGTAATATACCTGCTTACAATACCGTCTATCAGTCTCATGCTTGGTGGATTCGCCTCGGGAAACCCGTTGGCAAGGGTTGGGGCCTCACGTGAAATGAAGCTAATGCTGAGCTATGAACTACCATTTATTTTTGCAATACTGGTACCCATCATTAAATCAAACTATTCATTAAGATTAGGTCAAATTCTTGCTAGTCAGGCTGGTGGTAATGTCTTTGCACTTTCATTCTCAGGTGCAATAGCCCTGATAGTTTCGATTATCTGCATACAGGCGAAAATGGGAATAGTGCCCTTCGATATAGCAGAGGCAGAGACAGAGATAATGGGCGGTGTTATTATAGAATACTCCGGAACTCCCCTTGCCATATTCAGATTGATGAAACACATGATGTTATTTACACTGCCTTTCTTCTTAATCATTCTCTACCTTGGAGGATTTAATTTTCAGGGGATTGGAATACTCTATAGTATTTTAAAATACGTCCTTATGCTGGTAATTATAGTTGTAATAAAAAATACAAATCCAAGGGTCCGAATTGATCACGCCATGAGATTTTTCTGGGGCCCTGCCACAATTGCATCTATAGTCGCGATAATACTCTCTATTCTGGGGATATAAAAATGGCAAAGTTGGGGATAAAAACGAGGGCACTTCTAAAATCTCCATGGGTTTTTCATGTTGCAACCGGTAGTTGTAATAACTGCGATATAGAAATACTGGATGTTCTTACACCAAGGTTTGATGTTGAACGTTTCGGAATCCTGCTGGCACCTTCAATAAGGCATGCCGATGTACTTCTAATAACCGGGGCAGGTAGCAGAAAATCCATGGAAAGGGTAATGAGACTATATGAAATGGCACCAAAACCATGCCTCGTGGTTTGTATTGGTGAGTGTGCCATGTCCAGGGGAATCTTCATGCCAAGTTATAACATGCCCAAGCCAATCGATCATTACTTACCCGTTGATGCATATATCCCCGGATGTCCCCCAAAACCAGAGGCGATTATCGCGGGGATTGTAAAACTCATTGAAAAGAAAAAGGGCGGAAAATGACGAGAGAAGAACTTGTTTCAGATCTTAAAGAAAGGTTTAAATCAGATATAATTGATTTTTACGATAGATCACCAACACGAATATATATAGAAATTAAGCCTGAATCGCTTGTCAAAGTCGCCAGTTATATATTTAAAGACCTGAAAGCCCGATTTAACATAGCATCTGCACTGGATGCAAAAACACATATCGAAATTCTATATCATTTTACCCTTGAGTATCTTCGGGTACTTGTTTCATTGCGGGTTAAATTGAACAGGGACAGACCAAAGATTGATTCTCTTGCACCTGTTTTTAAAGGGGCAAACTGGATTGAACGAGAGATGAACGAACTTTTAGGCATAGATTTTACTGGTCATCCAAATCTCAAGAGACTGCTTCTTCCGGAATCGTGGCCTGAGGGGGTTTATCCTCTGAGGGCAGATTATAAAGAGTGGGATAAAAACGCCGTAAGAGACAGGGGTGTATAATGGCCAGAAGTGTTATACCCATTGGACCGTACCATCCACTACAGGAAGAACCCGAGTATTTTAAACTAACGGTGGATGGTGAAAAAGTTGTGGATATAGAGGTCAATATCGGTTACAACCATAGAGGCATAGAAAAGATCTCTGAGCTCAAATCGTTTGACCAGGTAACCTTTGTAATAGAGAGAATATGTGGAATTTGTTCAACAAGCCATCCCTATGCATACACAAGGGCAGTCGAGGACATAGCCCAGGTCGAGGTGCCCGAAAGAGCAAAATATATAAGAACAATTATCGCAGAAGGTGAAAGGATACATTCCCACCTGCTGTGGCTTGGACTTGCCGGTCATTTCCTCGGATATAACACTATTTACATGTGGGTATGGAAACTAAGAGAGGAGATACTCGATGTAATGGAAATCCTCTCGGGAAATAGAAACCACTATGCAATGTTCAAACCAGGTGGGGTAAGAAGGGATCTTAATCCAGATGACTTTCCACTGGTATTAAAAAAGATAGATTCAATAGTTCCCACGCTCGATAGGCTGAAAAAAGCAATACTGGACGATCCCGTACTACACGCAAGGCTTAAAGGTATTGGAATACTCACAAAAGAAGACGCGCTTGATTATAGTGCACTTGGTCCAACCGCCAGAGCCTCCGGGGTTGCAAAGGATGTGAGAAAAGACGTTAGCTACGGTGCGTACGATCAGATAGATTGGGACATGATAGTAACCGAGAATGGAGATGTGTTTGATAAGGTGGTTGTAAGAGTACTTGAAACATACGAATCCATCAAAATAGTAAAGGAGTGTTTGAAGAATCTACCTCCGGGTGAAATAGACTGTAGGATTAAGGACATACCTCCCGGTGAGGGAATCGGAACACATGAAGCCCCAAGAGGAGAAACATTCCACTATGTAAGGAGCGATGGAACAAACAGACCAGTGAGGCACAAGGTGAGAGCACCAACATTTATGAATCTACCCACTTGTCATTCAACTGTAATAGGATGTGACATTGCAGATGCTACAATAATACTCGCTTCGATTGATCCGTGCTACTGCTGTACAGAGAGGATGACTGTCGTTACACCAGACGGAAAACAACTTTACACCGGGAAAGACCTTGTAAGGCTTTCCCAGGAAAAAACAAAAAAATTAAAAAGGATGTTGTAGTAAAATGAACCTTCCAAAGGTAAGAGAATACTTGAGGCAGTTAAAGCACTTACCACAAAACCATATACATCAAAATTCCCAAAAAAACCCCATGTACCATATCCAAGTTTCAGGGGACAACCTGAGTTCAATCCGGATAAGTGTGTTGGATGTTTGGCCTGTGAGCAGGTATGTCCCACAAATGCGATAGCGCATGACGATAAAGTAGAAGATGGAAAGGGTAAACGCATAATCTACCACTATACAGATACATGCATTTTTTGCGGCAGCTGTGAGGCCGCGTGTATAGCAGATAACCAGGGAATAAAGTTAACAGATAAATGGGATCTTGCATTTTTTGATAGAAAAGAGGCATACGAAACAATCGAGAAAGAACTGCAACTCTGTGAAATGTGTGGAACGGTTATTGCCTGCAAGGATCACCTGAGCTGGATAGCAAAGAAACTCGGGGAGCTGGCATTCTCAAGCCCCACCCTATACCAGACAAGACTCAGAGAACTGGGTATAATCGACGACAATATTCTCGCAGTGGCAAAAGAATATGGAAGAGCTGACAGGGTAAAAATTCTATGTGCCAGGTGCAGGAGAGAAACAACTCTCACCACAAAATAACTCTCAGAAATCAATTAATAATGTTCCGATTCATTATAAAACAATCCCATTGACTATTTAACGATGTGGCTCTCTAAATCCTAATAAAATAGGTCCATCAATCATTCAAATCTGAAGTGGCGGAATTTAATTAAAATCTTACGAACATACACCCAATAATCAAAATTATTATTCACGAATACCTTCACAACATCAAGCTATGGTTGAATTGGCGTTTATAAAGATGTAAAATATTACGGCAGACTAAAATTTTTGTGCCGAAGAAATAAAATCATGGAAAAACACAGATCAAAGACCATTGTTCTCGGTATTGGAAACAGGCTGAGAAAAGATGATGCAGCGGGAAGTATTGTTGCTGAGCTTCTGAAGGACAAAGATACAGATATACTGGCAATTGATAGTGAAACTACCCCGGAAAACTGGACAGGCAAAATAGCCCGAATGAATCCCGAAAAAATAATTATCGTTGATACCGCAAACTTCAATGGAAAACCAGGTGATTTTAGAATATTGAGGGAAAACCAGATCGATTGGTACGGTTTTTCAACCCATACCCTCCCTATTTCGTTTGTTATTGAGGATTTGAAATCAAGATGTTCCGCAGAGATTACCCTTCTGGGTATTCAACCTAAAAATACAGATTTCGGTGAAGATATATCTCCGGAGGTAAAAAAATCGATTCATATTATTAAAGAGATGATTCTTGATAAAAAAATATAAGTATTTTGAAACTATAATCCATGCCTAAACCGAAAGTTTTATTCTGTTGTACCTCTCTTTTACCCTGCAAACAGCGCATACATCACCGTCTGTTGGCTCCCCACAGTTCGCGCATTCACCAAAATCCCTTTTCTCCTTGCTGCTGATCTCCGCTACTTCAAGGGCCTTCACGAAGTTAAACTTAAAATCTTTCTTATGCTCATCGATGAGTCTGAGAATATCGAACCACTTGTCCCGTCTGAGAAAATATGAACACCTGGAACATCCTGCTATTGGGATCTGCTGTATCTGAATATATGCAAGGTTCTCGGCTTCCAGCATTTCATAGAGAGGTCTTATTCTGGTAACAACCTTCGGATGATCAGATACGGTTATCGGTTTGAGCTTTGAAATCCATAGAAAATCCCTGGAAATCCAATTCTTGAAGAAAAATCTCGTTACATCATCCGCACAATGGCCTGTTGCTATTTTATTATAACCATTTTCACGGGCAAATCTGTTAAAAACATACCTCTTCAGCATTCCGCACAGGGAACATAAAGGCCTTCTGGTTACCTTTGCCACCTCTGCGGTAGTGCCACCTAGAAAACCTGAGAGATCATAAAAATGAAAAGTTATATCACGCTCCCTGCAAAATCCTTCTACTACATTTAAAGTCCTCTCATTTGTACATTCAGGGATACCTACATCTATGTGGAGGACTCCAAGTTCAAAATCGAATTTTTCTCTGAGTTTCGAAAGAACATTTGCACAGCTTAGACTATCTTTTCCACCTGAAACTGCCACAAGTATTTTATCACCTTTTCTTACCAGTTTGTGCCTTTTGATAAGATTCTCCACTCTCCTCTCATAATGTTTTATAAAACACTCTTTACAGAAAGGATTCATTATATTTACAATGGCAGGTTTCTTACAGGCTATACATTTAGTTTTCTTATTTTCCTGCTGAGATATTTCTGTCAATAGTCCACCTCCAGAGTTCACATTAAAGCTTTAATTCAATCCTGCTAACCTTACAAACAAAATTAATCTACTGGGACCCACCTCGCGAATATATGTTTCATTATTAATATAATAATATTTGTATAATAAAATGAATGTCGATTTTCTGAAAAATAGAAATCTAAATGAAAAATATAACTAAATTTGGATTCTCATCATCACAATCATCTGGACACTTAAGTAGGCAATTTTATCGATTTGCATTCAAGACGTCTTCTGGGAAACATTCTTAAAGAAAAGAGTGATAACTTAATCGTTTCAAGAGGCAATAAAAAATGGGCCCCGCAGGATTCGAACCTGCGACCCGCTGATTATGAGTCAGCTGCTCTGACCAGCTGAGCTAGGGGCCCATATGTTTTTCATGGTGAAATATAATAAATATATACTGGATTTTCAACAAAAAATATACCCGAGAATAGTGAATTCGTTATATATTGGGATTATCTCCACTTTGGATAATTCTATCTGTACCTTAGGTTATAATAATTGTGGAAAAAATAATTCAATTGCGCTCCAAGCAACCTACATTTTACTACCATTAAACCCATCTTACTCGATTTTTATTTTTCCGCTGTTTTCTTCCCTATCAATAATTGATACAAGTGATTCTGTAAGCTCGGCAATAGATTTCATTTGTTCCTCGTCTACTCTCTGTTTTCTCAGTTTGAAAAGTTCATCAAGATAATCGAGTGCCGTGAGTATTACAAGCTTAATCTTTGATAATGTGGGAAATTTTTTTCTTAAATCTTCTAGTTTTGAAACCAGCTCATCAACGAGATTCAAAAAGTATTCTTTTTCAACATCGGATTTAATTGTAAAACTTTCTCCCAATACCTCGAATTTTATTGGCTCCATACTTTTGCTCTCGCTTTTATCTATCATATTTATCTATCATATCTTCAACATTTTAGTTATGAATCTATAAAAGGATTACTCCATATCCATTCGCTTTTCATCTTCAAATTTTTATGTATCTTCTTCCCGCTATCAGAGGTAGTTTCATCTACAGGATCTTCTTTTCTCTCCGGAGCTGACTCAGAGGCTGACTGCTCAAATAGCGAGTAATTTTCAGTATGCCCTTCCCCAGCCGATGCTGTAGACTCGTCTTTCATTGTCATTGCTTCCCGTTTTTCCTGAGCCTCTTTTCCATCGGTTTCACCTATACTTGCTTCATCTTTCTCTTTCGACAGGTCTACAAATTCTTCCTCAATTACAATTGGACCTTCTACAATTGTTTCTTCAGATTCATCATTTTTATCCTTTTCCTCTAATGGAACTTCATGGGCTTCTTCGAAAGTATCTTGAGCTGATTCCAATTTTTCAACATCCTCCTCACCCGCAGTGGTGTCGATACTTTCGAGTCTGGACAAAACTAGCTCAATTTTATCTTTGAGGAACTTCTGGATCTCGAGAAGCTCTTCTATTCTTTCATCTTTCTTTTTTAATTCATTCTCAAGATTGATTATTACTTTCTTAAGCCCTTCCTTTTCATCTTTGAGGCTTTTTTCTCGATTTTTAAGCTCTTCTATAAATGCAATTGCCTTGTTTATTCTTGATTCTATAAGTTTCATGTATGAATTATCCATTATTCCCCTCCCAACATTAATGCCGGAGTACTATCTCGAAGGTATATTTCGAAGAAATTATAACCTAAAAGTAAAGGATATACAACCAAATAAAATGGTATTACTGGAAAAAAATCGTTTAGAGGTTTTCCTTTATAAAGAAGGATTTAAAGTACCGCCTTGGCTTTCTCAACAACGGCTTTAAAAGCCTCTGAATCTCTTGTAGCAAGATCGCTTAAGAATTTCCTGTTAATTATAATGCCAGCTTTTTTTAAACCCTGGATGAAATTACCGTAACTCAGGTCATACTGCCTTGCACCAGCATTGATTCGAGCTATCCATAACCTTCTAAAGTCTCTCTTTCTTACCCTTCTATCCCTATAGGCATAGAGGCCAGCTTTCATGACAGCTTCTATAGCTGTCCTATACTGTTTGGACCTCGCCCCCCTATACCCTTTTGCAAGTTTCAAAATTTTCTTTGTTCTTTGATGTTTTACTTTTCCGGAAACTGCTCTTGGCATTTAATCTACTCCATTATATTGTAGTTGCTATCTAATATGGTAACATTTTTTGAATTGATTTTTTCTCACCTTCAAACACAAAATCTGGCTTTCCAAGCCTTCTCTTTCTCTTCCTGTTTTTCTTAGTAAGAATATGGCTTTTAAAAGCTCTACTTCTTTTAATTTTCCCACCTGCCGTTATTTTAAATCTCTTTGAAGCTCCTTTGTGGGTTTTTATCTTTGGCATCAACCTCTCCTAATATTTTCTTCTATTTCTCTTTTTTCTCTCTAAAGTTCTCTCTAGAAGGGCCTGCTACGTGCTCTATAAACCTTTGATAATTCAAATTTTCAGACTGAGATTATTTGCTCTACTCCTTTGCCCCAAATAACTCTATTTTTTTGGTGCTAAGACCGTCACTATTACTCTACTTTCGAACTTTGGTCTGAATTCAGGCTGACCATAATCCCCTGTGTCTTCGATAAACCTGTTTATAACCTCCCTTCCAATATCAGTATGGGCAAGCTCACGACCCCGGAATCTTATCGAAAGTTTTACCTTATATCCCTTCTGCAAAAATTGTATTGCCTGCCTGAGCTTGGTTTGATAATCATGCTCCTCTATCTTTGGTCTTAGCCTTATTTCTTTAGTAAGAACAACCTTTTGCTTTTTCTTCGATTCTTTTATCTTTTTATCCTGTTCAAACTTATACTTCCCATAATCGAGTATTTTACATACCGGAGGATTTGCATTTGGCGATACCTCTACCAGATCCAGTCCCTTTTCCTGAGCAATCTCAAGAGCCTTTTTTGTATCAATGATCCCCAGTTGCTTACCATCCTCCCCTATCAGTCTAACCTGCCTTGCTTTTATTTCATTATTTACTCTAACGTGTTTGCTAATACTTCCCTCCTCTATATTAGAGTTTATAATAACAATTTAAAATGTTGTTCCAAAAGTTATATAAAAATCATTAAAAATCAAGATTTTTTATTTTTAATCTCATCTGATAGGAGTTTAGCGAAGTCTTCCAAATTCATATTAAAGGTTTCTGCTTTTCCACCCCTTCTTATAGAGATATCTCCTTTTTCAACTTCCTTTTTACCTATGATTATCATATATGGAATTTTCCTTACTTCAGCTTCTCTCAATTTGTATCCCAGCTTCTCATTTCTTATATCAATTTCTACTCTGAAGCCCATATCAAATAGCCTCTGATAAACCTCTCTGGCTCTTTCGGTTTCATTTTGTGTGATTGAACATACTACAACCTGCACAGGCGCCAGCCATGATGGAAATCTACCCCCGTAATGTTCAATCAGTATCCCAATAAATCTCTCAAGGCTTCCCAGAACAGTCCTGTGAATTACAACAGGTCTTTCCTCCTCTCCCCTATCGTTCACATAGGTTAGATCAAACCTTTCAGGAAGCGCCATATCCAGCTGGATAGTTGCACACTGGTGGAGTCGGCCAAGGCAATCCTCAAGGTGAAAATCAATCTTTGGTCCGTAAAAAGCTCCTTCACCTGGATTTACCTGGTATTCTATACCCACTCTTTTAAGAGCATTCTCAAGTCCTCTGGTTGCAACTTCCCACTGTTCATCTGTTCCAATGGACTTCTTGGGTCTCGTTGAGAGCTCAACATGATATCTAAATCCAAATACAGAATAGATTCTATCAATAAGCCCAATAAGCTGAACAATCTCATCTTCAATCTGGTTCGGCATCAGAAAAATATGTGCATCGTCCTGGGTAAAACATCTAACCCTGAACAGTCCCTGAAGTACACCGCTCTTCTCGTGCCTGTGCACAATCCCAACTTCAGCAACTCTAAGTGGGAAATCCCTATAGGAATGTATCTTTTCCTTATAAACAAGCATCCCACCCGGACAGTTCATTGGTTTAATTGCGAATAACTCCTCATCAATCTCCGTTGTGTACATATTTTCCCTGTAATTATCCCAGTGTCCCGAACGTACCCATAGATCTTTCTTCAAAATAAGTGGCGTTTGAATTTCTACATACCCTGCTTTTCTATGTTCTTCCCGCCAGAAATCAAGAAGTACATTTTTCAAGATAACTCCATTTGGCAACCAGAATGGGAATCCAGGACCTTCATCATGAAGCGAAAAAATACCCAGCTCTTTCCCCAGCTTTCTGTGATCCCTACGCTTGGCTTCTTCTATCCGATTGAGGTATGCCTTTAAATCTTTCTCTGAGAAGAATGCAGTTCCATATATTCTTGTAAGCATGGGATTTCTTTCATCTCCACGCCAGTATGCCCCGGCCAGGTTAAGAAGCTTAAATGCTTTTATATATCCGGTCGAGGGCAGATGAGGACCACGGCATAAATCAATAAACTCACCATTTTTATAAAAACTTATCTCTTCATCCTCCGGAAGCTCTTCTATAAGTTCGATTTTGTAACTTTCTCCTCTCTCCTCAAAGAATTTTATGGCTTCTTTTCTTCCCATTGTAAATCTTTCGAATTTCTGATCTTCGGCAATTATCTTTTTCATTTCTTCCGATATGCTTTGAATTGCTTCCTGATCTATACCATCCTTGAAATCGAAATCGTAGTAGAAACCGTCTTTTATCGCAGGGCCTATGGCCAGTTTTGTATCAGGGAAAAGTCTCTTAACTGCCTGAGCCATTACATGAGAACAACTATGCCTGAGTATCTCAAGAGCAACTGTGGAATCTGTGGTGATTATACTGGCCTCCTCCCCATTACCTCCGGTGCCAGTTTCAATTGGAGTAAGAAGGTCAATAATTCTTCCATTATATTCAATACCAATAATGTTCTTCCTCAATCGAGAAGGGAATATATCCAATTTTTCGATTAATCTTGAACCACTGGGGATTTTATATTCTTCATTTACTTCTGCTATCTTAATTACAATCAAATTGCTAACTCCTAAATGAAGTCGCGTTCGCTCTAATATATTACAGTGATTATGTAGTTTCAAGAAAAATTAAAGAGAATGTATATTTTTCCTCGTAACAGATTTTAACGTTTATGAAATTAACGTTATCATTCTTCATTAAAGATATAAAATCAAAGTTCTAATTAATAAAAAAACCTGCCCATAAGGGCAGGTTTGAAAAGCTCAATTAGTGATTATTTTTTAACATCTACCTTAATCTCTTTGGGCTTGGATTTTTCGGTCTTGGGGAGATGTATTTCAAGAACACCGTCCTTGTACTCAGCTGTTATCTTGTTTTCATCGACCTCACCGGGCAGAGCAATTGTTCTCTGGAAGCTTCCGTATCTTCTTTCAATTCGGTGGAAGTGTTTCTTTTTCTCCTCTTTCTCCTCTTTTCTTTCACCTTTGATAGTCAGATTCCCACCGGAGAGTGTTACACTGAGATCCTTCTCATTGATACCAGGGATATCGGCCTTTACAATATACTCATCCTCAGTTTCGGATATATCAATCTCAGGTGCCCAGAGTTCAGTATCAAAGAGTTCCTTATCAAAATCGAAAAACCTGTCCATCAACCTATCTATTTCCCTTCTCATTAAATTAAGCTCCCTGAAAGGTCTCCATTTGATGAGATCCATAACCTTCACCTCCTTTCACAGAATTTTGTTTTTCCACTAATTTTAGAGCAACAATTATGCCAACTATATAAAATTATATATTTGTAAATTTTTATATTTTTTGATTTACAAGATCATAATTTAAGGTTTTTGATGCTTTAATATTCAGCGAGATGAAACTATGGGAAAATTGGTCATTATGATACACACAAATGTGTAATTATGATACGGTTGTTTTTAGGGCTTTTTAAAAAATTATTTTTTTAAAATGCCCACAATCTTTACTCTTTCAAGGAGTTCCTCACAATGAGGGGCCTGTTTCAAATCCTCTGTTAGATCTTTCCCAGCAAAATGAAGAGCTTGATGCTTTCCACCTCTCCATAAAAAACTCTCTGAAACATCGTAAACCATGCCTTTATACGCTATGTATGTGGGCCTTCCGTTTTTCCCATCAAACAAACTTAACTCTTCGATGGTAAACTCTCTTAAAACGCTCATTCTATAATATTTCAGTAACCCCTCTCATTTTGAAAATAACCCAGATAAAAAACATAATAGCTTCAAAATTAATTTCCTGAATTATAAAAAGGGCTCTATTGGATGTTTTTAAAAAAAACTTCTATCCACTAAATAGAA
>Ga0190361_1000534_pt1 | contig 15065 bp, 16 predicted proteins | sample 48721845_MG_FD_161273 | JGI IMG/M metagenome (GOLD analysis project Ga0190361, IMG submission 161273) | Hydrothermal vent microbial mat bacterial communities from Southern Trench, Guaymas Basin, Mexico - 4872-18-4-5_MG | ecosystem: Environmental > Aquatic > Marine > Hydrothermal vents >...
GGCTGAAATTCCCTAGAAATTTAATAGTGAATGTTCCATAAACTAATTCAAAAGCGCAGGCAAAACGCCTGCGCTTTTTGACAATAAAGAAAAAAAATTTTAATATAAGCTAAATATCATCGTTCTTTAATAAGTTTTTATAAGGCGTATAAGGAGGAAAGCGGTGAGTCAAAAAAATTATTATCACATTATTATAAAGGAAACCAGCGAAAAAGAAGAGCTGTTAAAAAATTATCAGAAGAGAATAAAAAATTTGGAGGCAAGAGGACTCGAGGAATTCCAGAAGAGAATTCTCCGGATTCTTGGAGAGATAGATAAAAAGGTGAAATTTGTTGGTGGAAACTGGAATGCTCGTTGGAAAGGGTTTTTAAACCAACTAAAAAATGCTATTAATGAAAAACTGATTCAAGTAAGTGATGATTTTTCACCTCATCCAGTAAGATTTGTGCCCCAAATGCTTAAAAATTTAGGATTGGATAATCTTCTAGAGATTCTGGAGCTGAAAACAGAAATTTTAAAGTTGCAAAGGCAAAAGATAATAGATAGAGAAAAGGAAAGAAGATATGAGCGGATTAAAAAAACTTTTGAGAAGATGGGCTGGATACTTGAAGTGAAACCTTCTTGTCGGAGTGTAACTGTATTAAGAAAGGAAGATAAGTGTAGGCGAGTAATTTTTGGAAGAATTGAAAAAATGAAAAAAAGAGGAGGAAAAGAATGAAAAAGAAATTAATTGCTTTTTTAGTTCAGAGATATCTTCATAAATTAGCGAGGACTGCAGATGAAAAAGAGTTCTATTCCACTTTCGATAGAATTTTGAAAGGGTTGGAGAGACATTCGATTGGCCAGAACCAGAATGCAGTTAGGGTGGTTCGAGAAGCTGGCAAGAAAGGGCATCCCTACGTTGAATTAACCCGATTGTTAGTTCAGAAACGCTTAGGCAAAAACCCCAGAAAAATATTAGTTAAAAATTTCTTTTTACCTTGGGTTTTAATGGATAAGAATAAGGCAAGAAAAAGGCTTGAGAGGGAAGGATTTGAAACACCTTGGTTTTTTGTTATCTCACCCTTGAAGTACTGTGATTTAAGTTGCCCCGGCTGTTATGCTTTAGCTGACAAAGGAAAGACAATGTTGAGTTTTAACTTGCTTAATCGAATTGTCAAAGATGCCAGAAGATTAGGGATTCGATTCTTAACTATCTCTGGTGGAGAGCCATTTATCTACTGGGATAGAGAAAACCAAAAGACAATCCTTGATTTTTTCCGGGTCAATCGAGATATCTATTTTCAGGTTTACACTAACGCAACTTCTCTAATCGACAAACAACTTGCTGAAAAAGAACTTGGCCCAAAAGCAAAGAGGGGAGACCCAAAAGCAAAAGCGGCTTTAGAAAGGATAAAAAGGGCAGCGGTAAGAAACCTCCGGCTTTATGGCATGGAAAATATTGTTCCTTACTTGGCTTGGTTGGGAAATGTGGCTCCGGCTATTTCTCAAGAAGGATTTGAAGTTGAAACTGATGAAAGAAGAGGAGAAGGAATGTACAAGGTGATTGAGAATGCTCGGAGGAATCTAACTCGGTATGGAGTGCTTCATGGATTTAGCATCACTTATACTAGAAATAATGCCGATGTTTTAACTGATGAGAAATTAATTGATGAATTGATAGCTCAGGACGTCTCTTTTGGTTGGTTTTTTATCTATATTCCCAAAGGAAGAGATCCGGACTTAAATCTTGTGCCAACTCCAGAACAAAGGATTCGGTTGAGAGAATTTGTTTGGAAGATGAGAAATATAAAACCTGTATTTATCGGCGACTTCTGGAATGATGGTCCCTGGGTTGGAGGTTGTATTGCCGGTGGCAGAAAATACTTTCATATCAGAGCCGATGGAAAGATAACTCCTTGTGTTTTTGCTGATTTTTCAATCGGCCACATTGAGAAAGATTTTTATCAGAAAGGAAAAACTCTTAAAGATGTAATTCAGCATTCAGCCTTCCGTTATTTGAGAAAAAGACAATTGGATATCGACAATAAATGTACACCTTGTTGTATAATCGACAATCCAGAAATTTTGCGGGATACCGTCAGAAAATTCGATTTGGAACCTGCTTTACCAGGCGAAGAGGAGATTATCGTTGGCAAAACGGCTGATTTTCTGAATAGTTATTCAAAAGAAATTCGAAGGTTAACCTATGATTTCTGGGAGAAGCTAAAGAGGGGAGATTTTGATACTGAAAATGTAAAACTCAGTGAGGTTATTAAAAATTACGAAAGACGGAATTTGGAGAGGGTTCATTTTGAGCAGATTAATTTAAAATAAAAAAGTCCTCCTGTCGTTTCTTGGCAGGAGGACATTTAAGTTCTTTTGAAGATTTGCTTTCGATAACCATAGTTTAGTACGGAGTAGACAACCCATCTTCGATAATCTATCCAGGGAAATCTTTTCAATATTGATTTTAAAGAATAAGCCTTTCGGTGAGCTTGCTCTCTGGTATTTTTCAATTCTTCTGGAGTAAAGTTTTTTGGCTTGTAAACTGCATAGGTGAAGTCATACATTTTCCAATCTTTGGTTATAATTCGGTTTTCTTTTTCCAATTTTTCCCATAAAGCAGTTCCGGGAAGAGGGGTTAGGATTGAAACCTGCATAGCATCAAGTTTTACTGCTTGAGAAAATTCTAAAGTTTCTCGAAAAATATGAGGATCGTCAGAATCAAATCCAAACACGAATGCACCAATTACTGCTATGCCGTGTTTATGGAAAGTTTTTACTGCTTTGTGGTAGTTCTCTCGAAGGTTTACTCCTTTTCTGGCTTCTTTTAAACTCTCGGGGTTGATACTTTCTAAGCCAATAAACAGTACCTTACACCCGCTTTTTGCTGCTAATTCCAAGAGTTTTTCATCCTTAGCGATATTCACGCTGGCCTGTCCTCCCCAGTAAAATTTCAAAGGGATCAGAGCTTTTAATAACTTTATGGTGTAATCTCTGGTTTTTTTTCCACCGAAGATATTATCGTCCATAAAACCAATTATGGGATGACTAATCCGTTTGCAAAGGAGATCCCCTAAAAATTTTCTTCCGGGAGAGACAGGAGATTGGACTAATATCTTTTCGATTTCTCTAATTACTTCTGGAAGGGGGCGATACCTATATGTTCTGCCGAAAAAACGAGTTACTGAACAAAAAGAACAATTGTGGGGACAGCCGCGAAAGACATTAATAGTATCGGGAATGATATAAGATTCCCGGCTTAAGAGATCCCGGCGAGGAAAGGGAAGGCCTTCAAGCGAAGGAAATCTTTCGTTTCGATAGAATAGTTGGATGGAATTACTTTCCCAATCTATTAGAAACTTTTCCCAAATTCCTTCAGCTTCTCCGATGACTACAGCAGAAGCATGTTGTTTTGCTTCTTGAGGCAAAGCAGTAGGGTGAATTCCACCCATTACTACCGGAACTCCTCTTTTTCTGAATTCGTCAGCCAGTTGATAGGCTCTCGGAGCTTGAGAGGTCATTACTGTTAAAGCTACTAAATCAACCTGATCGGCGAAATCATTCACATTGAGCGGTTGAGGTTCTACATTTTCGTCATACAAAATTATCTCGTAGGAAGAAGGTGTAAGAGCGGCCACATAAAGCAATCCTAAAGGCGGGAAAGCAAAGAGTTCAGATTTCAAAGGAGTTGCCACCGGAGCTACCATCAAAATTAGTTTTTGCTTTCTCATCGTTACTCTCCTTTTCAATTTTTAAAGATAGGGTTAATGAGTTAAAATAACGGTTTTTGTTGAAAAAATCAAGAAAAATGATAAAATTTAGTTATCATTATGATTTTAGAGATTAAAAAATATCCTGACCCGATTTTGAGGAAGAAAGCAAGAGAAGTTAAAGAAATAAGGGAAGAGGAAAGAGAGCTAATAAAAAATATGATTGAGACAATGTATGCTCAAAGAGGAGTTGGTTTGGCTGCTCCTCAAGTTGGAGTTTCCAAAAGAATAATTGTGGTTGATGTAGGAGAAGGCCCCAGGGTTTTTATTAACCCAAAAATTATAAAAAAACGAGGTAAAGAACTTTCAGAAGAAGGTTGTTTGAGCGTGCCAGGAGTTTTTTTAAAAATTAAAAGGTGGAAAGAAATAGAAGTTGAAGCTTTAGATGAAAATGGGGAAAAGGTTAAACTAAAAGCTCAAGGACTCTTTGCTCGGGCTTTGCAGCAGGAGATAGATCATTTAAATGGCATTTTGATTTTAGATAGAATGAGCTTTTTTGAAAAGATAAAAAGATTATTAAAAAAAATGTTTAACACCCGACGTTAAACATCTTACTATGGCAAAGAAAATTTATTTAGATTATGCAGCAACAACTCCAATAGCTCCTGAGGTTTTGAGAGTTATGTTGCCGTACTTAAAAGAGGAATATGGCAATCCTTCTTCAATTTACAGTTTGGGGCAAAAAGCTCAGATGGCGATTGATAAAGCCAGAGAAGAAGTTTCTCGGTTTTTAAATTGTTCTCCTTCAGAAATTATCTTCACTGGCTCAGCCACCGAAGCCAATAATTTAGCAATTTTCGGCATAGTCAGAGCTTTGAGAAAAAAAGGAATAAAGCCCCATATTATTACTTCTCAAATCGAACATCATGCAGTATTAGAACCTTGCCATCAATTGGAAAGAGAAGGAGTAGAGGTTACTTATTTACCAGTGACTAAAGAAGGAATAGTTAAAGTTTCCGATGTAAAAAAAGCGATAAAAAAGAATACTGTTTTGGTCTCTGTAATGTATGCTAACAATGAAATCGGGACTATCCAGCCCATTGCTGGAATTGGTAAATTACTAAAAACTATCCACTCCAAACTACAAACTAAAATCTATTTCCACACTGATGCGGTTCAGGCAGCAAATTATTTAGATTGCAATGTTCAAAAATTAGGGGTTGATCTTTTAACTTTATCAGCTCATAAAATTTATGGACCAAAGGGAGTTGGTGCTTTGTATATTAAAGAAGGGACACCGATAACTCCTTTAATTTATGGTGGGGGGCAAGAGAGTGGAATGAGATCGGGCACGGAGAATGTGGCTGCAATCGTGGGACTAGGAGAAGCTATAAAGCAAATCGCCAATCGTAAATCGCAAATTGTAAGAATTAAGCAATTAAGAGATAAATTGATTGAGGGAATTTTAAAGAAGATTCCGGGAACAAGATTAAATGGTTCTAAAGAATACCGTCTACCAAATAATGTTAATGCCTCTATCTCGGGTGTGGAAGGGGAAAGTATGGTTATTGCCTTAGATCAAGAGGAAATCGCAGCTTCTACTGGCTCTGCTTGTTCCTCAAGAAGTTTGGAACCCTCTCATGTCCTCTTAGCTTTGGGGCTTTCTTCAGAACAGGCTCATGGTTCTCTGAGGTTGACCTTAGGTAGATACACTACCGAAAAAGAAATTGATAAAGTCCTTGAAGTTCTACCAAAAATCGTTGAGCGCTTAAGAAAAATTTCTCCTTTTAAATAAAAAAATTATGAAAAGGATCGGTCCTTATACTAAAAAAGTAATAGAACATTTTCAAAACCCACACAATATAGGAAAAATGAAAAACCCCAATGGTGTGGGTAAGGTGGGCAATATTCGTTGTGGCGACGTAATGTGGCTTTATATTAAAATAGGAAAGAACAAGATGGGAGAAGAAATAATTAAAGACATAAAGTTTCAAACTTATGGTTGTATTGCTGCTATTGCTACAAGCAGTGTAATTACTGATCTGGTGAAAGGAAAGACAATTAAAGAAGCTCTGAAGTTCGATCGGAAAAAGGTGGTTAAAGAATTAGGTGGGTTGCCTCCTATCAAACTTCACTGTTCAGTTTTAGCAGTTGATGCTCTACTTGCAGCAATTTACGATTATCTAAAAAAGAATAAAAAACCTATACCAAAAGAACTTCAAGAGAGACATCAAAGAATTGAAAGAGAAAAAAAGGAAATAGAGAAGAGATATAAAGAGTGGATTAAAACTGAAGAGAGATTTTATGCGAAAGATAAAAAAGAAAAAAAGTGAAAAGGTGATAGTAGCCATCTCTGGTGGAATAGATAGTTCGGTGGCAGCAGCTCTTTTAAAAAATTCTCACTTTAATATTGTGGGAGTTTTTATGAAATTTTGGGCCCCTCTTTCTCGAGATGGTTTAATTGGCAGATGGAATAGATGTTGTTCACCTCAAGCTGAGAAGAGAGCTCGTAAAGTTGCTCAGATTTTAGATATCCCATTTTATGTTTTGAATTTTGAAAAAGAGTTTAAAGAGAGAGTAGTTAATTATTTTTTGGAAGAGTATAAAAAGGGCCGAACTCCTAACCCTTGTATTGTTTGTAACAAAGAAATTAAATTTGGACTTCTATTAGAAAAAGCTTTAGGGATGGGGGCAGATTTTGTGGCTACTGGCCATTACACCAAGACCAATCTAACTCCAAAATTTTTTAAATCACCTGCGATCGCTTCTAAAATAAAAAAAATTAAGCTGTTAAGGGGAGAAGATAGAGAAAAAGATCAGAGTTATTTTTTGTGGCAGTTGAATCAAAAGCAACTGAAACATATTTTATTTCCTATTGGTAATTACACCAAAAAAGAAGTCAGAAATTTTGCAAAAAAATTTAAGCTACCGGTTTTGAATGTACCTGAGTCCCAAGAAATTTGTTTTATCCAAAGTACTGTTAATGATTTTTTAGCCAAATACCTTAAACCAAAACCAGGCCCCATAGTAGAGTCCCAAAGGAGAACAAGTTCCCTACGGGGCAGGCAAGCTCACTACGGGGCAAGCAAAATTATTGGACAGCACCAAGGGTTGCACTTCTACACTATTGGGCAAAGAAAAGGCTTGGGAATTCCGGGAGGGCCATGGTATGTGATAGATAAAGATGTAAAAAATAATATCTTAATTGTTAGTAGAAATGAAAAAGATTTGGAAAAGAAAGAATTAATTGCTGAGAATGTCAATTGGATTTCTGGTGAACCACCTAAATTACCTCTGAAAGTCAAAGCCAAAATTCGCTACCGTCATAATTTAGCGATCGCTGAGATAAGTCGACAATTAGAAGATAGAAATTATATTGTTCGGTTTGCTAAATCTCAACGAGCAATAACTCCTGGCCAATCAGTGGTTTTTTATAAAGGTGAAGAAATATTAGGAGGAGGAATAATTCAATAATTTTGGACGATCGTGAAGAATAATAGAAATGAGGGAGAGGGCTTGACAATAGTGTTTTTTGGGTATATATTCAAAATAGAAAGGTCGACAATCTACTATAAACTAAAAACTATAAACTAGACTTATGCCTTTTGGAGATGGAACTGGGCCTTTAGGTCTCGGGCCAATGACAGGAAGAAGGGCAGGTTATTGTGCAGGATATAATATGCCCGGTTATTTGAATCCTATTCCTGGAAGAGGTTATTTCGGTTGGGGGAGAGGTTGGTTTGGTAGAGGCAGAGGCTGGAGAAATTGGTGGAGGATTACCGATTTACCAGGTTGGTATCGGGCCTCAGTTGGTTTGCCTGCTTTTGGTAGAAGATGGTTTTATTCGCCCTTTGTTTCTGACCTCGGTCCGGATCAAGAAAGAGAATTATTAACTCAAGAACTTGAGAATTTAAAAGAAGAAATGAAAATTATCAAAGATAAGCTCCGAGATCTTAAAGATTTAAAAAAATAAACCCGGTATGAGAATTTCGACAAGGTTTTCTGAAGAAAACCTAGAATTGTGAAATAAGTCGAAATTCCTCTACCGGGTAAAGTCGAAGAAGATTAATTTTAATAGTTATAAACTATATTATGTCGCCATTTGGAAATGGAACTGGGCCGGCCGGGCAAGGTCCAGGAAGAGGTCGAGGAGTAGGTCAAGGCCGAGGTCGAGGTCGCCAACCCGGGGGTTTTGGTTTTGGCCCTGGGGGCAATTGTGTCTGCCCAAATTGTGGAGAAAAAATTCCTCATCAACGAGGAGTTCCTTGTTATACCCTAAAATGTCCAAGGTGCGGCTCTCGGATGACTCGGGAAAGATAGTTTTTCGATTTTAATTCTTAACTATGAAAATTTGTATCACTGCCTTGGGGTCAAATTTAAATTCTCTAATTGATCCGCGATTTGGTAGAGCTCAGTATTTTTTATTTTTAGATGAAAAAGGAGAACTAAAAGAAAGCGTTTTGAATCCCGGGGCTGGAGCAATGAGAGGGGCAGGAGTTGCTTCTGCCCAAGAAATTGTAAATAGAGGAGCTGAGATTCTGATTACCGGAAATATAGGTCCCAATGCTTTTTTAGTTTTGTCTCAAACAGGGATAAAAGTTTTTTTAACCCCTCCGGGAATTTCAGCAAAAGAGGCTTTTTTGTTATGGAAAGAAAATAGATTGAATTTGGTTCAAGCTCCAACTGTTCCCGGTCATTTTGGTTTGGGTCGCGGTCGAGGAAGAAAAGGGGGTCCCCCGGGAAGAGGATTTGGAGGTCCTCGGCGATTCGGTGGTTAAAATATTTTTCCAAACTATCTAAGATATGACTCCTACAATTGTCTCAATAATTAGTGTTTTGGTCAATCTCGGTTTGAGTATTGCTAAGTTAGTTTTTGGTTTTTTAATCGGGTCGGTTGCTCTAATAGCAGATGGGGCTCATTCTGGCTTGGATATTTTATCTTCCTTTGTTACTTACTTAGGATTGAAGACAGCGAAAAAACCAGTTGACGAAAAACATCCCTACGGATACTATCGAGCAGAGAGTTTAGCTGGCTTTCTGGTAGCTTTGCTTTTGGCAATTACTGGCATTTTAATTTTAAAAGAAGCGATCCAAAGATTTTTTGGGGCAGAATTGGTCAAATTTTCTATACCAGCAATTTTAGTGGTTATTGTTTCAATAGGAGTTACTGAACTGATGGCTAGATTGAAATTTCGCTATGGCAGAAAATTTCAGAGTTTAGCATTAGTGGCTGATGCTGAACATTCAAGAGCTGATGCGCTTTCTTCAATTGGGGTTTTAATAGGGTTGGTTTTAATTCGTTATTTTAATTTAGCTGATGCTATAGTAGCTGTGGGAATTGGAGGCTATATTTTATTTGAGACAGTAAAAATAGGAAAGGAGATTACCGAAAGTTTGCTTGATGTGAGTAATAAAGAAGTTGAGGAGAGAATTAAAAAAATTTGTTCAGCTCATAAAATTGAAATTTCTTCGTTGAGGACAAGAAAAATTGGTAATTTCAATTTCGCCGAAATTAAAATTAAATTACCGCCAAGATTAAAAGTTGAGGAGGTTCAAAAAATCACTGACACTTTAGAAGAAAGATTGTTAAGTAATATTCCAGAATTGCGTCAGATTGTGATTTCTATTGAAGCTTATGAAATGGCAAGAAGTGTGCTTTTACCTAAATTAGGTAAAAGAATAGGGGAGTTGAAAGGATTTGAAAAAATTGGGCCAAAGAAATTAGGAGAAAGAATTATTGTGCCAATTGATGAGGATGGAAAACCTGCTTCTCGTTTTGGTGCTTCCCAGTATTTGATAATCGACAAAAAAGAGGAAGAAATTTTACAAAAAGTAATAATGAAAAATCCTTATTTTGAAAAAGATTCTCCAAAAGGGGCAAGGTTTGCCAAAGCAGTTAGAGCAGATAAAGTTTTGACTCAAAATATTGGTCCTAACGCACAACAAAGTTTGGAAAATTTCGGCATAGAGGTTGAAATTATTCCCGAAAATAAAAAAATAAAAGATATCTTAAAAGAATATGAAAATAGCCCTTCCAACCAATGGAGATAGGTTAGAAGATGAACTTGCTTTCCATTTTGGGAGAGCAAAAAATTTTTTAATTTTTAATACCGAAAAAGAAAATTTTGAGATTTATCCCAATCCAGAAGTAAAAGGAAAAGCAATTTTACCTCCTGATTTTTTAAAGGGGTTGGAAGTTAATGTAGTGATTTGTTTTAGTTTGGGACCTAAGGCTTTCAATTTATTTAAAAGTTATAAGATAGAAACAAAAAAAGCAGTTAAAAAGAATATCAAAGAGAATATAAATCTTTTTCAAAAAGGAAAACTAAAAGATTTAACCAAAGAGGATATTTTTTAAGATGGGAAAACAGAATAAGAAAGTTAATAAAATAAAAACTCTCGCTGTTAGTGGGGGGAAAGGTGGAGTGGGCAAAAGTACAATTGCCTGTTTGTTGGCAAATAAATTTTTAAGAGAAGGAAAAAAGATAGTTTTTGTAGATTGCGATGTGGAATGTCCCAATGATTATTTACTTTTAGGCAAGAAATTAAAAAAACCAGTGGAGAAAATTTTTGCTGAATTTCCAAGATTAATTGAAAAAAAATGCAAAAAGTGTGGGCTATGTGTAAAAACCTGCCGTAATAATGCTATATTTCAACCACCTAAAAATTATCCGATTTTTATTCGAGATCTTTGTTCTGGCTGTGGGGCTTGTTGGACTGTTTGTCCCAATAAAGCGATTAAACCAAGAAAAGAAGAAATTGGAAAAATATACCTTAATAAAATCTCAAATCTCAAATCTCAAATCTCAAAACCACATCTTAAATCTCAAAACTTAAAATTTTGGCTGATCACAGGAGTGGCTAAGGCGGGGTTGGAAGAGACAGGGCCGGTGGTTGCTCAAGTCAAGAAGTTTGCTTTGAAGTTAGCCAAAAGAGTCAAAGCCGATGTTGTTTTATTCGATACTGCCCCTGGCACTCATTGTCCGGTAATTTCCGCCCTTTTGGATTGTGATTTAGTTTATGCTGTGACCGAACCCACGCCAATGGGGGCTTATGATTTGAATTTAATTTTAGATTTGTGTGAGAAATTAAAAATTCCAACGAAAATTATTTTAAACCAAGCAGATTTAGGGAAAAAGCAAAAAATTGAAAAAATTGCCAAAAAATATAAACTAAAGATTGAAAAAGAAATCCCTTATTCAAAAAAATTAGTAGAAGCTTATTCTAGGGGAGAATTATTAAATATCACAGGTTTAGTTTAGAAGAATTATGTTTAACTCAAAAATTTTAATTTTAAGTTTTTTAATTATAAGCTTAACAGGTATTTTTCTTGGAGACTTTTCCCAAGCTCAAGAGAATTACATTTGCGCTATTTATTTTACAGGGGTGGGGTGTCCTCATTGTGCCAGGACCGATCCGGTAGTTTTAGATAAATTACTCAAAAAAGATTCTAATTTGATTATTATTGAGTATGAAATTTATCAAAAAAGTGCTAACGCACCCTTGCTTTACCAATATAACTCAAGATATAATTCCGGATTGGGCATTCCTTTAATAATTTTTAGCAAAGATAACCATATCATCGGCGACCAACCGATTTTAGATAAGGCAGAGAACAAAATTAAAACGCTGAATTCGAATGGCTGTTCCTTAATTGATGGAAGCCAAGTTGACTTCTCTAAGTTAGATATTGCTTCTTTGCCGGGCTTGCCAAAAATTTGGCGAGGGGAGAGAATTTTGATAAAAGAAGGTGATAAAGGAGATAGCGATTTATTGAGGAATTTACTCTTGAGTGAAGACCTAAGCAAAACTTTGAAAAATATTAAATTTAAAAAGATAAAGCCAAAAAAAGTTGCTCTTTCAGGAAAATTTCGAGAATTCAAAAAAGCAATCAAAATTGATGATTGGATTTTCCAGTGGAATGAAGAGAATTCAGGAAATCAAACGATCCCTCCTTTGGGGGCCCAAGTTTCTCAAAACATTCTTCCTCAAAAAATCAAACCAAATCTTACTTTGTTCAAAGTTATATCGCTAGCTGCGGTTGATGCAGTTAATCCTTGCGCTTTGGCTGTTTTGGCTTTGATGCTTTTGGCTATTATGACTTACAATCCCAAAAATAGAAGAAACATTTTGTTTGCCGGACTGGCTTTTGTTTTTTCAGTTTTTATTGTTTATTTAATCTATGGTTTAGTGATTATCAAATCATTTCAGATTGTTCAGTCGCTAACTTTTGTCCGGCTTTGGCTTTATAAGATTTTAGCGGTTGGAGCCTTAACTTTGGGCGCTTTTAAATTAAGAGATTTTTTCCAGTCAAAAAGAACCTGCAAAGTGACTCCAAAAGTAGACAAATTTGTTTCAAAAATAACCAGTCCAAAAGGTGCCTTTTTGCTGGGAGCGTTTGTGACTATATTTTTACTTCCTTGCACCATAGGGCCTTATATTATTTGTGGGGGAATGCTTTCTGTACTCTGTCTTTTGAAAACTCTTCCTTGGCTTTTGCTCTATAATTTGGTTTTTGTTTCGCCAATGATAGCTATAGTCCTTTTAATTTATTTTGGACTATCTGGAATAAAAGATATTTCTACTTGGCAGGCAAAAAATATGAGATATTTAGATTTGATTTCCGGCGTGGTTATGTTAGCTTTGGGATTTTTAATGCTTTCTGGCTTGGTTTAACATTTAACAACAAAGGTCAAATTTATTTTGAAAAATTAAAATATGGCAATTATATCTTCTTTAGAAAAAGAACAAGTTCCAGAGATTGCTAGGCAAATTTACGAAGATTTCGAAAAAACAGGGAAAAAAGTGCCAGAATGGGTTAAGGTGATGGCTCATCGGCCGGAAATTCTGAAGGAATTTTATGAGCTTTTTAAAACAATAATGGCAAAAGGCGTGGTCTCTCCTAAATTAAAATGGAAAATTGCCTATGTGATTTCTGAAGCAAATAAATGCCCTTTTTGTGTAGATGTGACAACGGTGATGCTAAAGAAAATGGGGGCGTCAGATGAGGAAATAAAGGAGGCAAAAGAACTGAAAAATTTAACTGAGAAAGAGAAAGAAACAATAGAGTTGGTAAAGGAAGTTACAGAAAAAGCAAATGTTTGCACCCCTGAATTATTTGAGAAAATGAAGGAAGATTTTTCTGAACCTGAAATTGTTGAAATTGTTTCTATTATAGGTTTGTTCAACTATATCAATAGATTTAATAATACTTTTTGTATTCTTCCTGAATAACTATGAAGAAGTGGTTTTTAGTCATTTTATTAGTAGTTTTTTGTATTGGTTTTGGGAAAAGTGTATTAGCCCAAAACTATTTTTGTGCTACTTATTTTACCTATATTGGCTGCCCAAATTGTGCGGTTACTGATCCTTTAGTTTTAACTGAGTGGCCAAAAAAATATCCCAATTTAGTGATTATCGAATATGTATGGCAGGGCGGTGATTGGCAATCAGCCAATTCTCAATTTTTTGGAAAATTTGCTTCTTCTTACAAAACTCCGGCCGCTGTTCCTCAAATTGTTATTTCAAAAAACAATATCAGATTAGGAAGAATAGATGTTCCAAAGGCAGAAGCAGATATCAAAAAGAAAGAATTTAATCCTTGTCTTCTAATTAATAAATCAATATCGTTTGAAGAACTTGATTTAAACCAACTTCAAGCTTTTCCTAAAATTTGGGCAAATGGAAGATTGTTAATTAGATTAAGTGAAAATGAATGGCTTTTTCAATGGGATGGTGAAAATCCTCCAAGAACAATTGGCAAAGAAGTATTTACTCAAAAAGAAATAAAAGAACTTCTTTTTGCTAAAAATCTTTTTGAGAAATTAAAAAATAAAGTATTTGATATTGTTGAACCTCAAAAGGTTGAGTTTTCAGGAAGTGCGTTTCCAAATTCAGATTTTATTCCTTATTATAAATTTGAAAATGCTATAAAAATAAATCTTTCAGAAAAAATACCGATAACTGAGCCAGAAGAAAAGCCAGAATCTGAAAAGGAAATTACTCTAAAATCCGAAGAAGAAACTGTTGAACTTCCTATTATTGGAAAAATAAAAACCGAAAAGTTTTCTTTGCCAATTTTAACTTTTTTAATTGCGATAGCCGATGGTTTTAATCCCTGTGCCTTTTTTGTTTTAACTTTTCTTTTGGCTGCTTTAGTTGGCTTAGCCGGAGCCAGAAAAAAAATTCTTTTGGTAGGAGGTATTTTTATATTTTTCTCGGCACTTTTCTACTTTTTGTTTATGTCAGTTTTGTTGAATGTTTTTCAATTGGGTGGAAAAATTACCATTTTAACTTGGATAGCCGGAGCTGTAGCTGTTTTTGCCGGTATTGTAAATATAAAAGATTATTTCGCTTTCCAAAAAGGAATTTCTTTAACTCTGCCAAAAAGCCACAAAGAAAAATTTTTAGCTAGGGTGAAAAATTTGAGTTTGGCAAAGTCCACTTGGGCATTAGCTGCTGCCACTGTAGTTATCGCCGCCACTGTAAATATCTATGAACTCCTGTGCACTTTTGGTTTTCCAATGGTTTATACCCGAATTTTAACTTTAAGAGAACTGCCTTCTTTAGAATATTATCTTTATTTAATTTTTTATAATTTAATTTATGTTATTCCTTTGGCTGCCATTGTTTTAATTTTTGCTCTGACTTTGGGAAGGAAAACTTTCAGTCAACTTTGGGTGAGGAGATTAAAGCTCGTTTCCGGTTTTATGATTTTATTTCTGGGCTTGATTCTAATCATAAAGCCGAAATTATTAGAAAACATTTCAATTGCCTTTTCAGTTTTAGCCGGGGCTGGAGTGATTTCCGGATTGATTATTTTCGTTAATTATCTTTTTCAGAGATTTAAATGCCAAAAACAGTAATTTTTGCTTTAATAATTTTAATTCTGGGTTTAGATTTTTATTTTCTTTTTATTCAACCCAAATTATTAGAGAAACCTATGATTGAGAAAGTTAAAACCACATTAGAATCTTCCAAAGAAACAGAAAGGAAAATTTTTATTATTACTCTCTATGACAATTACCAAACCGACCCCCGGCTTAAAACTGGCTGGGGATTTTCTTGTTTAATAAAGATGAACGGAAAAAGGATCTTGTTTGATACCGGAGCAGATTCAGAAACCTTGCTCAGCAATATGGAAAAAATGGAGATAAATCCTAAAGAAATTGATTTTGTTTTTATTTCCCATCTCCACGGAGATCATACCGGCGGTCTCTCTGAGCTTTTAGCGATAAAACCAGATTTAAAAGTCTACAAACCCGAATCTTTTTCTGCTCCAGAAGAAATAATCGATGGAGTTTGGACCGCCGGTCCTTTAGGAACTTGGATTAAAGAGCAATCTCTAGTAATAAATTCAGAGAAAGGATT
>Ga0190361_1000535_pt1 | contig 15052 bp, 16 predicted proteins | sample 48721845_MG_FD_161273 | JGI IMG/M metagenome (GOLD analysis project Ga0190361, IMG submission 161273) | Hydrothermal vent microbial mat bacterial communities from Southern Trench, Guaymas Basin, Mexico - 4872-18-4-5_MG | ecosystem: Environmental > Aquatic > Marine > Hydrothermal vents >...
CTATGCAAAATTACCACATCGGGCAATTGTTTTAATTCTCTTAAAATTGAAAGCGGGTATTCTACATTCATCATATCAATCATTGAGTCCAGTCCTAATTTTTTACATTCTTCCACAAAAGCATTTATTGTCTCCAAAGGGGCGCATCCCAGAACCGTTGCCGCGCTTGCCCCTCCTTCTTTTGCTAACCTAACCTCTGTTTTGCCTCGGTCCATACATTTTAAATCTGCGACAATATAAGGAGTTTGTGCAACTCCCTGTGCTTTTTCTATTTCCTCTTCTTTTATAACCCGGAAAATACCTTTCCAGCTCTTTGTCTTTATCTCCCTCTGAAAATTTTCTAAAACTTTAGTGTTCCAAAAATTTCTGATTGTCTTAATTCCTTCAACCCCATAATTTTTAATTAACGGGGTGCCTGCTTCGATAATAATTCTTTTGTCTAAAGGTAGCTGAGAGATTATATTTTTTGCTTCCTCTAAAGTACTGTTTAGAGCAATTTGAAGATATTTTTGTTTTTTATTTAATTTTGCCATTTTAGTTTTTTAATTTTTTTATTTTTAATTATTTTTTCATATTAAAAATTTAACCACTAAATATCCCAAAATTGTAAAAAATGAAATTGTGGGAAGAGCAGGCAGAGGCCTTCTTTTCTTTTGTGAAAGAAATAAAAGAAGGGTAATTAAAATTCCAAAAACAGAGAAGGCTGCTACAACTAAAGAGTCTATAATGCCATAAACTGAAATAAGAGAGGAAGAAAACATCAAAGGAAAAGCGATATCTCCCCCGCCTAAAATTACATATTCCTTGCCCGGCTGAACATTTTGCAAAGAAGTGCAAAAATTAACAAGTCTGTTAGGAATTATTAATCCCATCATTGTGCCGCTTTTAAGCATAGAGGTTGCCATTTTCTGCATATGTTTGGTTTTATAAACAGCAACAAAATCATATATAGACAATAGAGCTAAAAGTATCAAAAGGGTTTCTGGCTGAAAACTCAACCCAAGCATTGCAGAAATACCAGCTAAACCCAATCCGATAAAAAGATTGTGGTTTAAAAGGGTTGGATGTTTTGCTCGCCGATATATAAAAAAAGCGCAAAAAAGAAAAGGTAGGAGATTTACAAACAAAAAATTATTTGGCAGGTAGGAAAAAAATAAAAAGAGAGTGATCAAAACTCCGTATGCTCCTGAGAAGAAATATACTACTTGGAAAATTCTACCTTTTACCTTTTTAAGTTTTGGGAAATAAACAATGAATAGAATTAGGCAGGTACCAAAAAAGAAAAGGGATACAAAGTCACCTATTGTTAAAGTAGGTATTTTAATTTCCTCCTGTAGTATAATCCTCTGAGCCTTTTGAGCGGTAAATAGTCCCAGAGAGAAAATAGAAACTACAATTATCCCTTCCAATAGGAATGTCTGAAATGTGAGTTTTTCCATACTTTAAAGTCCTTTAAGCCAAGTTAATATTTTCTCAACTTCTTCTTTTATATCGTTTGCCCCCAAGATTATAATAGCGATTCTATGCGATGTCTGATTATCTTTTAGATGAAAGACAAATAATCCTGTTTGACCAAACCCAAGTACAAATCCTGTTTTCCCTCCAATAAAATCTTCTCCTTCAAAGAAAATATTTTGGTTTGCAATCTTTATATCTTTAAATTGACCAGCAAAATCTACTAATTTGCCTTTGGTAATATCAAACAAAGGGGGCCTGTTAAAAAGAATGTATCTTGCCAAATAAAAAAGATCTTTTGCTGAGGCTTTGTTTTGACTTAGTTCTTCAAATGATACAAATTCTGCATTCTCCATCATAATCGCTTTTATTTTTTCCTGGATTAAAGCCTTCGTTTTATCCTCTCCTAAGAAATATGTTAAAGCTATCATGGCCTCTTTTGACGATCCAATAAGCATGGGATAAAGCAATTCTACAACTCCATATTTTTGGCCCTCTTTTAATATTTTTGAGCCTCCCTCTTTGGATAACATAGTCTTTGTAATTTTTACTTCTTTTCTTAAATCTACATTTTCTGCTACAACAGAGGCAACCAATAGATATGATAACTCTCCCATAGGATAAGCTGTAAGATAATTCTTCTTTAGAATTACTTGGCCTGAATCTAAGTCTGCCACAAGATAGCCTGCAGCAGAAAGAGAAGGCTCGTTGGAAATTTGAAGCAAGGCTGAATTTTTATTGTTCTGATCTATTACTAAAACCGGCATGTTCTTTTTTGCGAAATTAAACACTGCTTTGGCAGACAAATTATCTAATCTTACGCATCCGCCAGAAAACGACGAATTCAATTTCCTACCACCTCCATAATAGGGTTCACCATGAATATAATACTTACCGTAAAAATGAATACTATAGGGCATATATACATTAGAAATATTAGAATAGCTCATCTTGTGTTTTCTTAAAACGTAATAAAGGCCTGCTGGGGTTCCTCCCCAAATATCAGGATTACCTTTAGCTGAAATCTCAAATACCTCTTTTAATTTTCCTTTTTGAAAAAGCGAAACTTTGTTTTCTGCTAAATTTATTTCTATAAAATCTTGATTCTCTGTTATAAGCGCTTCTTTTTTAGAAGAAAAATCAGGCAATATAAGAGGGTGAGTTATTGTGGGGCAACTTTTGCCCAAAATATCTATAAACACCAGGCCGGCTATGAGTAGTTTTAATAGGCTCCACATAGGTAACAATCAGGCTTTTTCTTTTTCCAGGCCTCTCTACATTTTTGAATTATAAACCTTGAAGGGGTGCGATATGTTAGTTTTCTTCTTTTTGTTCTTTTTTTTACTTTTTTGGGCATTACCTTCATAGAGTAGTAGCATGAAGTAATCTTCTTCTTGCTGCTTCTTTTTCCCTTAGTGAAATTTGGGTTTTTTTGATAGCCTTTTCTATAATCTCGATTGTTCTATCATAAGTTGGCCTAGATACAGGATAAGGAGTTCCATCCTTTCCTCCGTGTGCAAAAGAAAATCTTGCTGGATCTTCATAAGAAGGCTCCTTTCCATAAATCAACTCTGCAGCTAGAGTCAAAGCTCTTATTGTTTTGGGCCCTACCCCTTTAATTCTAATTAGTTCCTCAAAAGTTTTTGGTTTCAAAAAATGGGCTGCTTCAATTATTTTTTTAAGCCTCTTTAAATCGAACTTTTCCTTTAAAATAGGGTGCCAGTGAAATTCTATATCTTTTAAACTCATTAAAGCTAGTTGTCCGATTTGCTGTTTTTTAATTAAAGAGGTTGAGTGTTTTTGAAGCAAAACAAAATCTTTAAAAAAGGTTTTGGGTTCTTCTCTTACCACTTCTGCACAAACTTCTCTTGTCTCTTTGCTTTTTTTAGCAATTAAATTTAAGGGTTTCACTTTTCTTTGAGTTGCAATACCTGAATGAGGCTCTTCTGTAAAATCTTTTACCTTATCTGACAACCAATGATATCTCCTTGCAGTTGCATTTTTATCGTTCATTCCCTGCTGAATGACCGCCCATTTTCCGTTGTTTACAAAAATTAAATTATGATGATACAAAGTATAACCATCTTGCAAAGCGGAATTGTCAATTTTTGCCGAAATTTTTGAGGCATAAATTAGGCCTTGAATCGTTTTCTCATCCAACCCCAGGAATTCTCCCCATTGTTTAATCTGATCAGGCGTTTTTAGAGAAGTCTTACCTTTGCCTCCACAAACAAAAATCCCGATTTCTTTTTCTAAATTCCTCAACCCTTCCTTTAATGCTCCCAAGGTGGTGGTGGTTAAACCTGATGAATTCCAATCGAAACCAATTACGCATCCCAATGACTGAAACCAAACTGGGTCGGCAAGCCTTTTTAAGAATTCTTCCTCTCCAAACTCTTCAACAATCGCCAAAACTATTGCTCTTGAAAGTTTTTTCATCCGTTCAAACAACCAGGGAGGACATCTTCCTGTATCTAGTGGAACTGTAGCAATTCCTGTTCTCATCAACTTCATCATAACAAAAAGCTGGCCCTACGGCCAGCTTGTATTTTCCAAGACATCTCCAGCTAATCAATTCTGGAAACTCTAATCAGTCCTGAACAAGAAATAATTTCAATACCTCTTTTTGTTAATTCATCCAAAAACAAATTAACCCCTAAAGAATCGGAAGACATATGACCCGCAATTACTACATTGACCAAGGCATTCTCAGCCTCTTTTTTATGTTCCTCTGAAATATGCATGCCAACTATGGTTCCAATGCCAACCTGTGCCATCTTCTCATAGAGCTTTGGAGAGCCTTCTGTTCCTCCTGTAATCTCTGTTAAAGCAATTTTACCACATCGATTTTCTTTATCTCCAACAAAAATCTTGGGGCCAGCTCCAAATCGAATTGCTTGCTTATATTCTTCAATTGATTTTAAGAGATCTAACAAGTCTTTTAATCTCTCTGGTTTTTCTTTCTCAATGGTCTCTTTTAAAAACTGTGCCGCTAAATTATCACAAACAGTGTGAAGACACATTAAGTTTATTTTTAACAACTTTGCGCAATCAACAGTTCTTTGATGGTTTACTCTGTTTAGGCCTCTTGCCACCTCTGATATTCTTTCTTTCATTAGTTTTTCAGCAATATTAATAGGAACTCCGTATTGAGCCAAAACATCGCATTGAAGTTCCATTACCTCATGTAAAGTAGCAAGAGCTTTCCCTAAAGGATGATGGGAAATTACAAGATCAACCCCCAACTCTTTTGCTAGCAAAATTTCTGCAGGTTCAATATCAATTCCAACCAATACTTTTCCAATCTCTTTGTCCTCAGCAATATGAAGAATTCTGGAATCTGAAAAGGGATTTTCTAAACTTTCTAAGTCAAACTCTTCTTTTTCCTCTTCTGGCATTTTTTCATAAGCTTCTTTTCTTCTCTGGAGCAACTTTTCAATTCCAGATTTTCCCCTAAAATCGCTTTCTATTCCTTTTTGAATAGCCAGTTTATAAATTTCTTCTATTTTCATATTTTTATCCTTGTTTATTTTGTTTTGGGGAATTCTGAGGGAGAAATTTTTGATAAAGCTCTTTTATCAGTCTTTCTTGTTCATCTACATCAAAAACTTCTTTGCGAATGCGAGCTTTTTCTCTCCTTAAATATTTTCTGACACTTTTTGGAAGCTTTCTTTTCATAAATTTTCAAGAAATCACTCCTTTTGCAAGTTTTTAATTTTAAATTTTCGTTTCGCATTTTGTTTTGACTATTTGATTATTTGACTATTTGACCAACTAGCCAATTAGTCAACTTGTCAACTTGTCAATTAGCCAACCTACTCTCCTTTAATTACTGCCAGAGGCACAAGTCTTGCTACTTTTTTGGAAAGCCCTGCTTTGTGCACAACATCTACTACCTCATCAACGTTCTTATAGGCTTGTGGTGCCTCTTCTGCAATTCCTCTCCAAGATCTACATTTGATAATAATTCCTCTTTGGTTTAATCTTTTTACAACCTCTTGCCCTGAGATTGTTCTTGTTGCTTTTTTTCTTGACATTGTTCGTCCAGCACCATGACATACGCTATACCAAGCCTCTTTTGAATCTTGGGTTCCCACGAGAATATAGGAAGAGGTACCCATTGATCCTGGCACAATCACCGGTTGTCCGGTCTCTTTATATTTTTCAGGAAGCTCGGGGTGTCCTGGAGGAAAAGCTCTTGTTGCTCCTTTTCGATGCACAATCAATTTTAGTTTCTCCCCATCAACCTCATGCTCTTCAACCTTAGCAATGTTGTGAGCAACATCATATAAAAGCTTTAATTTTGCAGTTTCACCCAAAACATTTCTCCAAGCTCTTCTTACATAATGCATAATCATGTGTCTATTTGCCCAAGCAAAATTACAAGCAGCTGACATCGCTTTAAAAAACCTTTGCCCTTCTGGAGAGTTGAAAGGAACGCAGCATAACTCTTTATCTGGTAATCTTATTCCATATTTTGGATAGACAGGCATCAAAATCCTCAAGTAATCTGTGCAGTTTTGATGACCTAAACCTCGAGAACCTGTATGAATTAATACTACAACCTGCTCTTTAAATAATCCAAAATTCTTTGCTACTTCTTCATCGTAAATTTCATCTACTTTATCAATTTCGCAAAAATGATTTCCGGATCCAAGAGTTCCAACTTGATCTCTTCCCCTATTTTTAGCTTTCTCTGAAACACAATCTGCATCAGCCATTTCCATCCTTCCTTTGTGTTCACAATTCTCAATGTCTTCTTTTTCTCCATAGCCTTTTTCTACCAAATAAGGAACTCCTCCCTCTAAAATTCTATTAATCTGTTCAATTGATAATTTAATTGCCCTTCCCTTTCCTAATCCAGATGGTACTTCTTTTTGAATCTCGTCTGCCAATTTATCTAAATAAGGCCTAATTTCTTTTTCTGAATAGTCAGACATTAATAATCTGACCCCGCAATTTTCATCAAACCCGATAAATCCAGGGGAGATCGCCCCCTCTTGTAATTTCATTGCTCCTACGCCTCCAATTGGAGGGCCGTATCCTGAATGAATATCAGGCATAGCAATAGCATATTTGACAATTCCTGGCATAGTAGTTGTGTTCACCAATTGAAGTAAAGCTTCTTCCTCTGTTTCTTCAATTAATTTTTTGGAAGCGTAAATACGAGCCGGAACCCGCATGTCTTCTCTAAAACTTTTTGGTATTTCCCACAAATAATCGCTTATCTTGATAAATTTTTCCTTTAACACGGTTTTGGATTTATTAATGATTATGTTAGGAAAATTTTTAGATATGGTTGATACTCTATTATATCCAAAAGAAATAGAGGGGCAAGTGCCCCTCTATTTAACATATCTCTCCACCTCTGCTTCTTTAAACAAAGAGACGCATTTTTTCCAAAATTCACTCTGGGTATCAACCATGTAATAGATTTTATCTCCTTCCACCTTTTTAATTAAATCTGTCTGATCTAGGAGCGCCCCAAGGATTAACTGGAGGTTGTCTTTTGAAACTATCTTTTTAAGACTATCGTTTCTCTGGATAGCCTCATTTCCATAGAGATAAGCTTCCCAGATAGTATTCACTAAATTATGAAAACCTCTTTTATGGGTTTTTGTCTTAAGCTCTGGAAGAACTCTTGTCACGATTAGAAGAAATAACTCATATGGATCTTCAGGAAGTATAGTGAGTCTTCCTTCTTTTATTCTCTGAACTGTTAATGTAAAAGGGTTTTCTTCTAGAGCCAAAGGGTGTTTCTCTCCTCTTTTATAAAGCTTAATGAAATATCTTCTCTCTGGATCCTTTATCAGTCTTCCCTCAAGGCTCATAAAAATTAAATTTTTCTCTGGAAAGAAAGAGGCTAGTTCCCGGGATCTTCTTATTAATCTTTGGTCGTTTGTGATTAGGAAAATTGTCTCAACTCTTTCATTGGAAAAGAGGTTGTATTCCAACCATTTTAAGATTGTCTCATCGGCATCCATGCAAGAAATGCAGGTAAATCCAGATTCCTCAAGCATATTTCTTATTCCGTCTGAAAGGTATCCCTCACAAAAAGCAAAGGCTCCTATCCGAGGCTTTCCTGTTAATTCTACCAAACGATCAACCAATCTTTGTCCTGGAAAATTTAGTTTTTCGTCTCTTAAACCGAGACTCAAATTTAGCCAATCTAAAACAACTGCAAACCCTTTTTGGAAAGGTGGCTGAGATATTAATTTGTCAAGGATCTTTTGATTCTCTTCTAACATATTCACAAGCGTATCCTGGGTTTTTTGGACTTGATAGATTGTCTTTTTTAGTTCTTCAACAGATCCTCCGATTTTTTCAGTCGCTTTGCTAAGACGCTCTATCTCTTTTTTAAAATCCGCCAACCATCGGCTGAAAAACTCTTCAATTCTCTGAAGATCTTTTCTCATCGCCTTCACCTCCTATTATTTATGTTCTATTATCTTTTTAATCCCTCAAATAAATTTTGCAAGGGTTATTTGAGAAATTGCCCCTTTGCTTTAAATATCAAACAGAATTGTTGCCACATAACCTCCTTCTTTCTCTTTAATTTCTAAGTCATGATAGGTGACCCCTTTGATAATTAATTCTTTCTTTTTTATTTTTCTTCCAAAAAGTTCTCCCTCAAGAGTATTATCAAGGAATTTTTCAAATTTTATATCTGAATAAACTTCATTTTCTGTTTCGCTTAAATACAAAACTTCGCTTAAAAAATCCACAAGAAGTTGTAAAATATCAGGGGATTGAATTTTAATCTTTCTTTTTACAATCTTACCATCCGGCTTTATCCCGGCTGTTTCAAACATCGCCTTCATAGCGTTTAAAAAAAGTTCCTTTTTTGAGGACCCAAATACTTTTAATTTTAAATCTGCCTTGTGAGGAAGAATTTCAAAAAATTTTTTCATAATTTAGTTACCACCTATCACTTATCAAACATTAAGCTATAATTTTTTGGCCCAGATAAATTGGGGAATATCTTTTTCTTCCATTTTGGCCAAAGAAGGATCGATTTTTTTAAGCAATCTAAATCCTGCTTTGTCTAATTCAAAGGGGTCTTTCCCTGCTAACATATATCCTAAATCCCTTTCTTTGCCCCCATGTCTTTTTTCTTGAGCAAAAATTAAAGTTTTAATTGCATCAACAACAAAAAAATCAACCTTTTTAACTTTATTTAAAAGCACAATTGCCTTATTTATATTTTTAAATGGTAAATGATAATAAAGTTTCTTTTTTGGCGCCAAAAATCCATATTGATTTTTAAAAGCACCAGTAATTTTACAAACCCGATGAGTTTTTAAAACAGGTAAAGAAATAATATAATCAAATTCAAAAATTATTTCTGGAATTGAAAAACTATAACCTCTGATTTCAATTTTTTTCTTTGGGAGTTTATTTAAGTTGAGACATAAAATTCCAAAATCATCACAAACTTTTTTAATGGGATGGTTTTGAATAATCTTATCTGAATTTCCAGCATCAAAGGCAGGGCCATCAGCAACAATTATCTCTTTTCTCTTCTTTATTTTTAAAAGAAGTTCCAGGCACTCTTTTACTGTTTCTGGATGGGTTGTTGTTGGATATTCCTCATATGAAACAATATTTGGTTTTAAAAGAATTTTCTTTTTATCCTCTATTTTTTCGAAAATTTTTCCCCACAAAAATGCTTCTTTGATAAATTCTCTTCTTTTTCTTGTTTTTCTAAGAAAAATCTCCATAAATTTTTTTAAATTCTTCTTGAACAATTTTTTTCTCGTCCCAGGGAATTTTTTTTCCTTTTTCAAGACACATCCATGGCTCGCATCCTTTGCCGGTGATAATTACAACATCATTTTCTTTTGCTGCTTTAAGCGCCTCTTTTATCGCTTCTTTTCTATCAATGATTTTTTTAACTTTTTCTTTGTTCTGAATCCCTTTTTCAATATCCTCCAAAATTTTTTTTGGATCCTCATCATATGGATCTTCATTTGTAAGAATAATTTTTCGACAATATCTATCTGCAATTTCCCCTAATTTTTTCCTCTTCCACTTATCTCGCCCGCCGCCACAGGCGCCGAAGACACAGATCATTTTATTTGGAGAAAATAAAGTTTGAATTTCGCGATATAGTTCTTGTAAACTTTCTGGGGTTATGGCGTAGTCAATAATAACCAAAAAGGGGCGGGTTATGACAATTTCCATTCTTCCTGGTATATTATTTATTTTCTCTAAACCTCTTTTGGATGTTTCTATATCTATTCCTTGTGAAAGGGCGCATGCTATGGCTGCTAAAGCGTTGTAGACATTGAATTTACCCAATAGTTTTAAATGGATTTTTACACCTTTTTGAGAAAAACTTACTCCATTTTTTGATTCAACCAAACTTTTGGCTTTAATGATTTCATCTACTTTGTTGGAGATTTCTTTGTTTTTTTGTTTTTGTGAGGCTTCTTGGCAAAACCCGTATTTCTTTTTGGCTGGAAATTGTAGGAAGTATTCTGCGTTTTTATCATCGAGATTGACTATATGAATGTTTTTTGTGGCCTCAAATAACTTTGCTTTTGCTTTTCTGTAATTCTCAAATCCTTTGTGGGCTTCTATATGTTCGGGTGAGAGATTAGTGAGGAGGGCTATATGGAATTTTATGAATCTGTGTCTGTGTTGAAGAATGCCTTGAGAGGTGACTTCTAAAACCGCATAATCACACTTTGCTTTTTTTGCTTTTTGTAAAAATCTCTGGATTAAAAAGCCTTCGGGCATGGTCATCTTGAGCAAATTAGGCCACTCTTTTTTATCTAGTTTAAATTTAATAGAAGAGATAGAAGCTACTCTAAATCCTGCTTCCTCTAAAACTTTTGCTATAAACTCAACTGTGGTTGACTTTCCGTTTGTTCCTGTAACTCCAATAACTTTAAGATATCTTGAGGGAAAGCCAAAAAACACTGCTCCAAAAAAGGTCAGTATAAGGTGGTAGGTATTGATTAAAAAAGTGGGTAATGCTCTCTTTAGAAGCTTTTTCATTATAAAAATCATCCTCCTCCAAGAATTTGTAATGCCTTTTTAATTCTCTCCTCTTGATCCCGAATCTCTGGAGGGACTCTCTTGAGGGCTTCTTTTGCTTCTTTCTGGGAAAATCCAAGAGACATTAGTCCCTGAAGAGTCTTGTCTTGTTGTAAAATTTTGGGTTGGGTTTTTTCAAGGTCGCCACTAATTTCAAGAATTATTTTTTGAATCTTCTTTTTCCCAAGCCCTTTAACTTCTTGAAAATAGGAAAAGTCCTTCTCTTTTATTGCTTTCATTAATTCTTCAAGAGTGCCTTTTGAGGCAATTTTTAGGGCAATTTTTGGCCCTACCCCTGGAATTTTTTCAAGCGTTTCAAAAATCTTCAACTGTTCTATATTTAGAAATCCATATAGTTCCGGTTTTTCGTTTCTTATACAAAGGTGACAGAAAACTTTTATATTCTCACCTTCTTTAATTTGAGAAAGAGAGTCTTCTCCTAAAAAAATTTTAAATCCAATTCCTTCTCTTTCTACAAGGAGGTAATCTTTTTCTTTAACTAAAACTCTACCGGAGATAAAGCTGATCATCATTTTTATTTAACCACAAAACTGCCCTTTATAGCAAGTAACTTGCACTTTTTAAAAAGGTGTGCTACTCTACTTTATATTAAAAATATGCCTCGAACAAAATCAGCAAAAAAGGCTTTAAAACAAGAAAGAAAACGCCAAGCTAGGAATCTTTGGTATAAAAAAAGGATAAGAGAAGCTCGAATAAGAATAAAAAAACTGACTCAAGAAGGAAAGTCTAAAGAAGCAAAGGTTTTGCTTCCTCTTTTTTATAAGTTTGTTGATAAGGCTGCTAAAGTTGGGGTGATAAAGAAAAATAAAGCGGCAAGAATGAAATCGAAAATGAGTAGGTCTTTGGCAAAAGGTTAAAGATCTAATACCAAAAGTTCTAACCCTTCTTCAGGCGCTATCTTTCCTTGTTTTATTGCTAAATCTATCTTGAAAATTTTGTGATAGAATTTTTTTAATTGTTCTAAAGTAAACCGCTTGGATTGGTGTCTTGCTTTTCTTAAGACAAAAGGGTGTATATCTTTCAATTTGCCGTCTGGGAATTTGTAAGACGTCTCTTGTTCTTTGACTATAAGCAAATTTTTAAATTGGTATTTTATCATTGAAAGAATATAAAGAGGTGATTCTCCTTTTTCTAAATGGTTATACAAAAGCGCCATGGCTTGTTTTTTATTTTTTTCCGCCAGGGCATCTATTGTTTTGAAAATATTTGTATCTATTTTTGGCTTCACAAGGAGCAACACATCCTCTTTTTTAATAACCCTCTCTTTGCTTTTATAAGCCATCAATTTCTGCAACTGGGTGTTGAGATCCCAAAGGTCTTTTTGAGTAAATTCTATTAAAAGCTGTTGTGCCGCCGGCTGAATTTGAAATTTTCTTTGTGCTAAAGTCTCTTTTATAAATTGTTTTATTTGATCCAAGTTAGGTTCAGGAAATTCATAAATTTGGCCTATTTTTTTGATAAACCCAAAAAAAGGGTCTTTTTTATTTAGATCCTGTGTCTCAAAGAATATTAGAAGAAATTTAGAAGATGCAAAGCTTCTGCCTCGTTCTAAAAACTCTTTCTTAAATTTCTGATTCTGCCAAATTTCTTCTATTAAAATAACAACCGTTTGCCCAAATAGAGTATTGTTTTTAATTCTTTCTTCTATTGTAGCAAGTTGCAAATTTCTCCCATTAAGTCTAAGAATGGGGAAATTTTTCTCAAAGAACTTTTGTCTCTCTGTTAATATCTGCTTTAGCTTACGATGAGCAAAAAACGAATTTTGACCAAAGATAAGATAAATCATGATCTTTATAATTTTTGGCACTTTGGGCAAAAATAAGAAGATCGCTGGGCAATTTTTATTCTTTTTATAGGAGTTCTACAACGAACACAAGGCTTCCCTTCTCTTCTATATACTTTTCTTAAAGGATCGAAGCCTCCCTTTGAGCCATCTGGACGTCTATAATCTGAAATACTCTCTCCTCCCAGTTCAATTGCCTTTTTTAAAACCTTTTTTATTGACTGGTAAATTCTCTTTAGCTCTTCTTCTTTTAACACATGTGCCTTTTTCTCAGGATGAATCTTAGCCTCAAATAAAATCTCATCAGAATAGATATTCCCGATTCCAGCAATTAAGGATTGATCCATCAACACTTGCTTAATCTTTCTTTTGGTATTTTTGATTCTTTTTTTAAATTCTTGAAAGGTAAACTCTGGACTAAAAGGATCTATGCCTATTTCTCTAATTTCCTTGGATTGCGTTAGTTCTTTTTCATCCCAAAGTTCCACTTTAGCAAATTTTCTTAAATCAGATAAGGCAAGCATCAGGTCATTGTCTAAGAAAAAAATTAAATGAATAAATCTGTTGATGGGGTCTTCTAAAGGCCCTTTTATTTGCGGGATCCAAGAATTGCCCTTTTTTTGCCATTTTCCAACAAGTAGATGACCGGTTAACTTTTGATGAATTAAAAGGGCTTTTTTCTTGTCCAAATAAATTAAGATATTCTTCCCTTTTCTTTTAATACTTATGATTTTTCTTCCTAAAATTTCCTTTTTAAATTCTTCAAAAGTCCGAGGGCGTTTAATTAATTTTTTTGCATCACACCAAACATTAAGAAAAGTCCTTCCCAGGACTTTTCTTTTAAGGTCTCTTACCGTAGTTTCAACTTCAGGTAATTCAGGCATGCCTTCTTGTATAATAAAAAACTAGGGTTTTTAAGAGAGATTTCTATGATTTTTTATTTCTTTAAGACCGCTTTAATTTTTTCTACAATCTCCTCCGGAGTAAAGTGAGCTTTTACGAGAAAATCTACCGCTCCTAGGCTTAACCCTTTTTCTATTTCATCTTTTTGGCCTAAGTTTGAAAGAATCAAAACAGGAACCAGGGAAGTCTTTGGATCATCCTTCACTTTTGTTAGTACCTCAAAGCCGTCCATTCCAGGCAAAATTAGGTCTAAAAGAACAAGATCTGGCATTTCTTCTTTTATTTTTTTTAGACCTTCCTCACCATCTATTGCCTCAACAATTTCATATCCTTCTTTTGATAATTTCCGCGCTATCAATTCTCTTAAAAACTTATCGTCTTCAACTATTAAAATTTTGGCCATATTAGAGTTTAATTGTTTTTAAGGCTGACCTATTTGTTTGATAACTTTTTCAATAACTTCTTTTGGGTCAAACTCTGTCTTAATTAACCAATCTTTTGCTCCGAGTTCTTTTGCTTTATTAAGCTCTACAGGTTGTCCTGAGTTGGAGATTACAATAATAGGAATGGTTTTTAAACTCTCGTCTTCCTGTAATCTCTCCATCACCTCAAACCCTCCCATCTTGGGCATGATAATATCAAGTAAAATTAGATCGGGCACTATCTCCTTGACTGCCTCCAACCCTGCCTCACCATCTTTGGCTGTATATACCTCATATCCCAAATCGCTGAGTTTTTTCTTCAAGAGATCTAAAAGGATCTCTTCATCTTCAATAATTAAAATCTTTTTAGCCATTTTTTTATTTTAATTCTTATTAAGCTTATATGTCAATTTCATTATACCTTTTAAACAAGAGCAGGTAAAGTAAAGAAGAAGGTGCTGCCTTTATTTTCTTTAGACTTAAACCAAATTTTGCCGCCGTGGGCTTCCACAATATTTTTACTAATAAAAAGACCTAACCCCGTTCCCTCTGTTTCCATTTTAATCACATTTGCCCCTCTAAAGAAGCGAGTAAACACCCGTTTTTGCTGATCCTTAGGAATACCAACGCCTGTATCTTGAACACTAAACAAAACTTCTTTATCTTGCCTTTCTACTCTCACAGTAATTTCTCCCCCAGAAGGCGTATAGTGTATAGCATTCTCAATTAAATTTTTTATTACTAAAGTAATTTTCTCAATATCCACCTTTACCACTTTTGGTTTTTTGCTCTCTTTTATAACTAATTTGAACTTTAAATTCTTTTTCTGAGCCAGATCTTTTAGGGATTCAAAAACCTTCTGTACCAATTGATCAAATTCAACCGCCTTTGGCTGATAAACAAATCTTCCTTCTTCTATCCTGGCTACATTTAGCAGGTCATTGACTAATTTTATCATTCTTTCATTTGTCTGATATGTTTTTTGTAAGAATTCTTTCTGCTCCTTTGTAAATTCTCCAACATCCCCACCAAGCAGCATTCCCAAACTCCACTTTATAATCGACAAAGGAGTTCTTAACTGATGAGCCGAAACCGAAACAAACTGACTCTTCATTTCTTCAATTGCCTTCTCCCTTGTAATATCATGCAAAATAACAAGAAATGAAATCCTTTTTTTTCGATAAGTCGCAAAGGTTGTGGTAACCTCCAAATATAAATTCTTCCTCAAGGCAATTTCTTGTCTGAAAACTTCTTTAAAATCATTTTCCAAAATTTTCATTAAAGGCTTAAGTTTGGATACCTTTCCTAGCGCCTCCATAGATTTACCTAACACATCTCTCTTTCTTATCTGCAAAAACTCCTCTGCTTTGGGATTAATAATCTCTAGTTCCTTCTTTAAATTAAAAACAAGAATTCCATCAACAAA
>Ga0190361_1000538_pt1 | contig 14961 bp, 8 predicted proteins | sample 48721845_MG_FD_161273 | JGI IMG/M metagenome (GOLD analysis project Ga0190361, IMG submission 161273) | Hydrothermal vent microbial mat bacterial communities from Southern Trench, Guaymas Basin, Mexico - 4872-18-4-5_MG | ecosystem: Environmental > Aquatic > Marine > Hydrothermal vents > Microbial...
AATTCCTTCCAGTTTCAGGATTGTAAGTAATTGAAAATTTTTTATCAGAGGAGCTTACGCAATATTCATATCCAAAGTAAGGGGTTATCCTTTGTTCAAGATTTATGTTTGCCATTTTTATGCTATCTTATCCTTTCCGAAATATTTTTTGAGGATTTTTGGAACGAGAATGCTGCCGTCTTTTTGCTGGTTACATTCAAGTAAACTTATAATTAGTCTTGGCAATGCGAGTCCGCTGGCATTAAGCGTATGCACAAAATAAAGCTTTCCTTTTTCTCTGAAGCGAGTGTTCATTCTTCTTGCTTGGAAGTCAAGACAATTTGAGCAACTGCTTGTTTCCAAGTATTTTTTATGGAACGGACTCCAACAGCATATATCATATGTTTTTGCTGATGCAAAACAGGTTTCGCCTGCGCAAAGAAGTTGCGTCTGGTATGGCAATTCAAGAAGTTCAAGCAAACGCTCTGCTCTGTTCCGCATTGCTTCGAGCTCGTTCCAGCTATGCTGAGGATGACAGATTGTTACCATTTCTACTTTATCGAATTGGTGAAGGCGATACATCCCTCTTGTTTCTGTTCCGTGCTTTCCTGCTTCTGTTCTAAAGCAGGGTGTATATGCGCAGAATCTTTTCGGAAGCTCTTTTACATCAATTATCTTGTTTCTGTAAAGATTTGTTAGTGGAACTTCTGCTGTTGGGATAAGATAGAGACCTTCTGTTGTTTTATAGACGTCTTCTTCGAATTTTGGAAGCTGTGCAGTTCCAACCATTACTTCGCGTTTTACAAGCAACGGTGGACTGATTTCAAGCAAGCCCTCTTTTTCGTGAAAATCGAGCATAAAGTTGATCAATGCTCTTGCAAGCTTGGCGCCATTGCCTTTAAGCACATAGAAGCCGCTTCCTGCAAGCCTCGAGCTTGCTTCAAAATCAATGATGTCAAGATTTGATGCAAGTTCCCAGTGAGGTTTTGTCTTAAAATTGAATTCTGGGATTTTGCCATGCTCTTTTACGACTATATTCTTTGATTCGTCCAAGCCGTCAGGAACATCACCAGCGAGAATATTTGGAATGAGAAGCAGGTTTGAATCGAGTTTTTCTTTAGTGTTTTTAATTTTCTTTTCTAACTGCTTTATCTTTTCTGGAAGTGATTTTGCTCTTTCAATAAGCTTTGATACTTCTTTTTGCTTTCCTGCGATAGTAAGCTTTCTTATTTCATTGCTTATCTTGTTCCTTTCGTGTCTTAGGGATTCAAGTTCTTTGAGCAGTTTTCTGTATTGCTCATCGAGTTTGAGAATGTTGTTTATTGAAATTTTATATCCGCGTCTATCACAGCAGCGTTGGACTTCCTCTGGATATTGTCTAATGAATTTTATGTCAAGCATTTTTGCTTTTTTATTTTTGAACGAGCCTTATCTTTCCTTTGTTTAATGCAGATTCTATTTCTTTTCCTATTTGGCTTGCCCTTTTTATTCTTATTGTTGCCTTTTTGCTTGCAAAGACCGATGTAATTAGTTCATCGCCGGAATATATGGCTATTTCTTTGTTACGCATTGATTTTTCAAGATAAAATATGATATCTGTTTTTGAAAAATCGACTTCGAATTTTATTGATTTTAGAATCCTCTTTGGCTGTACTAATTCTTGGATATCTATTTTTATGCCAAGTTCTTTTTCTATACGCTCTATCTCTTTTCCTTTTTTGCCTATTACACGCGGAATTATTTTTTCTGGGACATAAACTATTGCTCTGTTTGAGCCGATGAGTTCTGCTTTTATCTTTTGTGAATATTTTTTGAAATAGTCTTCGACTGCTTTTGCAGCTAATTGTTGCATGCTTGTTTTTGTTTCTTGCATCGGAACAATGACTGTTTCTTCGCCGTATGTATAGATTTCATATTCTGGTTTTCCTGTTTCAAAGTCGCTTACAAGCACAACAGGTCTTGATAAATCTGCTTCTGTCATTCCGCTTGGAACTTTAACCGTCATAGTAAGGGAATAAACTTTGTTTACTTTTCCATCTTTGATAAAGATTACTGTGTCGATGATGTGGGGAATCATTCCAAGTTCTATTCTTCCAATGAAGCGCTGTATTGCATCAATCGGCTGTGTTGCATGGACAACGCCGACCATTCCTATTCCTGTTAGGCGCATATCTGCAAATAGCCTGAAATCTCTTGTGTTTCTTATTTCATCAAAAATTGTGTAATCTGGTCTTGAAAGGAGAAGAATGTCATGGATTTCTTCTAAGCTGCCATGCGAGATAGCATATTGGGTTATTTTCGGTCCAAGCTGCAAATCGCGAGGCGCTTCAACAGTTTTAACTACTTTATCCATTTTTGCATAAAAGGTTGCAAGTGCTTGAGCAAATGTTGTTTTGCCATGTCCTGGAGCACCAGCAATAAGAATTCCTTCTGCTTTTTCAAGGCGTTCTGTGAGTTTTTTGCTCGGTTTGTAGTCCTTTAAGCTGAGCTGCTTTATTGGCTTTACTGCTGTTATTTCCCAGCCGTCTGCGAATGGTGGCTTTGTGATAACAATCCGCAATGTTCCGAGTTGGATTATAGTGCTGCCTTCTCGTTCTATTTCTATAAAGCCGTCTTCCCTAAGGCGTGCTTCTTCGATGATTTCTTTTGCTATCTCCCTCATGTCTTTTTGGGTTAGTGTTTCTTTTTTGATCTGAACAAAGCGCCATTTTCCTGGCTTTCCTTTTTTAGCATAAGGCTGCAGATTTTCTCTTAGATGAATGGACATTGTTTGTTCATCGAAAAATTGTTCGAGCTTTATTCTTGGCTCTGCTTTTTCCTTAATAATCAGCTTTACGGCTATGCCTCTTGCATCTGCAACTCTTGCTTGGGTTTTATCGGCTGTGATTAATGTTGCTCCAAGCTCCCATGCAAGATTTCTTATCATAGCATCGATTTCGCCAAGTTTTGCATAGCGGATCGCTCCTGCTGAAGGCCTTGTACCGAGAAATGAGATTTTGAATTCCTGTTCAGCAGCAAGTTCTCTTAGTTTTTTTATTTCATCTAAACCAAGAAATCCGCTTGCTTTTCCGAGATTTGCTTGATGCTCAAGCTCTGCTAAAACAGCTTCGTGGATTATGATTTCATTTACTTTAATCTGCCGTGTTTTGATTTGTTCTGAGAGAACACTGTCTATTATGATTGATGTGTCTGGTACGATCTTTTCTATGTGTTCTGGTTGAGCTTGAGTTGATTTTGGCATTTTTCAGGAAAAGAAGATGGATGTTTAAAAACTTTTAGAAAAATAGCGGGGGGAGGATTTGAACCTCCGACCTGTGGGTTATGAGCCCACCGAGCACTCCTGGCTGCTCTACCCCGCTATTATGAATATTCGCTTATAAAGTAAGAAGCCATTGTCCAGTTTAAAAATGTTGTTGTTGATTTTTTGAATTTTTGATTTTTTTTGAAAGAATTTTAATTAAAAACTCAAACATCCAACAATGCGAGAAAAACACTTAGTGGTATTTTGAGGGGCTTTTTTGAGAATTCTTTTTTTGTAAGCAATATAATTTCTTTGAATTGAGGTAGGGATTTTATTTTTGATGATCGCTCCTGCCATTTTACTTCAAACCCATACAGATTTGAATTTTCCATAACAACAGCATCTATTTCAAAACCGTTTTTCCAGAAAAAAATCTGGTCAGGAAAAATCCTGTAAAGATGCGTTGCTACCAATGATTCGGCAAGAATGGATTCTTTTGATTTTACTTTTACTAAGCACCAATCCTCTAATAGCTCAAGAAGTAATGGATCGATCAAGTGTATTTTTTTGTTTTTTCCGAACTTTATTGTTTTCTTGCTTATGTCTACGTTATACAATACAACTAGAGCAAACATTGTTTTGAACAAATTAACGTAAGCTGAAACGGTTTTAGGCGATTTTATTTCTATTTGTTTTGCAATACCTTCCCAGCTTAATGCAGAAGGCATGCGTTCTAATATAGCTTTAAATATCTGCCTGGCAATTAAGTCGTCTCTATCAGCTTTTAAGACCGCTGTTTTAATCCAGCTTAAATAGGCTTGCTTTGCTTCCTCTTTATTACCGTTTATGGCATCGATTCCTAGAGGAAATCCGCCGTAAGTCATATACTTGATAAGCGCTTTATTCAATTTGTCTAACCATATAATTGCCGATGTTGCTTTTTTCTTTAGCTCGTTGAAATTTTTTATCGGGCTGATTTTCCTATACAGCTTTGGTTCTAAAACTCTGAGCCACTCTCTGAATGAGAGGGGCCATAATATGAAATCCTTTCCTTTACCTCGTCTTCCAGGAAATAGTTCTCCTTCACCTTTGATTGCGATACTGCTAGAACCTGTGAGCAAAACAACATCATTTTTGAGTTTTCCTCTATCAATAAGAAACTTTATTGCTCTTGGCCATTCGCGTGCTAATGTAATTTCATCCAATATGATCAAAGCATGCTTGATACCGGAATCGGCTTTAAATTCTAAATAGGTTTCTATAATATCAATCAATTCTTTATAATCCGCAAGTGCTTCACAATTGAAGTAAAATATGCTCCTTGGGTCACGTAATTTTAGTTGTTCTCTTATTAGAAGTTTTACAGCAGTGGTCTTACCTGCTTGCCTTGGACCTAAAAGAATATGCAATGCAAACGGTTTTAGATTTATCTCATTAAGAATTTTAGGTATCCAGGAATGTTTTTTTTCTTTCCATTTTTCAATATCATAATCTTTCTCTATAAGCTCTTTCCCCCTCCACCATGGATTCATATCCATAAGAGTTTGCAAATTCATATCGGTATTCAGAATACCGATATTTATATACTTTTCGGTATTTTGAATACCGATAAAGAACAATCATAACAATTTTTTCATTTCAAATACAAATTTTTTAGCTCTTTCTAAAGATGTTAGAGCTTTTGATTTTTTTACTTTTTCATCCATGCTGTATTGAAATTTGGAACGCTTTTCTCTTTCAAAATCAAAAGACTTTAACAAAGTATCCGTTTTTGAAGATATCAATTCCAAAGCATCTTCTTTAATGTTCTCGTACTCGTCAATAAGCTCTTTTTTAAGCCTATTCCTCACAAAGACGATAAGGGCGTCGCTTGTCACTTTATGACTTATTTTATCGCCCACTTTATAACCCAGCTTTAATAATACTGCATTTGCGATATAATACATAGCATAATAAGAAGAAACAATCACCCAGAGATACGGTTTGTAAGTTTCTGTTTCAAGAGAAAGAAGTTTTTTAGCAGTTTCTAAAGATAAATCACTATTCTCTACATACATTAATTTAGCTGTTTCATTCTTTTGTTTTTTCAGTAAACCTTCATTAAGATATCTTTTAACATTTAATTCCGCCTCTTTTATTCTTTTTTCACTAAGCATTTTTTAATCTATAGTAATTTTCTATTCCATATAGAATAACATTGTTTTTCATAACTTCTTTAACTACGTTTGGTTTTTTTGAGTCTTTCATTCTTGTAAATTCTTCTTCTGTAAGAACCAAAGCGTGAGTTTTTATTGGGAGCAATGAAAGGATATTTGATATCCTATCTTCAAATTTATCATTGTTAGAGATAAACATTAAGTCAATGTCTGAGTGTTTTGTCTGTTTATTTTTTGCATAGGAACCAAATATTAAGAATATGAACAAACTTGATTTTATTTTGTTCATTATCTCTTTATATAATTGTTTTATATCTTTGATTTTGAGCAGATCTTCTTTTCTTTCATTTTCAGCTTCGTATATCTCAATTCCATAATAAGATTTATTTAATTCACATAATGTGCTTTTGCCAACAATTTTTGAGAGTAAAATTTTCTTTTTCAACAATCTTTGGACGGCCGTATAAACAATTTTATAATCAGATCTAATTCTTTTGGAGATTTCTCTAATTGTTTTAGGAGATCTTTCTTCAATAAAACTTTTGATAATTTTTATTTCTGTTTTCATTATGTATTATAATACATTATGTTATGTATATAAATCTTTTTATTTTGGATTTAAATACCGCCGATACTTTGGTTTTGTAAGAAGTTCAGTTTAGAAAATTTTAAATTAGTATGTTATCTCCAACAAGGTAATGGTATTTGAATTATTGATCAATCCTAAAAAGGCAGAAGGCAAGCCGTGGGAACTTTTCTTTTTAGGGTTTGCTTATAGCGTTCTTGGATTGATTATTGGTTATATCATCTTTCGTAGCTATGTCAGTCTTGTTATGGTTGTTTTGGCAGTAATTGCGAGTGTTCCGTTTATGCATAGTTTGATCAGCAGAGAAGAGCGAAGAGATGTTGTTATTGAAGATGAAAAAAAAGTGTTAAAAGCACATATGAAAAGCGTCGAGATGTTTGCCTTTCTTTTTTTGGGGTTTTTGGTTGGTTATGTGGTTTCATACGTTCTTTTGCCGAGTGAGGTTGCAGTAAAGACATTCAGTACACAAATAAATACAATAATGGCTGTTAAGGGTGCTGCAGCTGGAAATTTCTTTTCAAGCATGAACATGTTGAGTGTAATTTTTTTCAACAACGTTAAGATTCTTTTTTTCTGCATTCTTTTTTCATTCTTTTATGGCGCTGGAGCGATATTTATTTTAACATGGAACGCAAGCGTAATGGCTGCAGCAATCGGCAGTTTTATTTCAAATGGGCTAAAGCACGCTCATGCTTTACAAGTAACAGCAAGCGGATTTATGAGGTACCTGCTTCACGGGTTGCCAGAAATCATCGCTTATTTTGTTGGCGCCCTTGCTGGAGGAATAATAAGCATAGCAATAATAAGGCACGAATTTAGAGGTGAGAAGTTTAATAGAATAATGAAGGATGCTCTTGATCTGATTTTCATTGCAATAGCTTTGCTTTTGGTTGCTGGTTTGATTGAGGTTTTTCTTACGCCATTACTTTTTGGATAATTGATTAGATAATTTTAGATAGAAAAAAATATATATTTGTTTCATTGGTAATATTTTATGCGTAAGTTAAAATATTTCGTTTTGATTGTTTGTTTACTTTTGCTTGGTGTTTTTATCATCGGAAAACTTGGAAAAAACTCAACTCCTGTTGGAACTTTTATTGGTGCACCCAGCAATGAGCTTGTTTTAAAAGAGGGGTTAGATGAAAAAGCTGAAAACAGCCAGAGCAATGACAACGCGAGCTATTTTAAAGGGCTCGTTCTGAAACTGATCGAGTTATATAAAAGTCAAAGAGACAAAGTTAGAGCAGCCACTTTAATTACTGACATTGAAAAGCTTGTTGCTAAGAGTAGAATAGATGCTTTTAGCGAACGCTGGGAAACACTTACGCTCTGTCTTGCTGATTTTGATTGCAAAGCAGACAAGTTTTTTGATATGATTGCAACTGTTTCATTAGAAGGTGCAAAGCACGGATTCGAAAATGGAAAACTTATTGTTGAGTTGCTGACAGCAGATAAATATTGGGGGACTGATAACGTTGTTGAGTTCAGTAAAGCAGTAAAATATGTTAATGACGCTGTGCAAGAAAAAAGCGATAAGATAAAACAAGCTTGGCAGGAGATAGTTGTCTGTGATGGTAAGTGTAAGGAAAGAACAATGCTGAATTTAGAAATGATTGAGTTGCTTGCCAGAGATTAATTACTTTTTTCTTTCTGTCCATTTGGTTAAAAAACTTAGGTGATGGGTATAGTAATGAGGAGGGTTTGCCAAAAAATATTTCATTAATGCTTTTATTCCGTCTCTTATTTCTTGATCTATATTTTCTAAGAGCTCTCGGCTTTCTAATGCAAGGATCCCGCTTAGTTCGATAGGTTTTTTAAGAAGGGCTGAAATGTAAACGAGTTGAATCACATTTAACAAATCATCTACTAATTTTATTAATGGTCTGTTTTGTTGTTTTGCTAACCTGAAAAGGCAAAAATCGAGAAAATCTCTGAATTTTTTATTTTTAAACAATCTAGTAATTTTTTTCTTATCGTTGTAGTCTTTGCAAAAGGAGTTTTCATGTCTTTGATCCACGCCGTGATGAATAATATCGAATATCATGTCGTAGAATCTCTCTTTTTCAACGCTGTACACAACATTTCTTCCTTTTCTTTGCTTTTTGATAACGCCCAGGATAAGCCATTTATTGAGAGTAAATGTTACTGCGGTTCTTGAAATTTTTAGTATCTTGGCTAGTTCTGTTGGTGTTTTTCCTGAGCTGCATATTAGATAAAAAATCTTTGATTGTCTGACTGAACAAACTAGCTCTCTTAGAATTTTTGCTTGGTATGGAGAGCCTATTAGATTAAACTTGTGCCCGTGCCAGAAGCGTTCATTATCTGATTTTATTTCGATTATTGGCGGTGACAATTTAGCAAGTCGAAAACAAAATTTATTTAAAAAAATGTATTCTTACTTCAGAGTGGGAATTTCTTTAGTTTGTGAAAAACAAATTTTATAAACCAAAAAAGTTTTCTGAGTTTTAGAAGTATGAAAAAAGAGGTTTTAATAGTTGTCGGACTGGTTTTTATCGTACTACTTATTAGTTTGTACGGATGTAATTACCCACTTTCAGGAATGTTTCTATATGAGAATTTAGAAGAGAAATTTATTCAAGTTGATTCTTACATAGTAACTGATCGTTCTTTTCAACTTGAGCTTGAAGAAAATGAGACTTTGATTGGTTTAACTGTTTACGGTAATTTTTCTGGCGATTCTTTTGAAATATACCTTGAAGATGATTCTGGAAAAAAGTACATTGTTTATGCCTTTCCTGAAGAACTTGAGCAATCCTTGACTGGTTATCATATTGCGGAAGATATGATCGGTAATGTTATGGAAAAGAGGAAACAAGAAGCAGGAAAGATAGTAATTGGTAGGATTAAAGAAGCCGAGTCTATGGTTGAGAAAGAAAAAATTGACAATAAAGAGAATGACAATAAAGAGAAGGTAAAAGAAGAGAAGGAAGAGAAAATTGATGAGAAAAAGAAGACAGAAAAAGAAAAGGTAGGTGAGCCAGGCGAAGAGGAACCTAAGCAAGAAAAAGAAACGTCAGAAAAAACTGAGAAAACTGAGCAGCAACTTGATGAAAAAGAAACAGAGAAAACCGAGGAAACTGAAGAAGGCAAGGAAACTGTAGATGAATCTCAGACGGGAAAAGAAGAAAAGAACATCAAGAAAGTCAGCGAAAGCAAAGAAGAAACTACAAAGGAGGAAGGAACAGAAGAAAAACAGGTGGAAGAAGCTCCTATTGTTGAGGAGGAAACAAAAGAAGAAAAGGAGGAAAAAGAGGAAGAGAAGACAGTAAATGCGACAAAAAACGCCTTTGAAATTAATGAGTCTAGAAAGGAGATTCGGATTAATGAAACTAAGAGCGCTGTTGTCATTAAGAAAGAAAAAAATATCTCAGAAGAGATAGAAGAAAGAAGAGAGGAGATTGAAAAAGTTGAAGAAGCCGAAAAAATTAATGAGACAGTAAATGTGACAAAAAACAAAGAGCTTCCTGAGAAAAGCGTGATTGTTTTGGATGGAGAATGTGTTGAAACGTGCAGTTTGAACATTAGAGGCAAGAAGAAGTTGAAGGTTGTTGTTAAAGTTGATGGTAAACTTTGGCTTGAGCGAATAAATTACTACATAAAAAAATCGAAAGAAAAGCTGCCTTCTGTTGGTTTAAAGCTTAAGGGGATCTCAAAGAGAGATGTTGCAAAGGTGGAGCTTGATGGAAAGGAAGTTTCTTACGGAGGCAAGCAGGAAATCAGTAAAGGAACCCATACTATTGAGTTTTCTTTAAACATGAAAAGACTGAAGAAAATAAAATTCGATTTCAAAGTGGATTCTGATTTGAAAAGACTTGGGGTTGTGAAGGAAAAAGACAAAGGACTCTTTTTTGAGTTTGAAGCAGAAACGTCGAATCTTAAAGTGCTACTTGACTCAGAGAACAATGTTTATCTTTGTTCTGAATGCGATGACGATCTAATCTTTATTGGAAATGGAGAGATATTAGTTGAGCCTGATTTTGAACCTTTTTGGCTGTTGTTCAAAAACGAGAGTAAAACGAATGTAAGCAAGGTTAATGTTAGCTATCAAAAATTGAAAGATGATCCTCAGTTCGATGTTATAGTCAATTCAACTGAAATTTTGAATGGCACGCTGATTGTACGATTTTACCATACTTATGATAAGGTTTTGCCAATTAAAATCGTCGGGAATGTGAAATATGAGCTAAGTAACTCAAAAGCCGAGGGCAATGAAGTTATGCTTTTAAAGGTATTTGATTGGAAAGGTCAGTTTTTCAGTATTATCGTTGGAGAACATACTGAGATTTTAAAATTCGGTGTTCCTAAAAAGGTAAGATTCAATCCGAGGGTGGGTGGGATATCTTTGAAAAGAGTAAGAGTGCTTAATAAACTTACTGGATTTTCTGTTGAAGAACTTCAATCCGATAATGTAACAGAAGGTTTGTATGATGTTGAATTATTGTTTGAAGATAAGAAAATAAAATCTTTAAGGATAAATGATCTTTATCTTGGCGAGGAACTTTCTGATCTATGCGATATTCAATTAGTTAAAGATAATTTGTTTGTCATAGAACCTAAAATAGACGAGCCTATGGAGTTTAAAGTAGTCGCTTCTGGAGATGGGTTATATAAATGTGCGGATTGGGATTCTGAAGGTAATGTCTGTTTAGGGAAATGGATTTTTCTAAAAAAGGTTTTTCCAGGAAAAGAATATTCTATTTTGATTAATGGCAGTGATCCTGCTTTTATAGAAAAGAACGAGACGACGTTCTCAGGAAATTTTTATCATACGCGATGGAATGGCAGCGGCATTGTGCTTGACTGGAGCGACCCAGATAATACGAGTTATTATAGCGATGGAACCTATGCAAGTGAAGTTAAAGACGCAGGCAGAATTGTTAACTGGACAACACTCGAGTGGAGTGAAGGATTAAGATATGGTGATGAATTAACAAGTTCTGAAGTTCCTAACTGCGAATATTTGGTTCATATGAATGAACAATCATGGAGTGGAAGCGATTATGACGTGAAGGACAGTTGCGGAGCAGGAAATATTAATTTTACAAGTAGAAATGGAGCGAATACAATTGCTGATGGAAGGTTCGGTAGAGGAGGAAGCTTCGATGGAATCGATGATTATGTTTATTTGGATGACCCAAGTACGAGTTCTAATGCTGTATTTGACAACAATTTTACAGATAGAACGGTCGAACTTTGGTTTAAAGTGGATTCTGTAAGCGGAACACAATTTCTGTATGAGGAAGGAGGTAGCACGAATGGCATGGCTATCTATATTTATAACGGTCGGGTGTACGGTGGTGCTTGGGTAGAATCAAATGGCTGGGATGGGAACTGGTTTTCAGCATCAATAGATGCCGGTGAGTGGTATCATGTTGCTTTAGTTTTTGACGGAAATGATGAACTAAGGTTTTATGTGAATGGTGGGCTTGTTGGTTCTACATCTATTTCAGTAACTATGAACAGTCATTCAGGTGATGACAGTATTGGTTGTATGGTCGACAGCAGTAAGATGCATACAGGAGACGTTAGTGGTGGTCCGACTTATTACTTTGATGGTTATATCGATGAATTTGTTGTTCACAACTCTGTGCTTTCTGCCAGCACGATCAAGGAACACTATCTTAGAGGCGCACTCGATTTAAAGTTTCAAGTTAGAAGTTGCGATGATTCTGCTTGTAGTGGAGAAGATTTTGTTGGGCCTGATGGTACAAGTTCAAGTTATTATTTAAACAGTTCTTCTTCTTTGGATGTTTCGCCTAACAGATATTTTCAGTATAAAGCATATCTTAGTACCGAGAATGTGAATTATACACCCATCCTTTATAATACAACCGTTAATTACAATATTACTCCTACTCCACCTGATGTTTCGCTGGTTAGTCCTGATGACAAGACACAGTTCTTTTTTACAAATGATATTACATTAACAGTAACCGCTACTGATTTAGATGATGGATTGGGCAATTGTACTTTATGGAGCGATGTGGGCGGAAGTTGGCAAGCAAATGAAACAAAACAATTTAGCGGAACTAGCGATACGAAGTCATGGGATTTGAGCAATGTTGATAAAGGATGGTATCATTGGAATGCAAGATGTTGTGATGTTGATGGAGCCTGTGGATTTGCTTCTTCAAACAAAACATTCAAGGTTTTATATCCTGTGAATGAAAGTTCATCTTCAGGAATTTTTATTTCTTTGGCTTCGAGAAGATATTCTTTTTTGAATGGAAGTTTTGATAATACCACTTTTGATGACGATTATGATGCTATTGTAACTGATTCTTTCTTAGGAAACAGCGGGATATATCTCAGTCCAATAATTAATATCAGCGATGAGGATGTTAATTGGACATATATGAGCTGGAAAACCAACGCCGAGCTTAATCTATCTGACCTTGTTTTGGAATTGCATCTAGATGAGGGGAGCGGTACAACTGCTTATGACAGCAGCGGAAACGGGAACAATGCTACCTTGGTAAACGGCGTTGGATGGATTGATGGCTTCAAGAATTATGGTGTTAACTGTTCTTCTTCAGATCATATGCTTCAGGTTTCTCCAATAAGTTTGGGAAGCAATTGGACGCTGTCAGCTTGGGTGTTGTTTCCGTTGCCAATCACAACAGGCGGATGGAGAACATTGTTCCAACAAGGGGGAGGACACCATCATGTTTTAGTAGATAGTTCTGGATTGTTGGGTGTTTATGTTGGCGGGTTCTATTCATGCGGATTTGATGTGGATATTCTTTCAGCAGGATGGCATCATTTAGTTGCAATTGGTAGCGGAGGGACTACGAGGTTTTACATTGATGGAAATTACAAATGTCAATCTTCTGCGCAAGAAACTGGCGATTTGGCGTATATTGGAAACTATGTTGGCGGCGGACAAAACTTTGGAGAATTCGATGAAGTCGTGGCCTTTTCAAGGGCATTAAGTGCAAGCGAAGTGAAACAACTTTATGTCTATACAGCATCTGAATTGAAATTTAAGGTTAGAAGTTGCGATGATCCTGCTTGTAGCGGTGAAAGTTTTTCTTCTTTTATTGCACAACCTTCAAGTTTGAATCTTCCCAAAAATAGATATTTTCAATACGCTTCATATATTTGGCAATATTCAGATGCTGAAAACGCAACGCTTCGCCTATTCAATGTTAGTTTGAATATTACAGTGCCTCCAAGCTGCACGAACGGAATAAAAGATCAAGATGAAACAGATGTTGATTGCGGTGGCATATGCGGTGCTAACTGCGCTGATGGAAAGCAATGCAATAGCAATGATGATTGTGCAAGTGGGCATTGCGAAGCAGGAATTTGCGTTAGCTGTAATGACGGAATAAAGAACAATAACGAAACCGATGTTGACTGCGGAGGACCTTATTGCGCTGGCTGCGCTGATGGAAAAACCTGTTTGCAAAATAACGATTGCCAATCAAATAGTTGCGAATTGCAAACTGTTTATGATATCGATTTCAGAGACGATTTTGATGATGGAGATGCCGATGGATGGGTTGTTGTAGATCAGGGAACAACCTCTGCGCCTTCGAATTGGTATGTGGATAGTGGTCATTACGTTCAGGATAGCAATATTTATGGTGGTGACCTTGCTACCGATGCGCCAGGAACATATTCTTTTTGGAACAGTTCTGATGCTTTTGAATGGAGAAACTATGTATTTGAAGTTGATGTGATGAGTTTGGATGATGATTCTCTTGGAGTAATGTTTAGGTATATTGATAATGAGAGTTATTACAGGTTTAGAATGAACATGGGAGATGGTGGTTCTTTTGTAAAGTTAGAAAAATTCGTAAATGGAACCAGAACAGAGCTGGGCAATTCTTCTCTGTTTTCTCCAACTTTGGGAAAATGGTATCATTACAGGATAATTGTTAACGGTTCTAACATAAAGTGCTATATCAATAATACCCTTTATTTCGACGTCAATGATACTGACCTGAGCAAAGGAACAATTGCTCTTTATTCCTGGGGGAATAATGGAAGCTATTTTGATAATGTTTCTGTTACTTGGTCTTATGAGAGAGGGACGTGCGTAAGCTGCAACGACGGCATACAGAATCAAGGTGAGGATTGGATCGATTGCGGAGGACCATGTCCGCCGTGCGCGTTTATTCCATATTTAGAAGATGACTGTGGTAATGTAAGCAACGAACCTCATTTAGTGCAGGGAACTGATTTTGAGTTTGGCAGCGGGGTCAATTCAAGCATCGATAAGCGTTATAGAACTGTGAGCTATCATACCGATGCTGTAATTTTGCGATATAATGTAAGTCCATTATACGATTATCAGTTTAAGGTTTGGTTCCTGCAGCCTGTAGGAGAAGGACGAATCGTTGACGTTTACATAGATAACAATACCGTTGATAATGATTATTCTGTTTCTGAGTACAATCCCGAAGTACGAACATACGATGTTCCAGCAAGCGCGATAAGCGATGGAGTTATTGAACTCAGAATTCAAAGAATCGACGGTGCTAATGCGGTTTGCAGTTATGTTGAGTTATGGAGGACGCCAAGCGAAATAAGTATAGTTAACTACACCTGGGATTTCAGCGATGCAAGTGCTTACATCTTTAATGCAAGCTTAATTGAGCTTGTGAACGGAACCGCGAGGCTGAAGCAAAGCCATGGCAAGATAGTTGAAGAAAACTTCACAGAAGGAATGTTTGAAAATATAAGCAGGGAGAATAGTTTAACCCTCGCTTTAAATCATGCTGCTGATCCTATTTATGCGGGAGTTCAAACAGCAACAGAGCAGGTAGATGAGTGGGATCTTACTTTTGTGAATGGAAGTATTGCCGGCTGGAGCAATGATCATTTCTTTTCAGCAACTTTGGATAAGGTAAGGCGATTTAACTCGAGTTTTGAACATGAGGGCGACAATGTAGGAATGGTTGGTGTATATACAGGCTTGGAGTTTGATCCCTATTTGAGCGGAAATGGGGCTGCTGTGTTTTGGAGCCAAT
>Ga0190361_1000539_pt1 | contig 14957 bp, 29 predicted proteins | sample 48721845_MG_FD_161273 | JGI IMG/M metagenome (GOLD analysis project Ga0190361, IMG submission 161273) | Hydrothermal vent microbial mat bacterial communities from Southern Trench, Guaymas Basin, Mexico - 4872-18-4-5_MG | ecosystem: Environmental > Aquatic > Marine > Hydrothermal vents >...
CCCCCTGAACTGATAGTTAAAGTATTGAGTGCTGTAGAGGTAGTTAATGATGTAGTAGCTCCAACCGTTAATGACATATATAGAAAGTACGTGAAGGGAAAGGTAAGTATTGAAGATGAACATGACGCTCGAGTAACTCTTGAAGCTATGATAGCTGACATAGTAGAGAAAGTAACTAAAGTAGAGACAATGATACATGAGAACATTGGAGAGTACCCCGCACTAGTAATAGACATTAGAGACGACTTCAAGATAGAGAAAGTATGGTACGACAGAAACGATGAGGAAACAATAACAGTATATGAGTTACAGGGTGCTAAGTAATGCAGCAAGAACCAACCCCGAGCTACAGGGAAGTAACGGAGGTCTACAAGGTGAGTGATGGATTATACCTGATACACTTCACAGCTATGGTAGATGGCAGGTTAGCTAGGGAGGAGCACAGGAAGTGCAGCGACTGCCTACCACCTATGGAGTGCGAGGAGATAACGGCTAGTGAGTTCCAGCAGTTACTCCCTAGAGCTAGGTTGATCAGGAGGAGGGAGTACAGGGATGCGTGGTACTAGGAGGAGACCCTCCAAGACATACCTAAGCAGGAGGCTAGGGCTAGTGAAGGGAATCCTAAGCGGGATAGTGGTGAGGGTAACTAAGTACAGGGACGTAGACGAGGAGTACGTAATTAATAGGTTGAAGGCAGCGTTAAGGGAGGTAGACGAGCTGATTAAGGTGGTGGAGAGTGCCAACTAAGCACGAGAAGATAAAGGTAGAGGTAGACGGGCAGGAAGTGGTAGCGTACCTCTACACTGACTTCCAGGAAGTAGTGCATAGAGAGAGGAGAGGGAGGAAGTACTACGAGTATAAGAGAAAGAGAATAGTCTTCATGCTCCCGAGGGACCTAGAAGGCAAAGCAATACTCATAGCACCGATAGAGAGGACCCACATAGAGAGAAACAAAGCAAAAATCAAAGTCAAAATCAAGACATGAGCTTTAAACTAAAGCCTCCTAGCAACAACCTCTATGTTTTTCATAGCTGTATTTCTACCTTTGCTGTTTTTATGTCTAGTTTTCTTAGCTCGATACCACATTCACAACAGAATATAGGCTCCTTAATTTCTTCAGTTAGGAATACTACCTTTAGACATTCTGGACATTGATAGACATTGTAGAATCCCTTCATGTTTTTAAACATTACATTAGTCATAGTTTCACCACCACTTATTAGCTTTGAGTAACTATTAAGTTTTGACTCACACCCAGATACCGCATTTTTCTCTTAAGCACTTCCTTAATTCATTGTAGCAGATCACTGCTGTTGTTGTAGTGCATACTTTTGAGTGCTTCTTTATGCAGTCTATAAATGACTATATACACTCGTCCGCTACCGCACACGACTTAAACACGTAACACATGAACTCTATAAACGTTATCGTAATGGACCCCCTCATGGCTCACTCCTTCTTCAGCACTAAAAAGTAAGTGTTGAAGAATCTATCTAAGCTCATGGGTCCTCATCCCTAGCTAGTTCAGTAACTGCTAACGTTGCTACTATAGCTAACTCAATTAACACAACCATCTCTAAGACCTTGAGAACTAAGTAGAGCATCATTAACTACCTCACGGATCGTATAATTCATCCCTGCAACCCAATCTTTTCTCCAAGAACTCAAGTAAGTCGTGATCGTGATCCTCCTTAACTGCCCAGAACACTAGCACATAGAGAGTTACCAGACTCCCCACGCCTGTGATACTGCCCAGCAGTACCTGCTCTATGAGCAAAGGCGTCAGTAAAGCTACCATAGTTACCCCTACTACAAGTAAGATGTATATTACGAATGCTAAAGAGCACTTACTTAACCTCATGACTCACACCACTTCCTCTACGTTCTTTAGTTTGTATATTCCTCTCTGTCTTCCGTAGTCTCCTTTGTAGAACTCTATCCAAGGGTGCCTTGGGTCGTTAGCTAGTTCTCTTAGCTTTCTGAGTAGTGAAGATATTCTTAGGTGGTACTGCCTTGTCTGTGCTATGTAGATCCTAGCTACTACCTCGAAATCTGACTTGTGGAACGTCCTCACCTTCCTAGATAGCTCTTCGCATTCCTTAGCTACTCTAGCAGCGTCCTCCCCAGCGTCAACCCTAGGGTAGAAGCACCTAGCGTAGAACCTCTTTCTGGATCTCTCTAAAGCCATCTTACATAGATGAACCATCAACTCAATGCTGATCTTGACTCTTGCCATTGCTAACCACCTACTCCTATGTACTTATCTAGTGGTTGCTGTTTCCATTCTTTCTTTGGTTTGTAGAACTTGCACTTTCCTTTGAAGTAGGTTACTGGTAGCTTCCTCTTTGTGCACCACCCAAGTAAGTGCTCGTTAGGTCTGTGCTTAGCTATGAAGATGAATGACTCCTCAAGCTCCTCGCCACTCATCTCGTCCCTGTACTTGAAGTACCTACAGAATCTACAATCCACCTTAACCATCTCCCCCACCCATCAACCTCTTGACACATTCACTGTAGCAGTCAGGGTCTATGCAGTCATCACCATTGCAGAAGCCATCATGCTCCATCTGAATGTCGTAGCAGACCTCACTACAGTAATCCTCAACCTCCTCGGGAACCTCAGTTACTTCCTCCTCAAGACTCATCACTCAGTCACCTCAGTCAAGTACTGACCACCTCTCAAGTCGTATGTAGTATTTGTTTAGTCCTCTCTCAAGTGCTTCATTACATCCGCTACTGTATGGGCATATGCTACATCTCTTGTACACTAGTGATAGTAAAGTACCGTAGCATTTTGGCTTCCTGAACATAAGTATGTCCCTCAGCCATGAAGCTAGTGATTGATGATAATCTAAGTGAAACGCAATCACACGCTCATTAAGCGGAAACCAGTAGGGAACCCTAACCTTCCTACCATCAAAGAACATAACTTCAAACCCCGAACTAACCCTCTTAACACTCACCACATAAACCATCGCTCAATCACCTACCGCTTAATAGCTTTACTATCTTAGACAACACTACCGCCCTCCACAAACTGTTCCTCGCTACCTACTAGCTTTCCTTCCGCTACCGTGTACAGTAACTTGTTTTGTTCGTAGAAGTAGTGTATGTTCATTGCTACTAGCTTGTCTTCATGTATGAAGGTGGTCTGAATCACTGCTGTGCCTCTAATCACGTCTGTGTGTAGGTAGATCACCTTGTAGTTCTCTCTGTAGTACCTCCTTACCTCTGACTTGAACTTACGCTTCCTCCTAGGTAACTCGTACTTCCTGCTCAAGTTATCGAATACATTCAAGAACTCAACGACATACTCAAGCATGTCCGACACCCTCTATGACCTTGTAGACTACTTCAGGGTTCTTCCTTATGAACTGCACTACCTCCTCTACGTTCCTGAACCTGTAGACCTTACCGTCTACTTCTAGGCGGTACTTGCCTACTGTCGTGCGTCTTACCGCTGACCTGAACAGCACGTAGGCGTTAGCTATGTACTCCACCAGCTTAGCGTACTTGAAGACGCAGGGGTTCTTAGGGTAGATCTCATGTGCCCAGAACCATTCAGATCCGTAGGGATGTACCTTGAGTGTCCTCCAGACCGTGTTCTTAAGGTGTGTGGCTATGCCTGACCTCCCGAATCTCTTACCGCAGAACGGGCATATCCCCTGCCTTATCTTAGCTATTGCTTCACCCGCTACTACCTCCGCAACAGCTATGACTAGCTTGTACTGGTCGTAGAACCTCGTGCAGAGTCCCTTCCTCCTCAGTATGTACCTGTCAATGATGTACTCCGTATGTATGGCTAACCTCACGCTCTCACTCCTCAAGTAGGTGCTTGTAGTTCTCAGCTAGACTCAGTATCAGTTGCTTAGCCTCGTCCTTAGAGTAGTACCCATTAGCTACCTTCCTGAGTATGTCAGCTAACTCACTGAGCAACACGTACTCATCGTCATCAATCACTCCCTTGTACCTAAGTTCAAGTAGGGCTTGATATACATGATTGAGGTAGTGGAGGTCATGTTCTTTGATGTGCTTTAGTGCCTCCATCACGTCCTTTAACCTTATTTCCTTCACGTCCCTGCAACTCCCACCTAAGCCCTCGCAGTTCATACCTGCTAGGTGCCTTATCCTAGCTGTGAATATGTACTTGAGGTCGTCATTCCCTGTGTCAGGTCCTCTGAGTGCTGACATTATGACGTAGGTGTCTGACTCATTGACAAGTACCTTCAGTGCCTCCATCTTGTTTCTGAGTACTGCCCACCTAGCTATCTTGGACTTGAGCTTACCAAACATCACTCCTCTACCTCCCTAATTACTAGGAATGGGGAACTGGGGTCCTCAGGTCCTGAACAGTCATAGTAGTAGCACTCGTAGTCAGGATCTATGCGGTACTTCTTACCTCCTACCTCAATGACTAGCCCGTCCTCACTAGCTTCTAGGACCTTGACGGTCTTACCTCTTAGGTCCTCTATTGACTCCACCATCACACCAGCCTCACGTGCCTTATCTTGATGTAGCCTCTCCTAGTGGGCTTTAGGTCTTGCCTGAGGTACTCCCTTATCGCCTTCCTTATCAGCTCTGACCTCGGTATACCTAGCATGGCTGCCTTCCTGTCTAGCTCCTCTAATTCATCTTCACTTAACTTGAAGGTAACTACCCTCACGAATCCCCTACCTCCTTAACTTCTACCTCTATCTCAAACAGTTCCTTGTTCTTTAAGTCGGTTGCGTCAGTAATGTACGAGTACCTACTTTCAACCTCAGAGATAGCCCTGTACTTGAAGTACACCACCAACTTAAGCTTCCTTTTTGTGCTGTTACATACTGTAAGCAACACCATCACTCAATCCCCTCTGTAGTAGCCTTCTACCTCGTGCTGGTACCTGTATATCGCTTTAGTGCACTCCTCTACATCCCTAGAGTCCTTACATATTCTGTAGTACACGCAACTCTCCCAACTACTTTCACAACTTAATCTAGCCCACTCATCGTTATTGACTTTCAACCAGAAGCACTTACCCATCAAGGGACATCCCATCACGTCCCGACCTCCTGCTCCTTAACCACTTACCTAAACCTGTCCTCATCCATGAACTCCTGCTTTTTGACAGGCTCCAACTTCAGCACTAGCTCGTTAGGTCCCTTCTTGAGTACCGTTACGATGACGTAGTCCCATGACTTAGGCACTAACTTAGTAACTGGTATTGCCCTACCTCCCTTAGTTCTCCACACCTTAACTACCGTGTATGTTTGGTTTTGGGGTTTAGACCTGGACTTAGGAGTGCGGGAACCCGACATACTTAGGAACCCAAGAAAAACTAGAAACTAGGGTTTAAAAGCTTTAATGAGGTCTTTCACTCTCCTCGTGCTTTATCCATATAAGTAGTTACCTCTAACTGTCAGAAGGAATTATTGCCTGAGCAAGTCAGAAGGCACATAAAGATAGAGATACTGGGTTAGCCTTGACTGAACGGTATGGTTGATTTGATAGCTACCCAGTCTACGTCTACTGATGCGTAACCGCCGTATATCGCTACTAAGTATCTCGTTTCAGTCACTGATTTCGTACCTAAACTTAACTCTGTTAGCAACCCACCATCTGGTGAGTACAGATATGCTTTTCTGTTTTCATAGTCGAAGACAAACACTAACCAGTCTGTGGTGTAGGGTATTGAGACAGTTGCGTTCGTAACTATATCCAATACCTTTATCGTGTTACCATCTGTTACTACGCCGACATACACACCTGCTGAGCCATCCTCAACATACACTAAAATTACCGATATATAGGCACTTACGTCGTTTATTCTGAACGCTATAGCTACCCTAGTAGCGTAGACAGAGCTTATATCACGAGCAAACCCCCCGTACTCTCCCGCAGTTAACGGTAGTCTCACATACCCTTCCTTCTCCTCAACCAATTTAGCACCAATTTGATGGGTATCCGCACCTATAGCACCCTTGTCCATAAATGCGAAAGCATACACATTCTCTATCTTCTCCATCGAGAATATGTATGTCCAACCCTCAGATGGCGTCCACACAGGGTTCTTAGGGTCAGCACCCGATACCTCCAGCGTTACACCTACCTCTACCTCCTCTAACGTAACTGGGAGAACTAGGTCCCTGTCTACCGTTACTGTCGTGCTGTACGCTTTGTAACCCTCCTTGAATACCATGAGGTTGTAGGTGCCTACTGGAAGATATAGACTTGCCTTGCCTTCTGAGTCCGTCTTAGCACAATATAGCCTACCCGTAGCTATGTCCTCAAATATTATGAATGCGTCAGGTAGTGGTGGGTCAAGTACTATCCTCATTTCTACCTCCACATAATTCTGTGAGAAAATCAATAATATGTCTTATCTTGCTTAAGTCAACTCTGAACTTACCTACTTTCCCATCGTATTTGTACTCCACGCCTATGTCCTTGAACCAAGGTATTGGCATTGCGTTAGCTAACCTCTTAGACATGAATCCGTAGCCGTGATGGAAGTACGTGGTTCCCTTGTAGTAAGGTCTTAAGTCCTTGACGCTGACCTCAATAACTCCATCTGTACCGTCCACGTTCTCCTTGATGTAGAGTGCTAACGCCCTCAGAGTGGACCTTATGAGCAGTGTAGCTGTCCTAGCAGCCTCGTACACGAACATGTCCCTAGCTTCCTTACCGTCTAGCTCAAGCATTGACACGTCAGCTATTAGGGAATCTACGGTCTCCTTATCGCATACGTAGCAGAGACCCCCATCAACTATTCTTACTTCACACCCAGCGAATAGGTACTGCCTTAGGTAGTCCATCTTAGTCATTGAGGCACCCATCACGTTAGCTACAGTCCTAATTATCTCGCTGACCCTGTCAACAGGGAGTATGTACCTGTCCCCAACAAGCTTGGACTGTCCCTTAACGTAGAGCAGTGCCTGAACGAACGCTGTGGTCTCAGGTGTTATGAAGTTGGCTTGAGCGAATGAGTACCTAGCGTAGTCAATTACCCATTCCCACTTCCTGCCTAGGGCTTCTAGGACCGTGCAGACAGGTAGTGCTAGGTCCTTGATCCTCTCATCGATGTTCTTGGTGGTTAGTACCGCAAACACCTTATTCATTGCTTCAAAGACCCTGTACCAGCTAGTTATGACTGACTTAGCGAAAACCAACCTCCTAAACTCTAGGTCTGGTATTAAGTCAAAGTCCTTGACCTGCGGACTTCCCTTATACATCCTAACTATCAGTCCCCTCTGAAGGAATGCGGTATCTGCTGGTGGGTGCGTAGCACTCAGCACTAAGGGAGCGTCAACCCTCAAGTCAATCGCTGTTAGACCGAAAACAGGTAGACCTATGACCCTAGTCTCCACCACGTTAGCTTCATGGTACTTCCTCAGCTTGGCTGCCTGTACCTTGGAGATGTACTCGGCTTCATCTATAGCTATCACGCCCAGGGTGCTAGATATGTTCCACTTGTATGACTTCTCCGCACTCGGGTCGTAGTCTACTGCGTACCTAGCGAATAGCTTACAGAATTTGAGGGCTTGAGACTTACCTGTTGCTGGGAAACCGAAGAAGTAGAGGTTGACGTTCTTAGGGAATAGACCCCTGACCCATGTGTAGACGCACCAAGCCGTTACTAGGTCGTACTGTCTCCCATCCCTGAACACTACCGTGTTCCTCAGCACGTCCTTAGCCATCTCGTAGGCTTCATCTAGCGGGACCTGCGGGGTCTCCACAAATACCGTGAAGTCGTGCAGTGTCCTAGCTGGGGGTACTCCCTCGGTCTCGGACTTGATGACGTAGTTCCTCCACTTCATGTTCTCGAAAGCAACATCTAGCTTACCTTCCCTGTCAATTATTAGGAAGACCCTGCCCTGCCTAGTGAACGGGTTCTTAGCTATGTCTAGGTAGTAGAGACCGTCCTCCAACTGCAGTATCCTGCCTATGTTGCTTGATGAAACGTAGACGGTCTTAACGTCCTTACTGGTCATTCAGTCCCCCCTAATACCAGTTTATATATATGTTATATGTAGAATAAGTTAATTGGAGGGACCTATGAAGAGGACCTTAATTGCTTTAGATGTGGACGGGACCCTCAAGGACTTTGGAGGTACGATCTCTAGGGAGACCATAGATAAGTTGAAGGAGGTAGCTCATGTAGGTATATGCAGTAGCAGGGAGGACGCTTGGGAAATAGCTAAGTCTTACGGGTTAGGTTTTGGGGAAACTGGTAAGTCAGACTGCCTACTTAGATTCAGGAAGCTGTGGGGTAAGAATTGCGTGGGGTTCCTGTACATAGGTGATAGCGTCAGCGACAGAATTGAGGCTGTTAGGGCAGGGTTCAACTTTGTTTATGCGAATGATATTAAGCTCAATCTAGGGTGTGGCGAGGACATTAGGTTCGGTTACGTAAACATAGATATCAGACCCTTAAGTGGTGTCAACTTAATCATTGACTTAGAGCGGTCTAGGTTGCCTTTCGAGGACAACATAATATCTGAGATAGTAGCTCAGGATATAATTGAGCATATTCATTATGATAGAGTGGAGTACTTGCTTAGGGAGTGCTACAGAGTTCTTAGACCTAGCGGTAAGCTATACATAAGGACACCTGACCTAGAGAGAATATACGATAAGGTGATAAGAAAGAGGGAAAGACTAGGTGATAAGACTGGGTATAGATTACTTAGTTACTTCATCTTTGGTGGGTACAGCAATGAGTACGACATACATAAGTGCATATTCACTAAGGAGTTGCTTAAGGAATTGCTCGAGTCAGTAGGGTTTAAGGTGCTCGAGGTCTACAATGACAACTCAAACCTAGTGTGCTTAAGTGAAAAGTAGAAAATTGTAACTTCAGTTTGTATCTCCCCCATCTATGGGGGATCATGTCTAGGGATGCTACAGCGTCATTAAGCTGTCTCAGCCCTGCTGTGCACTACTAGGTTGCCGTTCTCGTCTATCTCTAACTTAGCGTAAACGTCCGTGTACTCGGTCTTCTTGAGTCCCGTACATATTGCGTCGGTCTTGCTATTGACTAGAGTTATTACTTGATCTCTTAAGGTGTTGAGTCCCTTCTCGTGAGCGTAGTAAGCTAGTACCGCTCCTTGAGTTAACATAGCTATCAGTGTCGGTCTCACAAACTTGATTATGTCCTCTGGGAATGCGTTTACTGGTTCACCTACCGTAGTCTCTCCAGCTACTATGTACCTCTTAACCCTGTGGTCGCCTGTGATGTAACCTACTGCCTTGTACCCAGGTCCCCAACCTAGGTACCTAATCCCTACATTCCCTAGAGTGTACTTGAGCATGTCCAGCCTGTCCTTCTTTAATGACACGCCTGTGTCGAATCTCCCACCTGCCTTGAAGGCGTCAATGACTCCTACGTTCCACTTGTCGTAAGCCGTACTGAGCTTTATCCTCTGCTTGAGCGTTATTAAGTAGTAGTCAGTCCATGACGGATTCACAAAGTCGGTCCAGACCTCGCTTGAAGCCTCAGCGATCTTGCTGAGGAAGCTCTCCTCATCTGGTATCTTAGTTAGCAGTCTGCTGTAGATTAGATCCCTCCTGCCTAATAGCGTGGACTCCCACTTGTCCTTGATCTCGGTCGGCACAGTCATTGGTGTTACGGGTCCTATGAATTCGGCTACGATAGCCATTTTCTCACCTGCGTGTTACTTCTTACCTGCTATGTTAATATTAATTTGTACGACAGAAATTAGTAATTGGGTGCTTAATTTTGGGTAGGAGAAAGAAGGGTAGAGCACTAGATGAGAAGGTATGCATTAGGTTGACTAAGGAGCAGAAGGAGATTCTTGAGGTCATAGCTGACTACTCGGGACTTGAGGTAACTGACTTGGTGAGGTCCCTTGTGGTTAACCTAATACTTAAGTTCAAGTTAGGTATACCGATAGCTCTGCCCGAGGTAGGGGAAGATGAGGGTAACGTACCTGTACCCGAGGAGGAAGAGGCTTAGCTTCACTCTGATAGCTAAGAAGCACGTAGAGCAGTTAAGGAAGAGGGGTTACGAGGTACATGAAGCAGACATACACATGTTCTCTAGTGCTGACTTAAGCGATGTTACGCTTGTCCACCCGATGTTCTACCCGCTGATAGATAGCCCTAGGAGGTACAAGATACTCATTAAGTACGGTAAGAAGTTAGTTGGGTTTGATGTGTGCGACACGAGCAAGATAACTCCACTAGCAGCGTACATAGCCAACCTGTTCGACACGGTAATAGTGCCTACTAGGTACTGCAGGGACGTATATAAGGCTAGTGGTGTTATGACTGATATTAGGGTGTTGCCTCACGGTATAGATGATGTATTTTTGAGGGAGCCTAGAGAACCTAGAGATCCCGATGTGAGGAAGATCCACGACTTGAGGGGAACTAAGATACTGTTCTTTCTGTGGCACTCAGGGTTCAGGAAGGGTGCTGATGTGGTTGCTGAAGCATTCGCTAGGTTAGTTAAGGAGTTCAGGGACGTGTACTTAATAGTTAAGATAGCTGGTATCTGGGACCCGCTACTGCAGTACATGTTCAACATACCTAACGTTAAGATATTCAACAAGTGGTTAAGTGATGATGACTTGGTGGACCTCTACGACTCAGTAGACATTGTGGTGTGCCCGTCTAGGGGAGGGGGATTCGAGTTGAACGCTCTGGAAGCCCTAGCTAGAGGCAAGGTAACCATAGTTAGCTCGTGGGGAGCATTCAATGACTACTGCAGGGAGTGCCTGAGGGTGTCATCTAGGGGCACCATTGACTTGTTCTTAGGTGATAGGATAGCTAAGGCAATACATGACGGTAAGGGAGTTGACCCAGACCCTAACGACCTCTACATGAAGTTGAGAATGGCCCTATATACCTTAGATACCTATAAGAAGAGGTTTGAGAGGTTAGCTCAGTTCGTGAGGAAGAACTACACATGGGACAAGGTAGGCAATCACTTAAGTGAAATTATTGAGTCTGTAGCTACTAAGGCAACACTAACTTAATACCTACTAGACCTCCAACAATGATTAACATGGGGGTAACCACATACTTAATAATCGTTATTAAGACCTCATTCCTTGCTGTCAACTCCGAGACCCTGCCCTCAAGCCTAGCTACCCTGCCTATTAGATCCATTATTGAGTGCCTCAAGTCATTCAACTCCCTCTTAATGTCCTCTAACTGACCGTTAAGGTCCTCAGCCATTTAGCTCCCCAAAAGATTCTATCGTGGGGAGAAAAATAAATTATGTTTTCTTTCGGAACTGGACCCTACCCAACCTCTCTAACGTCCGCAAATACTCCTCGATTAAGAACTCCAGACTGTATATCTCTGAGAGTATCATAACTAGCAACATCGTTACGTCATTCTTAGCGTCCTTGATCTTCTTTTCAGTCAGAACTATCGCTTTCTCCCTTATCCTAGCTAGTAGGTCCTCAAGGCTTATATCCTGAGTCCCGTACGGTACAGGATTTCCTTTATCCTGTGTCGTGGTCTGGTCCCCAATACTCTCCTGTCTTGGTGCTTAATTAACTGTAGTGCCTTAGAGGGACGCTCGAGAATTCCGTAAGCTGAGCAATGACCTACGTCAACCGAGGTAAATACCTCGGGCTTACCCATAGTCTTAGCCCAAGCCCACTTGACCCAGTGAGGTTGCAGTATAGCCCTCCTCAGAGGCACCACGTACTCGTCATGCCTGAATGCGTCCCTAGCTAGAGGGAACCTGTCATTCCAGTCATTAGTACCTTCATCACCTACCTCTAAAGCATTAATTATGTCTGGGTCAAACTTATACCTGAGGAACGTTATGTAGAAGTCAACTGTCCTAGACCTACCTATGTAGGGGTCCGCCTTAGCGTCTCTAGCTCTAGCCCATCTCAGCACGTAGTAGGTTACCTTGACACCGCCAAAGAAGTTTATAGTTACTGGGGTCAGCTTGACAGCGTAAGTAATGTGTCTGCACGGGAACTTAGAGTAATACATTATGTATATGTACAGGAAGTACCTTATCCAAGGGTACTGCTCGAGCACTGTAGGGTCAACAAACTTGCCTACCACAGCGGACCTGAGCACGTTAACTAAGGTGTTTCTGAGGTCCTCAGGTAAGTCCATGACGAACCTGTCGTACGTGTAGTACTCTCTTACCCTCCTAGCAAAGTACTGCTTAGTAACCTTGAATACTACCTTAGCCCTGCCCTCGATGACGTCTCTGAGTAATGTGAGTCTCTCTCTAGTTTCTTGGAATTCCTCTACCCATCTCTTGATGGAGTCCCTGAACCTCCTGCTTAGCCTCCTTAAGAACTGCTTTCTTATTTGCTCCTTAAGCTTACGCCTTATGTCCCTCCTTCTCTCTCTGTGTCGGTCCCTAGCCTCGTGCCTAGCCCTCCTAGGCATTACCTAGTACCTCAGTAGTAGACGTTAATCAGTACCTCGTAGATACCTACCGTAGTCAGCTCTGGGTACTCACCTATGAAATCCACTGGGGACTCGATCTTGCTTGAAGTGTCTACTGCGTTCCTGTAGGCTATGACTTTCTGTATAGCATTCTGTATCTTGTCCATCTCCTCGGTAAAGTCCATTTTTCCAGAAGCTATTATGTTGTTCAAATGATCTACGTACTTAGCTATTACGTCATTGATCTTGGATACTATCTCCTCTACCTGCACGTCCACATTAGCTAATGTGTTCTCTATTATTTCCTTGATCCTCTGGTAAGAGTTGTATGTTGCTTCAGCCTCAAGCCTGTTCTCCACAGCTACGTAAGTTACTTCAGTATCAGTTACTAGTGGGGTCTCTGGGTAGAGGTTGGAATAGTCCAGCCATGCCTTAGCTGTCTCGCACTCGGTCTTAAGCTCTTGAAGTCTGCTCAGTGCCCTCTCCCCTACATCATCCAGTAAGTTAATAGCCTTGCTGTAGGACTCCTTAATGACGCTTAAAGCTTCTTCCAACTCATGCATTGCTAGGTTCTTTGAGACCTCGTAAAGCCATGAGATCACGTAGTTCAGCCTGTTCAGCACGTCTATCAGTTGCTCCCTAATCAGCTTCATTTTATCATCCACATACAGGTCAAAGCCCCTTGAGACCCTGTAGAATGTCGTGGGTAGGTTGCTACCGCTCAGAGCTATCATCAGGGCTAACGTATCCTCGTCCATGTCCGCTACCTTACCTAGCAGAGTATCTAACTCATCAGGGGATGGTGGTGCCCCTCCCCTCCACACGTTAAGCATTGACTGGAAAGCACCACCCAGTGAGGTCTGTATTGCGTTAGAGAACCCTTCCTGTATCAGCTCCATGAACAGCTCTTCCGCTACCTCAGGTCCTAGAACCATACCCATCTGTGCTGTAGCCCTAATGAATCGATTCATAACGTCCAGCATTCCCGCTGGTGCCATACCTATGGTTGAGTCAGGCTCACCCTCTACCAGTCCGTCAAATGCTTCCGCTGTCCAGTTCCACACGAAACCTAGACCTATCGCTATCTCTGTTCTTAAGTACGCTGCTACACCGCTGAGGAAATCACCTAGGAAAGCACCAATGACTTCACCTAATGCACCACCTGCTACACCACCTAGCAGTGAGGCTGACTCAGCCATTAAGTACCCCTGTTTAATTCTTATTACATATTTTATATATATATAACAGGTATAAAGAAATGCTCGTCAGGAGATACGAGAACTTGTTGCTTGAGGTCAAGAAGAGACTAGGTAAGGTGGCTGCTGAGAGAACTAAGGAGCTTAGGTCTTTCGACAGACTGAAGCAACAGGTTGACGTACTGCAGGGTCTGTGGCACGAGTATAGAAAAATAAGGAGGAAGAGCACTAATTTATTTGGTAGGGTGATATAGGGTGTCCTCAGCTATTCAAGACGCAATAAACTACATTGACTCACTGATAGAGACGATCATCTCTGACATGATACTATTCAGAAAGAAGAGGCTAGAGGCTTCACAGAAGGTCCTGGACAAGCTGAAGGAGTTGATGGGTCTGACCACGTATACCTACAGATTAGGTGATCTCCTAGATAAGGCAGTTAAGGTAGAGACCGACAGGTTGAAGCATTTTGACCTAACTAAGCCATCATTAAAGATAAGGTATAAGGGCCAGTACACTAGGTTGTGGCTTAACGGCAACTACATTGACGTGCCTGAGGTCCCGATATTCGTGTTCGAGACCAAGAACCCTGACAGGGCTATACATGAGATGGGTATCTCGATGGTGGAGAGGAACATCTGGATAAAGTTCCCTGTGGACACCAACATATCAGAAGAACCTAACATGGAGAACGCTTACGGAAAGTACTATAAGCTGACTTACATCGGTCCAGCATTTGAGTACTTAGCTATTGACTACCTAGCAGGAAAGAAACTAGCGATATTTGGGTTCGCCTTTGAGTTAGACGTAATATATGCGTATCACTCATACAAGTACGAGAGGATACTAACTATAGATGGTGAAATGCACCCATTCGATATGTATGTGTACTATGGTAAGCTGATAGGTAAGAGGTACATAGACCCTAAGACAACAATAGAGAACCTAGAGTACCCGTGCACACTGATAGAGATGTTCACCACGTACTCAGGGACGCACTCGTACATATTCTTCGGTAATGAAGTAACTAGAGGTCCTAAGAAGGACTCATACTATAAGAGAACCATACTGTTCATTTACGCTGTAGGTAAGCCAATATTCTTTATTGTCGAATAAAAATAAGTATTGGTTTTTAAGCAGAGACCTTAAGTCCTGCTATCTTCATGAATATGTACTTAATTACAGCTTTAGTTATCTCGTTAAGGAGAATCATGGATTCCTTATCTCCGTCATTAGCGTACTGCTTAGCTATCTCGTAGACCTCCTTAGTCTCCACACCATAACGCTCTTTGATCTGATTAGTTACGTACTTAACCATTTCCAGTTGCTCCTTAACCTTGTCCTTGAGACCGTTCTGAACGAAAGCCTTTAGGAACGTTACTGTCGTTACTAG
>Ga0190361_1000540_pt1 | contig 14939 bp, 20 predicted proteins | sample 48721845_MG_FD_161273 | JGI IMG/M metagenome (GOLD analysis project Ga0190361, IMG submission 161273) | Hydrothermal vent microbial mat bacterial communities from Southern Trench, Guaymas Basin, Mexico - 4872-18-4-5_MG | ecosystem: Environmental > Aquatic > Marine > Hydrothermal vents >...
AGAAAATTCATTAAGTGGTGGTTTAATAGAAGGAGTTACTTTAATAGCTCAAACAATAGAAACTTCATCAACAACACCAAGAGTTAGAATAGATGAAGATGGTATTGCTTATGAACTAACAACTAATACAGGTAAATATGGAAATTTTCAATATGGTGATGGAACTTTATACGGAGCAGGTGCAAGTGCGTTTTTATTTAATTCTAATTATCCTCCTTTTTCCGTTGTAAGTGAATTAGATTTAGCAGATATAAGATTATTTAATAGAACTTCAGACCCTGGAAGTGGAACTGGTCCTCACGAAGTAGGAGATTTAATAGTTGTTGATGGGGTTTTGAAAATTTGCACTGTAGCAGGTTCGCCTGGAACTTTTGCTCCAGTTGGTTCAGCTGCATCTTTAGATGATTTAACTGATGTTAATATTTCTTCTCCTTCTGATGGAGAAGTATTAACTTATAATTCTACCTCTGGAAAATGGGAAAATCAAACATCATCAAGTGCAAGCGGAGAAGCAGTAATAAAACAAATTTCTCAAACTAGTCACGGTTTTTCAGTAGGAGATGTATTAAGATATGATTCATCAGCTTCAAGTTATGTAAAAGCACAAGCAAATTCTACAGCTAATGCAGAAGTAGTTGGAATAGTATCTCAAGTAGTTGACAGTGATAATTTTAAACTTTTAACTCACGGTTATATTTCTGGTTTAAGTGGACTAACAGCAGGAACAGTTTATTTTTTATCTGATAATACTGCAGGTTTATTAACTGATACAGAACCAACTTCTGAAGGAAGTATCACTAAACCATTATTAGTAGCAATATCTTCAACAGAGGGGATTTTTATAAATTATAGAGGAGTTGAAATAACAGATAGCACGTCTTTTTATGGTAGTTTTACTGATAGCGATTTATCTTCTGGTGTTTTAACTATAACTCATAATTTAGGTCATACTTATTGCAGTGTAACAATAATAGATAATAATAATAAAGTAATTACACCTGATGATATAACTTATGTAGATGAAAATTCTTTAGAAGTTGATTTATCTTCTTTTGGCACTTTAACAGGAACTTGGAGATATGTTGTATTAGATGTAGGAGCAGCAAATACCTCTACACCTAAAAAAATACAGGATACAGATGGTGATACCCTTTTAGACACCGAAGAATCAGCAGACAAAGACGAAATAGTAGGAAAAGTTGCAGGAGTTGAAGCGTTAAGGATTTATAGTTCAGGAATTTTAGACTTGCCGAAGCAGAGTGGGTGTAGAATTGAAAGAACTACTGACCAGACTTTAACACAAGGCAGTTGGAACAAGATAGAATTTAATAGTGAAGATTGGGATGCACAAAACGAATATGATAACTCCACTAACTATAGATGGACAGCAACAAAGAGTGGTAAATATTTTGTTATTGTTTGTCTTTATTTTGCAGACCACTCAGCAGGAGACCGTTTTTACATCAGTATCAAGAAGAATGGTTCAGAATATGATAGGTTTTATATAATAGCACCTACTACTGAACCCATAAGTGGCTTATCTGTATCAAAAATTTTAGTAAATGCAAATGACTATATAGAAATTCATGTATATCCCTATAACCACAATGTGCGTTTAGCTGGGGGGACACCACATTCTTGTAGGCTAATAATAAGTAAAACTAATTAAAGGAGGTATAAAATGTTAAAAATAACATTTACAGACACAAACACAGGAAAAGTAATAGCGGAAGATGAATTAACCGATGAACAAGTAAAAGCATTAAATACAGAATTAGAGCTGGCAGATTATAAATGTCCTGTATGCGGTAAATATTTTACAGGAATAGTGAGGTATAAAAATGCCTAATTTTAAATATAAAAGTCTTAAAGAACAAGTTTTAAATAAATATATAGAAGGATTTAGTAGTTCTGAGTGCAGTAATATTTTTGGCATTCCAGCTTCTACAGTAAGAACTTGGATTAGAAAGACTAATGTTTCAAGAAGTAAGGATGAGGCAAGTAAGTTAGCAGGACAGAAAAGAAAAAAACATTATTATTGTAAATTATGTGGAAAGGAATTAAAGCGAGAAAGAAAAAGTGGAATGTGTTATAATTGCTGGGTAAAGTTTGCTCGTGGTAAAAACCATCCTTTATATGGTAAAAAGAAAAGCAAAGAACATATACAGCACATGTTAGAAAGTCGAAAAAATATAGATTATTGGTGGTTAAAAGGAGCGAATAATTGGAATTATAAAGGTAAAAATTATTGTAAAGTTTGTGGAGTCGAGATAGACAGAAGGTCAACTTATTGTTATAGACATGCTAAATCTGGAGCAAGAAGCCATAATTGGAAGGGAGGAATAACTCCTTTAAGAGATGCGATAGAAAATTTGCTCGAGTATAAAGAATGGCGAAAGAAGGTATATGAAAGGGATAATTATACTTGTCAATTATGCGGGGCAAGGGAAATTAAAGGAAAGAAAATCATTTTACATGCTCATCACTTGAAATCTTTTAGTGTTATTTTTCAAGAATTTTTGAAAAAATACAGTCAATTTAGTCCAGTAGAAGATAAGGAAATTTTATTTGAGTTAGGCATTACTTATAAACCTTTTTGGGATATAAATAATGGCATTACTTTGTGTGAAAATTGTCATAGAAAGATACATTATAAAAAGGAGGTTAAAATATGTTAAAAGTAACTTACTATAATACAAAAACAGGAGAGACTGTAGAGGATATTTATACTGATGAAGAAGTATTAGCATTAAATACAGAATTAGAGTTAGCAGATTATAAGAATCCTATTACGGGAAAAGTGTTAACAGGAATAATTGGTTGGCATGCTAATAGTTTACACAACAAAGCAAGGCAAAAAGTTGATGAAATAGTAGAAAAATCGGGTAGAGGCTCAAGATATACTGATTTATCAAAAAAATTTCAAATAATTAGAGAATTAGCTAAAGAAAGACATGAATTATTAAAAGGAGCTAAACAAAGACAAGTTGAAATAGAAGCAAAAATAAGAGGTGAATAATATGGCTAATTCATCTATTAAAATTAGAGGATTAAATGCTATTTCTAATATAGTAGAAGATACTACACTTCAATTAGGAGGGGATTTAGATACTAACGGACATAAAATAAACGGTTTAGATACAGATGGTTATTTAATTTTAAGAGGAGATTCTGGTGCAACAGATGATTTTAAATTGTATGATTCAGGAATTTTAGATTTACCGAAACAGAGTGGGTGTAGGGTTTATTTAAATACGACTCAAACTATTCCTAATACAACGACAACAAAGGTAGAATTTGATGCAGAACATTATGATACACAAAACGAATTTGACCCTACCACTAATCACAGGTTTACAGCAACTAAAGCAGGAAAATATCTTGTAACCGCAAATCTTGAATATGTTAATGTAACTGTTGATACAAGGTATCATATAGAAATACATAAGAATGGTAGTAATGTATGTTCACGCATTATTCAAGCAAGTGTAGGACAGAACTTAGGAGTTACCTTAAGCGCAGTGATAGATTTAGGAGCTAATGATTATATTGAAATATATACATACCAAACCTCTGGTGGGAATAAAGATATTCTAGCTCATTCAGCAGCAACGACAGCGTCAATAACTAAAATCCAATAAAAGAGGTGTTAATATGTCACTAAAAATAACATTCACAGATTTTAATAATCATTTAATAGGAGAGCAAAAATGAGATTCGGAGACATAAATAGTGTAGGGGATGTGTTAGCAGATAATATCTTAATAAAAGTCTCCGAAGTTGAAGTTAGTTCTGATTGCACTTATGTAGATTTTACAGGGCTGGACGGAAACAGTGCGTGGTTTTATGTGTTGTTTGCTACTATTAAAAATCCAACAGCAAGTGGTTCAGGTTATAATCTCTTTGTGAATGGGGATACTACGGAAACTAATTACTATAATCAGTGGATAAATATAGATGGGACAAGCAGAAATAGTGATAGAGAAAATCGTCCTTGGGCTGTGTATAATGAGGCAGGAGTTAAGAATTTTTATGAAGTAATTATTTCAAAAGACCCAGATGGTTATTTTAGATATGTTGGAAAAGGAAATAGAAGAGAAGGAAGCAATGTTATATTGGTATTAACTGCTGGTTGCAAAACAGCAACAATTAGTAATATTACATCTTTGCGAATTCAGTCTTCTGTATCAGGTGCAATAGGGACAGGTTCAAAATTTATACTCTTCAAAGCAAGGAGGGGATAATATGAAGATAAAAGGATTAAGAGTTGATGTAAGAACAGGTAAAGTTGAAGAAGTTTTTGAAGAAATAAGTGATGAAGAATATCAAAAAAGATTAGAAGAAGCAAAGAAAGCAGAAGAAGAGATGAAAATTAGAGAGTTGATAGAAGCGAAAAAAAGAGAGATTTTAGAAAGATTGGCAAAGGAGGAGTTGACTAAGGAAGGAAAAATTGAAGGAGGTTTAAATGGAGAAAAAAGTAGGAGACAAAAGAAGATTTAGTTTTAGTGATAAAGAATATGTTATAAAAGAAATCCTCGATAATCCCAATATTTCAATGTGGTGGACTTGGACATCTGGAATATGTCCTCATTGTAAAAGAAGAATAGAAAGAACAATTCAACATAAATTTTATAGAATAGAAATATTAGCTGACGCTACTAAAAAAGATAATGAAATAACTATAAAAGATATTCAAATATTAGGAGATACTTTAGATAATAGAAGAATGTTAATACCTATAGATGATAAAGCATTTAAACAAGCATTGTTATTATCAAAAAAATTCAAAAAATTTGCAGAAGTATTATGAGAAGGGGGAAATTAAATCCAAATTGGAAAGGTGGAAAGTTTGTTAAATGTAAAAATTGTGGTAAAGAAATATGGAAAACACCTTCTCAATTAAAAAAATGGAAAAATTTTTATTGCAGTAAAGAATGTAGAATAGAATATTATAAAAAGAAAAAACCAAAATGTAAATACTGTGGAAAGATTATAACTAAAAGAGCAAATAAGAAGTTTTGTGATTTTAAGTGTTATAAGAATTATAAATTAAATAATGTTTACGAATTAAATTGTAAATATTGTGGTAAAAAAATTAAAATTATAAAATGGCGTTATGAAAAGTCGAAATATAAAGTATTTTTTTGCTCTAACGAATGTAGAGGTAAATACTTTTCACAAGAAAAAAATCCCAATTACGGAAACCGTCAAATAAAATTAAATATTAGAAAAGGAAAGTATGTAAAATGTTATAATTGTGGTAATTTGATTTATGTCAAACCTTGTAAAGTAAAAGAAATAGAGATGGGGAAGAAAGTGTTTTGTTGTTGGGATTGTAAAATAAAATATGAAAGAGGAGAAAACGCTTCTAGTTGGAAAGGTGGTTTATCTTTTATAATTTATCCTAAAGAATTTAATTATTATTTAAAAAATAAAATAAGAAAACGAGACAATTATCAATGTCAATTATGTAGTTTAACACAAGAAGAGCATAAAAAATTGTATAAAGTTGCTTTATGTATACATCATATAGACTATGATAAAACTAATAATAAGGAAAACAATTTAATAACTCTTTGCTCAAAATGTCATCAAAAAACGAACAAAGATAGAATTTTTTGGAAAAATATATTATCTATATTTTTGGAGGCAAAGTATGGCGACAAATTTCCCTACTGGGTTGGACAGTTACACAGACAAAGTGGATATACAAATGTCCCCTCTGAGGGAAACCTCAGAGTGCAAAGCGGCTATATGCGGGGAAGTCTGTTCCCTAAAAGGGATGTAGAATCCAGCAGTAGTAGCTTATTAGCTACTAAAAATCTGTCTGGTGCAGACAATCCGCAGGGAAGTCTCTCTCTTATGAGAGTTGACCCCTCAGAGACTAAACGCCGCCACTCTCTCTCTTTTATGGGGAAGAGTGATGATATAGTCCGAGCTGCACAGCGATGTGCAGAGACAGGCAGAAATGACCTGTCCCCTCTCTTATAGAGAGGAGTAACAAAACTGAATGTAGACAATGTATTAGCTGCCCACATTAACAACGTTCAAGATGCTATAGAAGCATTAGAAGCAAAAGTTGGAGTAGATAATTCTTCAGTTACAAGTAGTTTAGATTATAAAATAAGAAATTTACCTGAACAAGATACTACTGATAAAGTAGTTTATTTAAACTCTGATTTATTAGATGGTTATCATGCTGGTAATAGTAGTGGACAAATTCCTATAAGTAATGGAACTGTTAATACTAATTTAAATGCTGATAAATTAGATGGTTGGGAATGGGTTAGTGGAGATTTAATATTATCTACAAACACTTCCCCTCCCTCAGGATGGTCTGATATATCATCTACTTATGATAATAAATTTATAAGAATTAGTTCAGGAACTCCTTTAGATACTGGTGGTAGCGATACACACAGTCATACTTTAAGTGTTGATAATTTACCATCTCATAATCACGATGCAGGAACTTTAGAAACAAGTGAAGCAGGTTCTCATAGTCATGGTATAAAAGTTCTGGGTAATAATGGCTCTGCTGCAAGGATAGATGCTGGTGTTCCAGGTGGGGCATGGACGTCATTCTCTTCAGAGTCAGCAGGTGCCCATACTCATTCATTAACAGGTTCTACAGGTTCTACTGGTTCTGGGCAAGCTTTTACAGGTGATAATGTTCCTGCTTATGTTCAAATAAGAATATTTAAGAAAGATTAAAAAGGAGTTAAAAATGAAAAAGAAAAATTTAGTTAAATTACAAGAAAATCAATCAGTTCCAGGAGTTGGAGTAGCTGGGCAAGTAATGTGTCCTTTTTCTTTTATGGCTCCTAAACTTTGTATAAAACAAGGGTGTGAATTTTGGGTTGAATTGAACTACGGAAAACAAAAAGTAGGAAGATGTGCAATAGCTTGGTTACCTATTTTATTTACTGAAGTTAGACAAGCTATAGATAGATTAAATGAAAAAATAAAAAAATAAAGTTTAAATTAAAATGAGTTTAGACGACATTAAAAAATTAAATCAAAATTTACCTAATTCTGATAAGATTGAAGAATTAAATGATTTTATCATTACTTTAAAAGGTGTTTATGAAGAAGCAAAATTTGATAAAAATGAGTTAGACCATTTATACAATTTATTAGCTTTAGATAGAAAATTTAAAAGAAATGTTGGAATAGGCAATACTACATCAACATACACTAATTGGTCTCACATACACGCTGAAACAGGTTATTCAATTTGGAAATACACTCCAACTAATTACAAGTATAATAGCTTAAATAAATTATACTTAGATGACAAAGTTTTAGAAAATAGAGGAGAAGCAGACAGTGAAACAGCAACAACTTTTGACGCAGTTTATTTATATAACGGCGACAGTGGAGCAGGCTATACAGACAATACAACAGAAGCAGGAACAGAAGGAGGCACAGCATTTGATTTAATGAATTCTACTAACGATTATTTGTATTTAGGTTTAGATTCTACATTTAAAAGTGTAAAATTTGAATTTCAAACAAGAGGTAGTAATTATACTTTAAAAGTAGAGTATTACGGAGCTTCAGGTTGGACAGAATTAACAGCAAACGATAATAATTTAAGCGATAATACTTCAAACTTTGAAAGTGATGGTAGAATTAGTTGGAATATTCCTTCAGATTGGACTACTACAAGTGTTAATGACACAACTAAATATTGGATAAGAATTTCTACTACTACAGACCCTGTTACTACAGCTAAAGCATACTATATAATTCCAGGCAACAGTGTTATAGGATTATTAGCATTAAGTAGTTCTCAAATATCTGACGAAGAATGGGCTTGGTGTAGTTATAATAATTCAATTTATGTTACAATTCGCAATACAGGCAATGCTGCTTATGAAGGAGATTATTTTATAACAAGTTCAAGTTCAGATACTAATTTAAAAAATTATTTTGTTTATAATCATCAATTTACTGCTGATTATGAAGATAACTCTTATAATCCTGTAAATCAAATTTGGACAGATTATACAGTAGAAAATGATGACGGTGTAGTATTAATAGATGCAAGTTTAAATAGCGTTACTGTTACATTACCTTCTGCAAGTGAGAATAAAGGAAAAAGATTAATATTAAAAGCTCTAACAATTGGAAGTGGTTATACTATAACAGTAGAAACTCAAAGCGGAGAAACAATAGATGGTTCTGCTACTTATAATTTATCATCAGATTATTCTTTTATAGAAATTGTATCTAGTGGAAGTGATTGGTTAATAATTGGGAAAAATTAATATAGTAAAAAAACTATAACTAATATAGAACATAAACTATAATGAAAAAACTAATCAAAAAAATAATTCAAACAATAACAATAACTTTTTTAGGTATGTATGGTGGTCAAAAAAAGAAAGCTACAAGAAGATTTGGAATACCTTTCTTTTCTTTTGTTATAAAGTTGAAAGAATTAAAATTAAAAAGTTTAGCTCTTTTATTATTAATTTCTATTCTTTGTATGGGTTATGGTGTAAATAGTTTTTTAACGAATATTTTAAATAATGATACTTTAGTAAGAATTGTTTATGGAGCTTTACTTTCATTACCTTTTATGTTTTTTGGTATAAGAAAATGGCTAATTAGTTTAGTTTCATTAACAATTGCATTCAGTATAAGAGCAGGTTGTTTATTTACTATAGGGGATTTTGACATTCTAATTGAAGATATTATACGGTATGGAGTTTTAGGATTTTTAATAGTGTTCGTAATAAGAAAGGAGTAAATAGTGTTATTAAAAATAGTTATACCTACTTTAAATCGTTTAGAAAAATTAAAGAATTGTATAAACTCAATAATAAAAGCTAAAAGAAATTTCAATGTAGAGTTAATAATTTGTTTCAGTAATTTATATGAAATAAAAACTATTAAATCACTTTTCAAACAATTTAATTGGATTAAATACAAACTAATTAAAAATTATAAAGTTCCTGAATTTTGGAATAGCTTTTGTAAAGAATTAAAAAAAGATGAATGTTTAATGTATTTAAATGATGATATTGTTTTAAAAGATGATACTATTAAATATACTTTTGAATTATATCCTAAATTCTTTCCTAATTTTGATGGTGTTGTAGGAATAAGACAAGAAAACATACCTGAAAATCAAGCATTACCAACCGCTTTTGGAATAATAGGTTATAAATTTACAGAAAACTTTCCTAATAAAGAAATTCTCTGTCCAGAATACTTTCGCTTCTATGCTGATAGAGAATTGTATCTTTACACTACAAAAACAAATAAATTCAAATTTAGTAGTGTAATTTCTTTAATTCACTATCATCCCGCTTTTTATAAACATTTAGCTGACGATACTCATAAAAAAGTAAGATTGTATTGGAATAAAGACCATCAAACTTATCTTAAAAGGCAAGAATTAGGTTATATATGGGGTATTAATTTTTTTAAATTAAAAAAGGAGAATAAATGATATTTTCCTTATTATGCCCTACCCGTGATAGACCTATTCAAAGAGAAAATTTAATTAAGTCTATTTTAACTACTACTACAAATTTAAATAATGTAGAATTATTATTTGCAGTAGATAAAGATGATTTAAGAAGTCAAGATAACATAAATGATTTAATTTCAAAATATAAACAACTTAAAATACGAGTATTTATTAGAAATCGCTCTATTTTTTTAAACAGAGACTATTATAATTGGTTGGCAGGTTTTGCAGATGGGGATTTTTTCTGGGTTATAGGAGATGATTTACTTTTTAGTTATGGTGGTTGGGATGTTTATATAGAAAGAAAAATAAATGATTATTTAATTGATAAAAAAGATAGAATAATTTGTGTAGGAGCAGCAGACGACACACCAAGACCTTCTGATAGATTACCTCACTTTCCTTGTTTCCCAATGTTAAGTAAAGAAGCAGTGAGAGCAATAGGTTTTGTTTTACCTCCTGAAATACCTACTTGGGGAGCAGATTATTTAATTTATGAATTATACAGACGAGTAGGGCGTTTATTAATTATAGGGGAATATGTTTTTTTAAGACACATAAGTCATCATACTAAAAAAATTAATGAAGACGGTGTATCTAAGAGAATAGGAGAAATTTTCAATACTTTAAAAATGAGAAAAGAATATAATACAGATGAATATTTAAGAACTAAATTACCTTTACAGATAGAATATTTAAGAAATGTAATTTCAGGGAGAATTAAAATACATGATTAGAGAATGGAATAATCCTTATAATAGTTTCAATTCGTTGAAAGGGCTGTTATATAAAGACCATTACTTAGCTATAAAAGAGTGGAAAGAAGGTAAAATTAAAAAACCATTACCTCCTATAGAAATATCTATTGATTTGTTTAGAGGTTGTCAAAATAAATGTGTAGGGTGTAATGCAAGTCGTTATTTACTAAAAAATAATATTGTTAAAATGCCTGATAAACATTTGATGAATTTAATTAAGTTTTTTGGTAAATGGAAAACAAAATGGAAAGGCAGAACCTACAAAGTATTAGCTTTATGTTTTGGTGGTGGTGGAGAAAGCACATTACACACAAAATTACCTGACGCTTTATTACTGAGTAAAAAATTAAATTTAGAAAATGGAATAGCAACTAATGGAATAAATTTTTATGAAAGATTAATTGAAGTTTCATTACATACTTGTAGATGGATAGGTATTAGTGTAGATTGTGCAAGTAATAAAATGTATAAAAAATTAAAAGGAACTGAATTTTTTAATAAAGTAATTGAAAATATTGAAAAATTAAATAAATACAAAAGAAAACACAATTTAGATTGTGATATAGCTTATAAGTTTTTAGTTTATCCTTTTAATGTAAAAGAAATATTTAAAGCGTGTAAATTAGCTAAAGATTTAGGTTGTTCTACTTTTTATGCACGACCAATAGACCTTTTTCATCAAGGAGTAGACAATAAATACAAAAAAACTAAATTTTATAATAAGAAAATAATTACTCAAGCATTAAAAGAATTTGATAAGTGTCATAAATTAGAAGATAAAAATTTTTTAGTTATTACTTCTATACATAAATACGATAAAAATTTTAGACCGTGGAAAGACTTTGAACAATGTTATGCTGCACCTATTAATTTACAGGTCTGTCCGAAAGAATTATTTTTCTGCGTTGACCAACGTTATAACGACTTTTATAAATTGGGTAATCATTATCCTAATCCTAAAAACATACTGAAAGTTTGGGGTAATAAAAAACATTACGATTTAGTTTTTAATACAGGTAAGAAAAATTGTGTTAGTCGTTGCACTTGGACACATTATAATTATCAATGTGAATTATTTATAAAAAATAAAGATCCAATGTTTTGGAAATTCACTTAAAATGAAAAAATTTAAAATATTAGTAGAAAAAATATCTAACATTAAACACGAAATAGTTAATATCAGAATGATTGCTTTAAGTTTAGAAAAAAAGTTAGATAAATTAATACAAGATTTTGATGAAATGATAAGTGAAGCAGAATTAGTAAATAACAATAAGGAGAGGCTCTCCGTGCCTAAAAACGGTAAATAAAAGGAGGAATAAAAATGAAGAAAGAAGTAGTAAAAAAGGGTTATGAACTTGCCCAAAAAGAGTTCAAAAAGAAACAAATTGAGAAAGTTAAAGAAATAGTAATGAAAACTTTAGAAAAGTTAGAAGATTTAAAAAAACAAAAAAGAGAAATAGAAGAAAAAATCAAGATACTTAAAATGGACATAGAAGATTTAAAACAAGGTAGATTTGACCGCATTTTAGAAAGACAAGAAAAAGATAAAAAAGCAAAAGAGATTTCTGTTGTAAAAATTGAGAAAAGAGATAACAATGATTATTACTTTGATAGCTCTTTTTGTTATCCAACATCAGGTTGGACAATAACGTCAACTTCTTTAGATACTTCAATAAACATAGACCCTTATATAGCGAAAACTTATACTGTAGGGACTTATGAAGTAGGGGATAAAATAATTCATTTACGTTAAAGGAGGTTTTATGACCGGAGAGCCTCTTCATACTATAATTAAACGAGGAGATATAATTTTTAGTTCTCCTACTAGTTGGCTTTTTAAGTTTATTCAATACTGGACAAGAGATAAATGGTGTCACGTTGCTATAGTTGTAGACATAGTAGATAGTCATATTTTTGTAGTTGAGGCATTACCTTTTGGGATTGATGTCAATGATTTAGTTTGGTATGAAAAAGAAAAGAAAGATTTTATAGTTTATCGTTTAAAAAAATTAAATGATGAATTAATAAATAAAATAATATCTCATACTTTAAAATTTATTGGTAGTGGTTATGATTTTTTAGCTTTAGGTAATTTTTTATTAGCTAAACCTTTATTAGGAAGCAAAAAACGTTATTATTGTTCTGAGTTGATTTATAGAATATTAACTTATTTAAAGTTAATTAAGAAAAGTGAAAAAGCAGAAATGATTAGTCCTCACGATTTACGATTACTTATAGAAAATGAAAGCAATATAGTTTATAAGAAGGAGGCTGAATGTTAGAAAGAGATATACCTGACATAATTGATAGATGGGCTATAAGTAAATTAAAAAAAGAAAAGATAGGAAGAACTGAGGATATAAATGAATTTTTGATGTTTGATAAAGCATTGCAAAAAATAAGAGAAAAATACTCAAACATACCTTGGGATTTTATTTGTCTTATGATGCAACACATACACGAATTTATTTGGCAATTTGAAGCAGGCACTAAAGGAGCAAAAGAAGAATTAAAAGACAAAAATTACATACTTTCAGAAAAAAATAAAGAAGTTCTATGGAAAGCAGGTTTAATTAATTTTGAAATAAAAAACTACAATTCTTTAAGATATGATTTAAAAAATATAATTGCTAAACTAACTAATAGTGGGTTTATAGAAGTAAAAAAAGACCATTGTAGTGAAAGATAATTTAAAGGAGAATTAATATGAAGAAAGTAGTTCTAATTAAACCTAACGGAAATTATTTATATTCTTCTACTTTAAAAGATTTGAAAGCTTATGAACCCCCTATTTGGCATTTAATACTTACTAATTATTTTAAAAGTGAAAAAATAATAGATGCAGAAGTTAATGATTATACTAATGAAGAAATTTTACAAGAAATTGATGATTACAAAGCAGATAAAGCAATAATTTTAGCTACAGGTAATCATCCTTCTGCTTTTATTCAACAATTAGACGCTGCTTATAAATTAAAAACATACTTAATAAACAATAATTTTAAAAATGTAGAAGTTTTAGATAAATTACCTGTAAGTCCTATAAAATGGGGTAAACCAAGATGGGATTTAATAGACTTAAATAAATACAAAGCTCATAATTGGCATGCTTTTTCTGCCAATAACATAAGACAACCTTACGCAACTGCTTATAGTTCAATAAGTTGCCCGTTCCGATGCTCCTTCTGCACAATCCACCATTTCTACGGCAATACTTTTGAACAACGCTTAATAGAAGATGTGATTGCAGATTTTAAAGATTTAGCTATGATGAAAATCAAAAACATAAAAATAATGGACGAATTATTTATTTTTAATAAAAATAGAGTTAAATTAATTTGTGAAGCTTTAAAGTATATGTTTTTTAATTTTAATATTTGGTGTTATGCAAGAATAGACATAATAGATGAAGATTTATTAAAAAGTTTGAAACAAGCAGGGATTAAATGGTTAGCATTTGGTATTGAGACGGGAAATGACGAAATCAGAAGAAAAGTTTTAAAAGGAAATTTTACTAAACAAAAAATAAAAGATGTAATTAAAATGACTAAAGATGCAGGAATAAATGTTATGGGTAATTATATATTTGGATTTTGGGAAGATAACTTAGATACAATGAGAGAAACTTTAGATTTAGCTATAGAATTAAATACTGAATTTGTTAATTTTTATTGTTTAGTTCCTTACCCGAACACCCCTCTTTATGAACAATATAAAAAATTAAATATTGATTTACCTAAAACTTATGAAGAATACAGTCAACTAAGTGAAAATTTTAAACCTTTACCTACCAAATATTTAAGTGGAGAAGAAGTATTAAAATTTAGAGATAATGCTTTCAAAATTTACTTTGATAGAGTTAGATATTTATCACTTATTCAAGAGAAATTTGGTTTAGAAAGTGTTAATCAAATAATAAAAATGCTAAACATTGACATAAGAAGAAACTATGTCAAAAATCAAGAGAGTAATAATTGAATACGAAGATAAAATAAAATATTTAGAAGCAAAAGATGCTGAAACTTGGATAGAAAAGATAGACAATGCTTATATATTACAATTCATACATTTTGGAACGACAGGTTTAGAAAAATTAAAATGGAAAATAGCAAAAAAATTAATTCTCAAATAAAAAGATTACAAAAATTTGAAAAAGAAATAGCTAAATTATATGAAAAAGCTAAAATAAGATTTCCTATTCATTTATCTGGGGGTAATGAAAAACAATTAATCAAAATATTTAAGAAATTTGACATCACAAAACGTGATTTCATCTTCAGCACGTGGAGGTCTCATTATCATTGGCTACTTTCTAACAGAAGTGCTAAAAAATTAAAACAGCAAATACTAAAACACGGTAGTATGCATATTTACGATAAAAATTTCTTTACAAGTTCAATAGTTAATGGCATAACTCCAATAGCATTGGGAGTAGCATTAGCTTATAAATTAAAAAATTCTAAAAAAAGAGTTTTTTGTTTTGTAGGAGATATGGCTTCTAAAGGGGGGCTATTCAGTGAATGCATTAGATATGCTAAAGGACACGATTTACCAATACTTTATATTATAGAAGATAATGAGTTATCAGTAAAAACCCCTACTAAAGAAGTTTGGGGAAGAAAAAATGTCAAAAAAACAATCAAATACAAATACAAAAGACAATACCCACATAGCGGGTGCGGGGTATTCGTCCT
>Ga0190361_1000545_pt1 | contig 14894 bp, 12 predicted proteins | sample 48721845_MG_FD_161273 | JGI IMG/M metagenome (GOLD analysis project Ga0190361, IMG submission 161273) | Hydrothermal vent microbial mat bacterial communities from Southern Trench, Guaymas Basin, Mexico - 4872-18-4-5_MG | ecosystem: Environmental > Aquatic > Marine > Hydrothermal vents >...
TTCTTTATGGCCCAAGTGACCCAAGGATATCTATTTCATTTTAAATAAAAGTTGGGGTATAAATATAACTATTTATTTCAGATCTTGTCTCTCTAATTATTTTATTTGTATATAATTCAAGATAGTTACGTGGGGTAGAAAAGAGCCCTAAATTATGGGTTGTTTCCCACGAAAAAAAATGATATGAAATTAATTTAAGATTTCAGTCATGATTAAAGCATTGGCCGTTCTTATCTTCCTGCCGTTGGTGATTATCGCTACCTCTTTTGGGCTTTACTTTCTAACTAAATCCCATTCAAAAAAGGATAAATAGAATTGGAGCTCTATGATAAACTCACCCATCCCCTGGCCTTTTTAATCTTTATATTAACCCTCTTCCTGCCTATCCTTATTGGTTTCCTAACTCTCCGGCGGACGAAAAATCAATCTGATTTTTTCATCGGCGGCCGGATGATGGACAAATTCGTGGTGGCCCTTTCAGCTGTCTCTTCGGGCCGTTCTTCTTGGCTGGTTCTAGGAGTCAGTGGTATGGCTTATACTCTGGGGGTCGGGGCGGTCTGGGCGGTTGTCGGCTATATCACGGTTGAAATGTTCCAGTTTATCTATATCGGCCGTAAGCTCCGCCAAGCGACCGAAGCTTATCAATCGCTAACCCTTCTGGATTATTTTGAATCACGGTTTAACGACAAACAGCAATTAATCCGCTTGGTGGGTTCAGTTATTATCACTATTTTTATTGTGGCCTACGTGGCTGCCCAATTCAATGCCGGCGCTAAATCTCTCAGCACTGCTCTGGACGTGCCTTTTCTACCGGCGCTTCTGATCTCAGCTTTTCTCATCCTGGTCTATATGGTGATGGGTGGTTATATTGCCGTGGCCTACAACGATGTTGTCCGAGCCATCATCCTCATTATCGGCCTGGTTATCTTCCCGGCCTATGGACTAGCCAAAGTGGGCGGTCTCTCGGCTCTTCTTCAAACTCTGGCCCAATTGAATCCGGCTTCAATCGACCCCCTCTCTCTGGGCTGGGGAGCCATTATCGGTTTTATTGGCATTGGTCTGGGCTCTCCCGGGCAACCTCATATTGTCGTCCGGTATATGTCAATCAACGACGAGGACAAACTCCGTCTCTCGGCCATTATCGGCACCTTCTGGAATGTTGTCCTCGGCTGGGGAGCTGTTTTTATTGGTCTACTGGGACGCTATTTTGTGCCTTCGGTGAACAAATTACCCAATCAAGACCCGGAAATGATCTATCTGGTGCTTTCCAGTAAATTCTTCGGGCCCCTTCTTTATGGGTTGATCATCGGCGGCATCTTCGCCGCCATCCTCTCTACCGCTGATTCCCAACTCTTGGTCGTGGCCAGCACCTTCGTCCGGGATCTCTACGAAAAAATACTCAAAAAATCCGTTGTTATTAGTGAAAAAACAAAATTAAAATTGAGCCGCTGGGTGGTCTTTTTCTCAGGTCTCCTGGCTGTGATTCTAGCCTGGGTAGCCCAGGATCTTGTCTTTTGGTTGGTGCTTTTTGCTTGGGGTGGATTAGGGGCTGCTTTCGGAACAGCTCTTATTTTTTCTCTTTATTGGTCTCGAACCACTCGGGCCGGAATTGTGGCCGGCATGGTCACCGGCACAGTGGTGACTATCGTCTGGAAACTATTTTTAAAAACACCAACTGGTCTCTATGAATTAATTCCGGCTTTTGCTCTGGCTTGTCTGGCCATTTGGGCCGTCAGTCTTTTCACCCGCGCTCCAGAAGCTAAGACTTGACAAATTTTGATTTGATTTTTATCTTTTTGGGTGGGAGATAGAGATAGCCATTCTCCCTCAGCTTTCCTCTTAACTAAAGTTTTCATTTAATCTTACTTTTCCTTTAGTTCTGTGGACTGAAAGGAGGTGGGATTAAGTGAAAGCTCTAATCATTGCTGCCGGAGAAGGTTCCCGACTGAAACCTTTTTATTCCCCCAAACCACTGACTCCTCTCTTGGGCTTAAGCTTGCTGGAACATGTAATTCTCCGGGCTAAAGAAGCTGGCATTACTGACTTTGTGATTGTGGTGGGGCATCAAGCCGAAAAAATCATCAAGAAACTCGGTCCTGGAGAAAAATACGGAGTCAAGATTGATTATGTCTATAATTCAGACTGGAAAAAAGGCAATGGCGCCTCGGTTTATGCCGCCCGGGACAAAATAAAAGAACCTTTTCTTCTGCTCATGAGCGATCACTTATTTGATGAAAAAATCCTGCAAAAGTTAAACAGTTTTTATCCAAATGGGCAGTGTTATTTATGTATTGACCGCAATATACAAGGGCAGCATATTAATCCTGAGGACGCCACCAAAGTAAGCTTAAACCACGAGCCGACCATCATTGACCTGGGGAAAAACCTCTCTGAGTACAACGCTATTGACACTGGCATCTTTCTCTGCTCACCAATTATTTTCTCGGCTCTAAAGAAAAGTATTGCCCGAGGGGACTATACTTTGACCGGAGGAGCACGTCTCTTAGCTCAGCAAGGAAAACTTAAGGCAATTGACATCACAGGACATTTCTGGATAGATGTGGATGATGTGACCGCTCTCCGTAAAGCCAAAAAAATGCTCTTAGCCAACCTCGACAAAGCCACTGACGGTCCTATCTCTCGGCTGATCAATCGTAAAATCTCACGTTTCATCACCACCTGGTTGTGTAAATGGCGCCTTCATCCCAATACTATAACTATTCTTAGCTTCATTCTCGCAGTAGCCGCCAGTGCCCTTTTTTTTCTGGGTAAAAAAGAACTTATTCTGGCTGGGGGAATTCTTACTCAACTGGCTTCAATTATCGATGGTTGTGACGGCGAAATTGCTCGTCTTCAATTCAAAAAAACTAAATTCGGTGAGCTTCTGGACCGGACCCTAGACCGGTACGCCGATGCTTTTATTATCATCGGCCTGACTCACGCTGTGTTTTTAGCTTTGGGCAATGAATGGGTCTGGGTGATTGGCCTCATAGCTCTTTTAGGAAGTTTCATGAATAGCTACACAGCCCTTCATTATGATAAAATTATCTTACTGAGACAGACGAAAAACCAAACATCTTTCCGTTTCGGCCGCGATATTCGCCTCTTTATCATTTTCCTGGCTGCACTGATCAATCAACTGAGTTTGGCTCTAATTATTCTGGCGGTCATCACTAACGTCGAAAGCATCCGGCGGTTAGTCATTCTTAGTCATGAATATCAGAGTGTATAAAGAACTCTCAGAGACAATTTTAAACATTATTAGTCATTCTCCTGTACCAGAAGATTTCCCTCATGCCCTTAATACCCGAGAATGGGTGAGACGACTTTTTCCAGCGGCGGATGAGATTCTCCAATTAGCGGCGCTGGCCCATGATTTGGAAAGGGCTTTGCCTGAGAAAAAAGTCAAAAAAGAAAATTACTCCGACTACCAACGCTTCAAGCAGGCTCATGCTCAAAACAGTGCTCGTCTACTTGAAGAAATTCTCACCGGTAGGCGGCTTTCTCGGCAAGAAAAAAACCGCCTCCTCTTCCTAGTTGAAAATCACGAGTTCGGCCATATTAGGTATCCAGAAACCATTATTCTCCGGGATGCAGACGCCCTCTCCTTTTTTGAGATAAATCTTCATTATTTTGCCGCCCGTCACCAAGAGGATGAAACACTAGAGAGAGTCAGTTGGGGTTATCGCCGTCTTTCAGAAAGGTCAAAACCCTACCTAGCCCAGCTGGCTGACCAGCAACAGCCCCTTCAGATCTGGTTAAATAAGCTGCGGGTTCCTTTATTAAAAATATATGCCCCTCATTTTTAGCCTGGATTATTCACAAATCAAAGCTGCAGGCTGAACCAGGTGTAGCCAGACGCTAGGGCTTAATTATAGCCAGAGCTATCCAGGAGGGCATTTCGGTCGCCAAAAGAAGAAATGAAGCCTGGGGAAATGAAGTTCCCATCTCAAAAAATTGAGGATACTCTTGGGTAAGAATTAGGCTATCACTCAGATAAAATTGAAGTCAAAACTGATCTCAGCCTTAATTTATGAATAATCCCGGATAGATAATTTATTTGATGTTCATGATTTGATGTTCATGGTAACAATAGAGGGGGGGAGAATAGAGAAATTTGAATTTCCCACTCTATTGAGTCAGATTGTCCCTTTTCACCTTAACCAAAAAGGCCAGCTCTCCATGAATAGTAGTTTAGGCTAACTGGTTTAAAACTTTCTTTTATCGGGCTATCGAAGTGGACTTGCGAGCGGAAGGAGTTTTTAGTTTAGATTGATGGATAAATGACAAAAAATTTGGTTATTTAAAGGTGAAAAGAGGAAAATCTGACCCCACAGTCAATCCCAGATACTCATTATTACCTTTAATCTCATTTAATTGATAATAATTATCATGGGAAATATCTTTCGAGAAGCTATTTTAATGATTTTATTGGAATTGTGGTAAATAGACCGGATTTTAGTCAACTTTTATCTTTTCAACTTGACATACCCAAGGGGGGTATGGTATTAATATATAAACAATTATTATTATAAATTTGATAGAGAGACTAGAAATGACCACCCATAAAAAAGAATTAACTCGCTTAAAAAGGATTGAAGGTCAGATTCGGGGTGTTCAAAAAATGATCGAAGAGGAGAGATATTGTATTGATATCCTCATCCAACTCTCCTCGATTATGGGAGCCATAAAAGCTGTCGAAGAAAACCTCCTGGAAAGGCATCTCCGCACCTGCGTCCAGACTTCTTTTCTCACCGGCGACCCTGAAGAAAAAAACAAAAAAATTGAGGAAGTAATCGATGTCTTACGAAAGTTCCGTCGTTATTAATTAAAAATTCTTCCCTTAAAAAAGAGGAATTATGATTTATTATTTTCACCAAAATATCACAGGTAATTTTGATAAGTTGTGGCAGCGCACCATCGTAGCTCTGGTTACGGAAGGCTTTGGAGTTTTAACTGAAATTGATGTTCAGGTCACCTTGAAGAAAAACCTCAACGTCGATTTCCGACCTTATCGAATACTGGGAGCCTGTCATCCTCCAAGTGCTTACCGAGCTCTTCAATGGGAAGACAATATCGGTCTTCTCCTTCCCTGTAATCTTTTTGTCCAGGAAGTAGAAAGCAACTGTAAGCATCTTTTATGAATTATTCAGGATAATTAATTTTTTTTAATCTAAATTTCATCTTGATTTAATTTTTATTCTGTAATATTTGGTCGAAGTTAAAATGGCCGGAGAAAAAAGAATGGGTAGTTCAAACAAAAATGATGCCTGCTTTCGACCGCGAGAACAACTTATTACTCCCATCCCCGGCTACCCCAAAATTTCAAGTTCCAGAAAAGCTAATGAGGGTCCCACCCTCGTTCACCTCTTTATTCAGAATAATAATGTCCATCAAGGAGAAGGTGACCCATGAAAAAAAAATCTCTACTGGCTCTATTAACCGTTATAACTCTTCTTACAATTTGGCCTACTCTTATTTTGGCCGCTCCGGAATCATCTTCCCCTAAGAAAGCTCAAACAACCAATCTCAATCATCTTCGGCAGGAAGCTCCCAGTGTTTTCATAGATTGCCGCCGCTGTGACCGTGACTACATCCGGGAGCAAATCACCTATGTAAATTACGTGCGCGACCGGAAAGACGCCGACATTCATGTCCTGATCACTGACCAACCTACCGGGAGCGGCGGCCGGGAATACACTTTAACTTTTATCGGCCTGAAGAAATTCGCCGGCCAGGAACACACCCTTGTCTTTACTTCCGGGCCGACCGACACCTGGGATGAAATCCGCAAAGGCCAGGTGGAAGTTCTGGAACGGGGGCTTTTCCCTTTTCTCCTGGATACACCGATTGTCAATTTTATTTACCTTGATTTCCGGGAACGTCTGGAACCCACAGCGGTCCGGGATCCCTGGAAATTCTGGGTCTTCAGTATCAGTTTCGACGGTAACTTCCAGGGAGAAGAAAGCCGGAAAAGTCATTCCCTGGAAGTAAATTTTTCAGCCAACAAAGTCACTCCCGACATTAAGATTCGGCTGGGTCTTTCCGGTGATTTCAATCGCCGAAAATACATTTATCAGGACGAAACCATCAAAACAACTTCTGATGAGAAGAATTTTACCGCCATGGTGGTCAAAAGCCTGGGTGAGCATTTCTCCCTCGGAGGTTGGGTGGAGGCTGAAGCCTCTACCTACAGCAACCTGGATCTCTTTTTCAACATCGCCCCAGCCATAGAATTTAATGTTTTTCCTTACTCTGAATCCACGCGGCGGCAGTTACGCTTTCTCTATAAAATAGGCTGGATTAGAAACAACTACATTGAAGAAACTATCTTCGGGAAACTTCAGGAAACTTTATACAACGAATCCCTCAGCGCTACTCTGGAAGTCAGGGAACCATGGGGCAGCATGTCTGCTTCCCTGGAAGGTTCTCACTACTTCCACGACTTTAAGAAAAACCGTCTGGAACTCCGGGGTTTTCTCTCCTTCCGGATTTTCCGAGGACTCTCGATGACAGTTAGAGGTCGCTTTGAAAGAATCCATGATCAGCTCTCCTTACCTAGTGGGGGAGCTTCTTTGGATGAAGTCTTGCTGCGGATTAAAGAATTGGAAACTTCCTATGACTACTCTTTTTCACTCGGCTTTCGCTATACTTTCGGTTCAGTTTACAGTAATGTGGTCAATCCTCGCTTCGGTCGTATCAGATCTAGGGGCTACTTCCGGTGATATAATAAAAAATGGATACCTTCAATCAGTTGAACGGCGCCTGCCAATATCACCGCTAGGATGGGGAGAAAAATGGACCAAAAAGTCTCTCCCTCAAGAAGAAAAGTTGGCTGGGACAATCAAAAATGGTAAAACAATAAAGGTTACTCATCTTGAGAAGCAAAGTGGCCGGAATTGACCACTCCTTAGGGGAAAGGAAAACATTCGGAAATAGACTATACTCCATGTATATACCATCCAGGTATAAGCGGGAAAAGCTATGCGTGTTTTAATAATTGAAGATGACCGGAAAGTGGCCGGCTTTCTGGCTCGGGGACTGAAAGAAGAACAATATGCCGTTGATGTCTGCCGCGATGGTGAAGAAGCCCTCCAACTGGCCCAACTCTACGATTACGATATCATCATCCTGGATATTATGCTGCCAAGGAAGGATGGTTTTACTGTCTGCCGTGAATTACGGGCTAAAGGAATTTTTACACCCATATTAATGCTCACCGCTAAAGATGCCTTAGAAGATAAAGTTAAAGGCCTGTCTGAAGGAGCTGATGATTATCTAACTAAACCATTTTCCTTCGAAGAATTATTAGCCCGCATCAAAGCTCTCTTCAGACGTTCTCAAGATTACAAAACCACGCTCCTTAAAGCTGAGGACCTGGTCCTCGATCCTCTCCGCCGGACGGTAAAACGAGGCAACCAAAAGATTGAACTCACCGGTAAAGAATTCGCTCTTCTGGAATATTTGCTCAGAAACAAAGGCCGCATCATTTCACCCACTATGATTCTGGAGCATGTCTGGGATAAGGATTATTTGGGAGGGAGTAATGTGGTCAATGTCTACATCAATCACTTGCGGGAAAAAATCGACCGGCCTTTTGCCAAAAAACTCATAAAAACCATTCGCGGCCAGGGATTCACCATTGATGAAAATTAAACGTTTCCACTCTCTTAGTTTCAAACTGACCCTCTGGTACATTCTTATCCTTTTTGTCATCATCACCCTGGCCGGTTTTCTTCTCTACCAGGGATATAAAGAGAGAATGATTAATGACCTGGACAAACTCCTGCTGGAAATTGCCGATAAAACTCATGAAACCTGGTGGAGGAAAAGAGGCGTCACCTGGCTGGCGGCGATGCAGTCGATTGAGGAGCGTTATTCTTCCTATCCTCTCTTCATCCAACTGATTGAACTCCAGCGAGAGAACTGCAGCCAAATCAAAGAAATTATCAGCTCCCCTCACACACCTAAGGATTATTTTCTTTTAAATCCTCCGCTTTACGCCCGCGCGGATAAAACGGATATTAATAATTTAATCTATTTAAACATTGAAAATCAGCAATTAAGTCCCTACCCCGTCAGGACACTCCTTTTCCCTGTCCGGGGGCCCCGTATCCTTCAGGTTGGCATCTCCACTGTCGAGATTCAAGAAGCTCTAAACGCTCTTATTCTAGTTATGGTCGGGGCCGGATTGTTGCTTTTGGTCTTGGCTTCAGCTGGAGGTAGCATCATCATCCGTAAAGCCCTTCATCCGGTAACAGAAGTTATCACTACGGCCAAGAAAATCACGGCCGACGATCTCTCGCTGCGCATTGAATCAAAAGAAAGAGCTGATGAAATCGGGGCCCTCGTGGAGACCTTCAACGAGATGATTGCTCGACTGGAACGCTCCGTCAAAAAAATCAAACAATTCTCAGGTGATGTCTCCCACGAACTACGAACCCCTCTGACCATTATCAGAGGAGAGATTGAAGTTCTCCTGCGAAAAGAGCGAAAAAAAGAAGACTATATCCAAACTCTCCAAAGTGTTCTGGAAGAAGCCGCCAGGATGGAGAAAATTATCAATGACCTCCTCCTTCTCTCCCGGCTGGAAGCCATGGAACCGGCGCAATTCAAGCAGCCAGTAGATTTAGTGACTATCGCTTCCCGGGCGATTAACCAGCGGAAAGAATTAGCCGTCCGGAAAGAACTCAGAATAATCAGGGCTTTTTCTGAAAACGGGTTAATTAAAGGTCATCCGGAACTCCTCGAACGCCTGGTGCTTAATCTCCTCGATAATGCCATTCGGTACACTCCCAAAGGAGGAAAAATCATTCTCGGGGTAAAACACCAGGATAAAAAAATAGAACTTTATGTCACTGATACCGGCATCGGTATTCCTCCCCAACATCTGCCTTATATCTTTGACCGTTTTTACGTCGCCGACCCCTCCCGCTCCAAGGAAACCGGGGGCGTGGGTTTGGGCTTGGCCATTGTTAAATGGATCGCTGACCTCCACGGAGCCAAAATCAAAGTTGAGAGCCAAGTGAATCAGGGCACCCAATTCACCATCTATTTTCCGGTTGAGTAAAAAGCTTCTTCTAAAAATTTATTTTCTTAACCCCTTATCTACTCTCCCCATTATCTTTCTCTCAACAGCAAAATTCATTCATTGGCATTCATTGAGCTCAATACTCAAAAATCGTGGGATTTTGATCTTAGGCATAATCTCAGATAAATCTTCGGGTCAGCCCTAAAGATTTACTTTATTATCAAGGAGTTAATTTAGCTTCAAGCTCTTCTAAACAACCTTAAACGCGATTTTTGGTCGAAATTGGGGCTCAGATCTTTACCTCTCACATTTGATCTAAGGGAAAGCTTTCCGGGAGGAAGAAGTTTTTGGTTAGCTGGTTCAAAATTCTCCCCTTTTCAATTTTCTTATTTCTTATTTAAGACTTTCCTTAGCTATTGCGGAAGATTGGCTACGAAACGATGTTTTTAGCCGGAACTTAATCAGAAATGAGAAAAAATGTGAATAGCCAAAGTTGAAAGGTAGCAACCTGACCCCCATTCACTATTAAGATGAAGAGGAGCTAAAACCTCTTTTAAAAACATCTTCTACTAACTCTACGCCTGAAATTAGATGGGCTGTTTTTCCTCTGGCCTTTTCGAGCCAACCAGACTACTTATTAATAGACAAATTCAGCTTTTACTCTTCCCCTCCGGCGATGATCTGCAAACGAGCGGTCACGACTTCAGTCGTCTCAGCATCGGCCAATCCTTTGAAACCTGGTTGTTTACCGCCGAGGCTGATCTCAAAAAAGCCCGGCTCGATAACCCGCTTAAAATTCTTATCCCAGACAGCAAAATCATCAGCTTTAAGTTCGAAAAAGACCCGCTTCTTCTCTCCCGGCTGAAGAGAAATCCGCTTGAATCCCTTAAGCGAGCGGATGGGCACCGGCACACTGGCTTCCAGGTCACTGAGATATAACTGAACCACTTCCTCCCCGGCTCTTTGTCCCACATTGGCGACAACCACCGAAACTTTAACCGGCTCGCCGGCCTGAACTTTCTGGGGCACCTGCAAATCAGAATAATGAAAGCGGGTATAACTCAACCCATAACCGAAGGGAAAAAGAGGTTCTCCGCGAAAATAACGGTAAGTCCGATTTTCCATCCGATAATCAGTAAAAGGAGGCAGCTGGTCAACCGATTTATAGAAAGTCACCGGCAACCTTCCCGCTGGATTATAATCACCGAAAAGAACATCGGCAATGGCCTCGCCGGCGGCCTGCCCCGGATACCAGGCTTCAATAATGGCCGGTAGATGAGCCGCCGACCAGTTAACCGCCAAGGCACTGCCATTAAGCAACACCAGAACGGTCGGCTTTTTCAGGGCAGCCACCGCTTTAATCAACTGCTGCTGGATGAGCGGCAATTCCAGGGTAAGACGGTCACCTCCCTTAAAGCCCTCGATATCGACCTTCATCTCCTCGCCTTCCAATCGGGGAGAAAGCCCCATGAAAAGCACCACGGCTTCCGCCTGGCGGGCCGCTTCCAGGGCTTCAGCCAGTAAATCACGACCGGGAATTTTCCAGAGCAGCCGCATATGCGCATCTCCAGAGCGTTCAAAAAATTCCACCTTCAACCGATAGGAACGCTGACCTTCCAGAAAAATCTTTCGATATCTCTTGCGGGGATGATGGGAACCGTTAAACTCGGCTATCAACTCTCCATCTAGATAAATCCTGAAACCATTAAAACCTTCTCCGCCGAGGTAGTATTCGCCGCTGCGGGGCGGGACCAGCTCACCGGTCCAGCGGACACCGAAATTATCATCATCCAGACGTTCATCCGGGGCTCCATCCCACCAGTTAAACTCCAGGCCGGGGTCCAGGCGGGTAAAGAGCGGCTGGCCGGTCAATCGTCGATTGTCGAAATACTCTCCCACCAATCCTTGAACCCTTTTTCCCTGCCACTGGCAAAAGAAGTATTCCGGGGGAATTGTTTCCAGATAGGGTAGACCCTCCGCCCAGTCACAACCCACGGCGTAGATAACCTTGGTTTGAGGAGAGACTTTTTGTTTCAGGCCGGCCAAGGGTGTAATCGGGTCCGCCGGAGTGCCATTGTAATTACCCAGCAAAACCTCCACATCATTGGCGTTAGGGCCGATTACCGCCAGAGTCCGGATTCGGCGGGAAAGGGGTAGAATATTCCCTTCATTTTTCAGCAGAACAATTGACTTTCGGGCCGCCTCCCGGGCCAGCTCCCGATGCTCGGCACAATCAACCACTGAATAAGGGATGGCCGTATAAGGCACCATCTCCGGAGGGTCAAACATTCCCAGCCGAAAGCGGGCCAGGAAAAGTCGGCGGACCGCCCGGTCGATATCCTCCTCACTCAACAAGCCCTTCTCCACGGCCTTGACCAGGGTGCGGTAGGTCTGCCCGCAATTAAGGTCACAACCGGCTTTCACCGCCAGGGCCGCTGCTTCGGGAGCGGTGGGAACAATCTTGTGGTTGTTATAAATGTCATAGATAGCCCCACAGTCGGAAACAACATAGCCTTCAAAGCCCCACTCCAGACGAAGAATCCGAGTCAGGAGAAAGGGACTGCCGCAACAGGCTTTGTCCCGGAAGCGATTGTAAGCACACATAATGGAAAAGGCACCTCCCTCTTTGACACAGGCCTCAAAATGGGGGAGATAGGTTTCCCGGAGGTCCCGTTCATCCACCCGGGCATTGAAAGTATGCCGGTCCGGTTCCGGTCCACTATGGACGGCGTAATGTTTCGGTGTGGCCACGGTCTTCAAATAGCGGGGATGATTGCCCTGGAGTCCCCGGACAAAAGCCACCCCGAGCCGACCGGCCAGATAGGGGTCTTCACCGTAAGTTTCCATGCCCCGGCCCCAGCGGGGGTCACGGAAGATATTGATATTCGGTGACCAGAAAGTCAGCCCCTGATATATATTCCGCTTCCCCTGACGGACAAAGTGGTGATGCTTGGCCCGGGCTTCATCGGAAATGGCCGTGGACACCCGATAAAGAAGCTTAGTATCCCAGGTGGCCGCCAGGCCGATAGCCTGAGGAAAGACAGTGGCCAGCCCCGCCCGGGCCACCCCGTGTAAACATTCATTCCACCAGTTGTACTTGGGGATTCCCAGGCGCTCGATGGCCGGAGCATCATGAACCATTTGAGAAACTTTTTCCTCAAGTGTCATCCGGGAGAGAAGATCGGCCACCCGAACCTCCCAGGAAAGCTCGGGATTAAGATAGGGCGGCTTCTCTGGTTGCGGCTTCGCTGACTGGTCAATCATAGAGACACTTCGAGCCAGACGGTAAGGAGATTGAAAGTTATTTCCCGTGGCCCTCTCCTCGCAACTGGAGCGACCGCTCTCCAGGCTAAAAACTAAAGCGCCTAAAGAAAGGAGACTTACCAGAATAATTATTCTTTTTTGGGTGAATTTACTCATTTTAATCGCCCCTCTTCAAACGTTCATAAAATCAGCCCTATTCTATAAAAAGCTTCCCCATTTTCACAAGAAAAACCATAACTAGCCAATCTCTGGATTAAGTTTACTCTGAGCTTATAGCTTCCGTCTTTGTTTTTAGCCCTATTTTCTATCACTCCTTCGTTGGCTGATTACCCCCAATTTACCTAGACTAAATTAATCGGGCAGGGCCATTCCTTTGAGGGGGCATTCAGAAAAAATTTCAGGCACTAAAATTTGCAGCTCGAAACTACAAAAGAAATCTCAGAGTTGTGGCCAAAGGGGAAATCCTTTTAGAAAGTCAAACACAAGATGAAATAAGTTAACTAAAATAAATTAAAAAAGTTCCTGACACCTATTTAGAGAAAAAATTAATCCCCTTGAACAGCCCCAAAAAACCTGGAAATTGACTCAAGTCGAGGCCATTTTTTATAATAACCAAAAGGCAAAGGGAGTTCCGATGCTAAAAACAGCCAGAATATTTCTCTTTTTCCTTATAATCTCTTTCCTCCCGGGGTAGACCATTATTGACCATCCAGCCCAGCCGGAAAACCCGCGGGCCAGCCGGGTAGTGACGTTGGAAGAAGTCAGCCGCATCACTGACGAAGGTGGAAAATTTTATTTTCACCGACCTCATAAAATACACATTGCCCCTAATGGAGTCATCATTGTTGAGGATTGGGACCAACTTCTCCTCTTTGATCAAAATGAAACTTTCCGTGGCAACTTGTTTAAAAAAGGGGAAGGCCCGGGAGAGATGCAGTACTTGGGCGGTTGTTTACCCACAAAGAATTACCTTATCGTCCATTCTTCCCTCCCCTCGAAAATAATGTGGTTTGACTATCAAGGAAAGTTGATTAAAGAAATGCGCCTTAAAGTAAGGGCGCGTTTCCTGTCGCTTCTTCTCTTTTATAACTCTCGCTATTACTTTTACCAATTTGCCTGGCCGGCCGGAAAAAAAGAAACAGAAATCATTGATCTTCTCTATAAAATCGTTTCCATCTTCACCGGGGGAGAAGAATTCACTACTCTGGCTTCTTTTCCGGTTAAGACTCTGGTCGCCCGATCTGCCGGCGGCGGAGGTTTAATTCCCCTGGCCCAATTTCTCATCATCAGCCTGAAAGGGAGATATCTCTGTCTTACCCACACCTCTGAATACCTGATTAAAGTTTTTGACGCCCAGGCAGGAAAAGTAGTTCGTCAGTTTCGGCGGCGCTATTCCCGGGTGAAATGGGATAAGAAAAAGAAACGGCCGACCATCCTCCTCGGTCCGAATAAAAAACTCAGTCCTCCGGCTCGAAAATATGAAAACGACATTTACCACTTATTATCCACTGGAAAACACCTCTGGGTTATTACTTCCCAACGCGAAAAAGACAAAGGCGTTCTCATCGATGTTTTCGATGTCTCTGGTCGATATCTGGATTGCTTTTATTTGAAGCTTCCTCAGAAACAAGAAATGCTCTATGTTACATTCACCAAGATGATGGCGGTCGCCGGAGAGTATCTTTATTCCCTGGAGAGTGAGGCCGACCTACCCCTTCTCAAAAAGTATCGACTGGTCAATCTAAAATAGCCAAAACGGTTTTGCTCCCCCTAGCGACCATTGAAAAACCCTAATTTTTCTTTATATAATCTAAGCAATCCAGCCAAGGGAAGAAATGTTTTTTTACTCATTTTAAGGAGGAGGGATAAAAAATGAGCAAGAGGCTGTTATTTACGGTGAGTATTATTTTGGCCGTGGGGTTCCTCCTCAGCCTAACGCTTCTCTCTTTATACTCCAAAGGCTCGAACAAAGTTACGATTAAACTTACGGAGGAACAAATCAAGCAGGTCAAAGCCGGGTGAGGAGCCAAAGTAACTCTTCAACTCACTGGCGACCAACTCCAAACAATTCTCCGCCATATCAAAACATCAGATCTAACGGTTAAAGGTGTCGCCATTAACGAAAAATATATTCAAGCGGATAATTCTTTAGTGTTAATCATTGAAGATGTTATTGTTGAAGCTAACCCCCAGCCTTCACCTTTACCTGTCCCCTCTCAATAAGGGAATAATACTTTCGTTAAGTTAAGTTAAATTCAACGAGTATTTCAATCTCCTTTTCTGCGACATTAAGAGGGAATTAATACATTCTTAACGCTTAACGGCTTAATTTTTCTTTACCACCACAGATGGTAAATATTTCAAGCAACCGCCGGTTTAGATTATTATTAGCCCGGTTATTATGGCAAGTCTTCTCGTTTTTTTGATGGATTTAGGTCAAATAACCAAGGACAAAAGCTCTTCCGCTTTAAGCTTCTTTTATCTTTATCTCCCAAGTCAGTTCTAAGGCTTTCTTATAAGTGGCACTTACTCCGCAATATCTATTTTGGGAAAGTTCCACTGCTTTGCGGATTTTCTCCAGCGGTAAATTTTTTCCCTT
>Ga0190361_1000547_pt1 | contig 14878 bp, 14 predicted proteins | sample 48721845_MG_FD_161273 | JGI IMG/M metagenome (GOLD analysis project Ga0190361, IMG submission 161273) | Hydrothermal vent microbial mat bacterial communities from Southern Trench, Guaymas Basin, Mexico - 4872-18-4-5_MG | ecosystem: Environmental > Aquatic > Marine > Hydrothermal vents >...
CTAGGTAGATGTTACGATTTAGCAAATAATGGAGACCTTCTGGTTTGCCATCATTCCTCAAATTTTATCTTACAACCAAACTTTGAGGTTGGGGGTTAGTGTGAAAAATAGATTTTATTGACATTGAAAGGATTTAACCATAAAATTTAAATAGAAAACTTTAAGGAGGTAGAGGCACCATGAAAAAACCAATTCCAGCAAAATTAAGAAAGACTGAGTACACATTTAAAGTAGAGTGGTTAGAGGGACTTGTTCAGGCACCTTTAAATGCTCCAGAAATGCCACCAATGTGGTCAGAGATTGTTGACAGAGAAGGAAACAAGCATCAGGTTTTGATCCGCCCAATCAAGGAAGAAGAGATCGATCCAATGCTTGCCTTTATTAAGAAATATCTTGATGTTGAGTATGATTTTTATGACATCGTTGGAGCAAGAGTTTTTGCAGAACTTCTTGCTATTAAAAGAAAAAGAATGAAAGATGAGTATTTCTTCCTTGGCTTAGAGAATGGAGTTCCGGTAGGGATGGCCAATGGAAGAATAAGAGATGAAAAGGTGAATATTTCTCTCCACACCATGGCATTCAAGAGAAAAGTTAATGCCGGTGCAGTTTTATTCTATGCAAAGGCATGGTATGCTTTTGAGATATGTGGAAATGAAGAGTTCTGGGCAACATTTGAAAGTTACAATGGCTGGAGACTCGGTGGACTCCGTATGGCACTTCCAACATATCCATGGCCTGAGTATCAGCATGAGCTTGGTGGAGCAAAGATATTCTACCTCTCAAAGAAGCAGTGGGAAGAGGAAATCAAGAAAGACTACCTTGAGCATGTGGCACACGGCTCATTCTTCAAACCCAATCCACCAGAGGAACTCATAAAGAAGAACGAAAAGATAATTGTTCCAGACGAGATAGAGGTTTAGTTTAAAAGAGAAACAAAATGAAAAAGCCCCAGGAATTCCTGGGGCTTTTTAAATTTATACCCTTTTTACTCCTTCATCTTCCAGGCAATAAATCTACCCCAAGCTGACTCAAGCTCCATACCCTTAACGACGAAGGCTGCAATGTAGTATCTTCCGCTTGGAAGGTGAGCAATGTCTCCTGCAAGGTTTTCAGCATGTACCAGGTGTTTCGGGAAGAGTTTAATATGCATTACCTGATAGAACTCATCAATTGGATACATCTCATCCCAATCCTTACCAAACTGCTCAATGAGTTTTCTGTTTGCCTCTTCAAATGTTCTTGGATGCCAGATTCTCATTATTGTGTTCATTGGGTGATCTGCACTTACAGCATCAACTCCAATCCACTTTATCTTCATATCAAGTGCCCACTGAGCAAAGTCAGGGGATGGTCCTGGATGCTTAACCATGTATCTAAACTCGTCTGAATCAGGGCTGTTCCATCCATACTTGTACCAACCAGTCTTTATTACAAGAATGTCACCTTCACGGATATCAACAACCTTCTTTATCATATCTGGAGTATAGACACTGGAGTTACTTACCATATCAGAAATATCCGCTATAACTCCTGGTCCAACCCAGTCCTCAAGCGGAGTTTCACCGATTGTTCTTCCTGCTGGATAGAAGTGCTTTTCACCATCCATGTGTGTTGCAAGGTGAATACTTGCATTACAAATGGATGAATTTCTTCCAAGTCCAAACTGCTGACCACCAACCCTCTTATGATACTTTACAGAGAGAGGCTCGTAGTTTAACCACTGTGGTGTTCTTACGCTGAATGGAATGGTTAAGTCATACTGCTCCATTGATTCCATAATCTGGATGAACTCATTGTTGTCCATACCTTCTGGAGCTTCATATGCCACAACTCTTGCCCATGCAGATTCAGTCTCCATAAATGGAATTGGCTCTGCTGCAATCCAGAGTCTCTTTCCTTTTACCTTATCAATGTCTCCGCCGATGCTTTCAACAAACAGAAGATGAGATTTTGGAACCTTTATGTGCATTAACTCATAGTAATCTTCCTCAGGGAACATTTCTCCCCATTCTTTTCCGAAGTCCTTCCTTAACTTCTCCTGTGCCTTCTTGAAATCTCTTTCATGCCACCATCTTATTGGGGTATTCATCGGGTGCTCAATCATTCCGCAGTCAACACCGACCCATTTGAGTTTCATCTTCATTGCCCACTCAAAGAAGTCCATGGAAGGTCCTGGATGTCTTACAAGATAGTGGAATTCGCTGGAGTCTGGCTTCTCCCATGAGTATTTGCTGTATCCTGTATAGATAATGAGAATGTCTCCTTCTTTTACATCTGCCTTTTTCATTATCATTTCAGGGGTGTAGACACTGTAATCTGATACCATATCTGATATATCAACTACGACACCAGGTCCTGAAAGTTCTTTGAGTGTAACATCGCTTATTGCACGACCACCAGAATGATAGGCAGTCTCTCCAACAAGGTGTGTTCCTGTGGTGTTACTCCAGTTTAAGATCTGTCCGTTTGCACCCTGTCCTCCTCCATAGGCTCCAGTTACTCTCTTAAAGAAGTGAATCTCAAGTGCTTTGTCATGGGGCCATGGAGGTGTGAAGATGCTAAGAGGCTGAGTGAGGTCATAAAGTTTCGCTTTCTTCATCAACTCTAAGAATTCCTCATTGGTCATTTTGCTACCTCCTTATATTAAATTATTTATAATTAACTTCCATATTTTTTAGAGAAAGCAACAACTGCTTTCTTGAAGCACTCCATTGGAGCATCAACAAGTCCTGCTCCAACCTGACCAATTCCTGGATCCTTGTGAGCAACACCTGTATCAAGGAATGGTGGTATATTCTTCTGAACAACCTTCAAAATATCTACGCCTGTTGGTGTTCCTCTAAAGTCAAAGTATGGAATCTTAAAGGCGTTATTCTCTCCTACTGTAATTTCATACATCTCACGGTTCTTATTCACTGCAAGTTTAACGGTACCACCTACAAACTTAATAATTGCTGGTGCTGCTGCAATTGCCATTCCTCCAAGTCCATTTGTTTCCATAATTGCACTATCACCGATGTCTCCACCGACATCCTCTTTCTTAAATCCAGGGAATAAAAGTACATCTGGAACAGGTGATGGTGCTGTAAACCACTCATCTCCAAGTCCTGATACCTGAATGCCCCAATCTGTTCCATTTCTTGCCATAACAACGACCATTGAGCTTCCCTCAATGTTCCTTGCAGGGTCAAGACTTGCCTTACAGCTTGCCATTACAAATGGAAGGAATGTGTGGATATTCGCAAACATAAAATCAATTACATCGTTGGTCTTTTTAATATCATCCATTGTCTGGAGAAGATATGGAGTGATCTTTGCAAAGAGAAGATATGATGCAGCTCTACTTCTATTGTGAAGTTCATCGCCCATTGTAAGAGCCTCTGCCATAATTGGTTTCATCTCAATTTTTCCAGCTTTTCTTATTGCCTTCTGAAGAACTGGAAGTTCTACCTCTTCCATCCATTTAAGTCTTTCGATAACATCAGGAGAGTAGGCACCCATTCTAAGTACTTTACCAATTCCCTCGTTTAAATTACAGTAAGCTTCGTTTCCAAAAGTTTCATTCTTAATAACAGCAACAGGCATAGATGGAGAAATAATACCAGCCATTGGCCCAACTGCACGATGATGATGGTTGGGGTCAAATATGATTTCACCAGATGCAGCAAGCTCTGCTGCCTCTTCTGGAGTTTTAGCAAGACCTTCATAGACAAGAGCTCCCATAACTGCACCTTTCTGTGGTCCGCTCATTCTTTCCCATGTAACAGGTGGTCCTGCATGTAAAAGCATATTCTTTTTCATTCCAGGAATAACATCGATAGCTTTTTGAATATCTACCCAGACTGGTTGTGCATCAAGAACACGTTTTAAAGCCTCCTGATTAGCTTTTTCAATGTCTACCACTTATGCACCTCCTTTTATTTTTTTATTAAAAAAATTTTTGTGGATTTCAAAAATTGAGGTGTTATGTGAAGGTAGGTTTTTTAACCTATTAATTTGAAAAAACTCTTTTGTTAAATAAAAACTATATTCAAACAATTTTTCACCTACCTCATTGAAAGTTTTAACCAATTTTTATTTTATATCTTTTAGTCTAATTGTCAAGAGTTTACATGTGGAGGAAAAACTTTCAATATATGGCTTTATGCATAATTTGTAATCATTTAAACGAATTTTCTTTAAACTCTTTTCTATATCCTGTAATTCCATGAATGGGTGCTGTACTTTTCCTTCTCCAGTTTGTTTACAAGATCATCAATGCCTTCCTCAGGTTTTTCTAAATATGAAACTTCATCTTTTCCAAATAGTTCTCTTGCTTCATTGGTGAGAATATCAAGAAGTGATTGAAGTTTTACATTAGGTATGTATCTATCAAGAGATGTAAAAAAGGAAGTGTCGTCTAAATAAAAGATTCTTTTTATCTCCTCCATTTCAAGGGTTATAGGAATTGAGCCATGCTGAAGTAGTCCTTCCTTTCTCCTTCTCTGAGCAGATCCAATAATTTTTTTCCCATAAACAGATATTTCGTAGTAATTGGAAGAAGAAAAACAAAAGCTATGCTTCCCGCCACTCTTTTTTGTGATTTCTGGATTAAGTCCAAGCTTTCTTAAGAAATTTATGAATATTTTGGAGATAAATTTGAAAGATTCCACTGTATTTAGTTTGTAAATTTCATGAGATGAAGGTATTACAATTGAGTATGTTATTTCATTTGCATGGTAAACTCCCTTTCCACCAGTAGGTCTTCTTACGAAAGGTATGTTCTTCTCCTTAAGATACTCCAAGTTTATTTCTTTTACAGACTGAAAAAAACCTATGGAGACACTATAGGGTTTCCATCCATAAACTCTAAAGACAATGGAGCTATCCTCTCTCCGTGAAGCAAGGATCGCTTCGTCAATAGCCATGTTTCTATATGGTGAGAAGTAATCCCAGTTTATAATTTTAAGAGGGAAATTTCCTTTTTCCATTCCTCCTCACTTAATTTGTAAGGATAGTTATACATTGTACCTTTTGGTTTTTCGTTGTAGTAAGGTCTATTGCAATCTGGACATCCTCTTGTAGTAAAGGGATTGAGTTTTTTGATCTCATCTGTGGAGATTTTCGGCAGTTTAATGAGTCTATCTTCTTCAAATACAAACTCTGATAGAGGGACACCTTTTTCTATTAATTTTGTAGCAACCTGAATCTTTCTGTATCTTACAATATCTGGAGGATTTAAATCTTGAAGCTTTGTTCCTCTAACAGGAGTGAACGCAAAGAGTGCAACTTTTATTCCATTTTTTGTAAATGTATCGTAAAGGGAGAGAATCTCTCTATCATTCTCACCAAGTCCTACTATTATGTGTGTTGTAATTTTCTCTTTGTATTTATCAGCCATTTTTAAAATGAATTGAAGCTTCTTAAAGAAATCTCCTCCCCTGATAGTTTTGTGTAATTTTGGGTTTGCGATATCAATTGGCAATCCAACCCTTTCTGCACCGAGAAGGAAAATCCTATCTATGAGTTTTTCTGAATATGTGTTTATACAGACAGATACCGGAATATAAGTTGAAATTTCCTTTAAAACCTTCTCAACCACTTTGTTTGAAATTTTATTATTTACAGTTTGTATACAGAGTCTTTTGAAATCTCCATTCTTTATTCTATCTATCACATCGTTCATGGGAAAAGGGGGCCATATAACTCTTGAAAGCATATTGGGAAGTGAAGAGGAATTCTTTGCTTCGCTGCAGTACATACAGTCTCTCACACATTTACCCGGAGTCATAACATAAATGGTAGTTGGAAGACAATCCACTTTTTTGTTTGTTAGATTCAGCAGTACAGCGCTACCAAGAGAAACTCTAAGGATAGAGGATTCCGCACTCATAATGCACTTCTGGATCTTTAATCATCTTCTTTAATGGTTGTGAAGGGTTTACAAAGCCTGTAAACCCAACCTCATAAGCCATCACATCAAGTTCATCTCTATACTTTCCCTTTGGTCTCATACAACCAAGATACAGTTTTGTAAGTCTCAGCTTTCTTCTTGCAGATTCAAAGACTTTATAAACCTCATCAACATCTGGAGGTTTTATGTTCTGGAATGCAGTTCCTTTTGTAGGAATAATTACGAGAAAAACTATAAGAGAGGGTTTTATCTCTGCAAGGACATCAACTATTTCAAACTCTCCTTTTATCTTTCCTTCATCAAGACCAACAATTATGTGAGGATAGGTTTTAAAGTTCCGCCTTAAAAGAAGATACTCCTTCTTAAAGTCCTTTCCTGTGTAGGGAAGATGATAAACCCTTTTTATTAAATCATCATCATAGATAAAATCAAAGGATGCAGCATCAACAAAAGGTTTAACCTTCTTAATTTCAGGAAGTGATAAAAATCCAGGATGAATAATTATTCTTTTGTTAAATCTTTTTATTTTCTTTAAAAGGTTTATATTCTGGATAAGAGGTATTTTTCCCTCTGCGTCAAAGCCACCAGATACAAGAACAGAGAGATAATCACTCTCCTCAAGTTTTTTTATTGCATCTTCCTTTGGTGTCATTCCTTTAAGATAGACACCATTACAGTGAAGACAGTGTCTATCACAAAATTCTCCTGTAAGAGATACAGTTAAGGTCTTGTTGGGAAAGAAGAATTTGATTTTTTTCTCCTCTACCACTTAAGTTTCATCTCCTTTACAGCCTTTACCTCATCAGGTCTTGAAATCTCTGTGGTATGAGGAGACTCTTTTAAAATTTCAGGATTTTCCTTTGCCTCCTTTGAAATTTTTATCATGGCATCTATAAATTCATCAATAGTTTCCTTTGTTTCTGTTTCTGTGGGTTCAATCATCAACGCTTCCTCAACTATGTGCGGGAAATACACAGTTGGTGGGTGAAATCCATAATCCATTAGTCTTTTGGCAATATCAAATGTTTTTACGCCATACTTTTTATATGGCTTTCCAGATAATACACACTCATGTTTGTACACTGTATCAACAAGGGGAGGATAATATTTTTTAAGTTTTTCTTTTATGTAGTTTGCGTTTAAAACTGCTGTCTCTGAAACTTCTCTTAAACCTTCTGTACCCATTAGTCTTATGTATATGTATGCCTTCAATAAAACGGTGAAATTACCATAGAAACTTCTCACTCTGCCAATAGATTTTTCTGGCTTTTTTAATGTGAATGTTTCATCCTCTTTTTCAACTACAGGGTAAGGAAGATAATCTTTTAGTGAGTTTTTAACTCCTACAGGTCCAGCACCGGGTCCTCCACCTCCATGTGGAGTTGAAAAGGTCTTATGGAGATTTAGGTGAACTATGTCAAATCCCATATCACCCGGTCTCACTATACCAAGTAGGGCATTTAGATTTGCTCCGTCATAATAGAGGAGTGTACCCTTTTCTTTCAGAATACCGCTTATTTTTAGAATGTCTCTCTCAAAGAGTCCAAGAGTGTTTGGATTTGTAAGCATAAATGCAGCAGTTTTATCTGTAACAACTTTTCTTAGCTCTTCTGGATCAACTATTCCGTCCTTTGAAGGAATCTCAATCACTTTAAATCCCACCATTGCTGAAGAGGCTGGATTTGTGCCATGAGCAGAATCTGGCACTATAACTTCACTTCTTTCCTCTCCTTTATCCTTGAAGTACTCCCATATAATTCTCATTCCAGTGTACTCACCATGCGCACCTGCTGCAGGTTGGAGTGAAAAGGCATCCATCCCCGTTATCTCTTTAAGATACTCTGAAAGTTCCCACATTATTTTCAAGTTTCCCTGAACCATATCTTCAGGAAGTAGTGGATGCATGTATAGAAATTCTTCTCTTCTTGCTATCTCTTCGCTTATCTTTGGATTATATTTCATTGTGCAGGAACCTAAGGGATAGAATCCGCTATCAACTCCATAATTTCTGTGGGAAAGATTAAGTATGTGTCTTATCAGAGTGACCTCATTAATATCTGGAAGCTCTACTTCATCTCTCAGTAGATTTTTATCAAGCTCTATCTTGATGTCATATTTATTGAAATCTTCTATAAAGAATTTGTTGCTTCCCTTCTTTGATAATTCCTTTAAAAGTTTCATTCTAACCCTCCAGAATAGCACATATAAGAAGTTCCATGTCTTCAAGACTGTTCATCTCTGTTGCAGTAAAGAGAAAAGAGTTTTTATAACCTTTAAGGGGTATTCCACCATATATATCTACAAGGGAAAGTTTTCCCCTTAACTCATTTTCATCAAAGGGAAGATTTACGGCAAATTCATTGAAAAATGGTCCTGAAAAGGTAAGTTTAAATCCTTCGTCTTCAAATCTCTTTACAAGATAGTGTGCCTTTTTATAGTTTATCTCTGCTATTTTTTTAAGCCCATTTGGTCCCACTGTGGCAAGATACACAAGGGCAACAAGGGCTTTTAAAGCATGGTTTGAGCATATATTTGATGTAGCCTTTTCCCTCCTTATATCCTGTTCTCTCGGTCTCAATGTCATAACAAAACATCTCTTCCCGTTCCTGTCCACAGTTTCTCCAACAATTCTTCCAGGGATTTGTCTTACATACTCTTTCTTTGTCTGAAGTATTCCAAGGTACGGTCCCCCAAAGGAGAGAGGCATACCAAAAGATTGCCCTTCCATAGCAAGAATATCAACTCCAAAGTCAAAGGGAGGTTTGATTATTCCAAGGGATAACGCCTCAATTATGGATAGAATGAAGAGAGCACCGCTATTCTTTATAACTTCTCCCAATTTATATAAATCTTCAATAACTCCAAAATAGTTTGGAGACTGAACTACAACTGAGGAAACTTCTTCCTTTAGGATTGATTTTAACTTTTCTATATCTATTCTTCCTTCCTTTGTGAAACCTACCTCCACCACTTCTATATTTCTTGGTTTTAGGTATGTTTCAATTACCTCTCTGTATTGAGGATTTAAGTTTTTTGGGAGTACAACTTTTTCTTTTTTCTTTATTCTCTCTCCCATCAGTATTGCTTCAGCAAGAGCAGAAGCACCATCATACATAGATGCATTTGTTATATCTGCATGGGTTAAATCACTCATTACAGATTGAAATTCAAACATTGCCTGAAGAAGTCCTTGGCTTAGTTCTGGCTGGTATGGAGTGTAAGAAGTATATATCTCCCCTCTCTCCAGAAGATAGTTTATTGTGGCAGGAATAAAGTGAAAGTATGCACCTCCTCCAGCGAATATTCTTTCAGGGAAGTCGTTATCTTTAAAAGTTTTTTTAATAAGAGAATTTATTTCCTTTTCGCTAAGAGCAGGTGGTAAATTTAAGTTTCTCTTAAGAAGTATCTCTTCTGGAATGTCAGAAAAAAGAGAGGAGATGGATGAAATTCCCATCTCCTCAAGCATTTTTCTCTTATCTTCCTCTGTTAAAGGAATGTACTTCATATTACTTTCTGTACTCGCTGTATCCCTTTGAGTCCATTAAATCGTTGAGATCCTCTTTGTTTTCCATTTTTATCTTGAAGAGCCAGCCCTTTCCATAAGGATCCTCATTGATTATAGATGGATTTTCTGATATCTCTTTGTTTGTTTCAACTATCTCTCCTGACACCGGAGCATGTATGTCCGCTGCTGTTTTTACAGATTCAATGGATATGACTGCCTCTTCTTTCTTTACTTTTTTACCCACCTCTGCCTCTTCCACATAGACTATATCTCCAAGCTGATCCTGAGCGTAATCGGTTATACCTACAGTAACTATCTCTCCTTCTACCTTCGCCCATTCATCAGTCTTTGCATAGTAAAGACCCTCAACAACTTTAGCCATCTTACTTTCCTCCTTTTTATTTCTTTGTTCTTGGTTTTATAAAAGGTTTCTTAATAACCTTCCCAGTAAGTTCCCTTCCCTTTCCTAAAATTCTTACTTCTTCTCCAATTTTACCATAAAGAAGATCAATGTAAGCTAACGCAAGAGATTTATTCAACACAAATGAGAAGTTCCCACTGGTTATAAAACCAATTTCTTTTTCGTCCTTAAAGATCTTATAACCATGTCTTGCAACACCACCACTAACCTCAAGCCCTCTCCATTTTCTTTTTACACCCTTTTCCTTAATTTCTTCAAGTGCACTTTTTCCAATAAAGTCTTCTTTTGAAAAATCCACAAGAAACTTTTGACCAGATTCTATTGGGTTTGTGGATTCATCAATATCGTTTCCATAAAGCCAATAGCACACTTCAAATCTTAGTGTATCTCTTGCACCAAGACCACAAGGAAGTATATTAAATTCCTTCCCCTTTTCAAGTATATCTATGAATATTCTCTCTCCAAGTGGTGCTTTCATATATACTTCAAATCCATCTTCTCCTGTATAGCCAGTTCTTGAAATGAGGAGTTTTTCTCCAAAGATTTCTATTTCATTGAATTTAAAGTAACCAATCTGAGAGAGGTTAAAATCTGTGAAGCTCTGGAGGAATTTTTCTGCCTGAGGACCCTGAATGGCAAACTCTACAATTTCGCTGGAAATATTTTTTACATTGAGTCCATCCCATAGATGTTCTTTAATCCAATTAAAATCCTTTTCTGTGTTTCCAGCATTAACGACGAGAAGAATTTTATCGTCTGAGAATGTATAGGAGAATAAATCGTCAAGAATCCCTCCTTTCTCATTACACATCACGGTATATTTAACATCTCCATATGAAGTGGAGCTGATGTTGTTAGTTAGAATGTAATCGGCAAAGAGTTTCGCTTCTTTTCCTTCTATCTCTATTTCTCCCATATGAGAAACATCAAAAATACCGACACTATTTCTTACTGATAGATGCTCATCTCTTATAGATTTGTAATAGAGGGGCATGAGGAATCCATAAAATTCAGTTAAATGCGCTCCAAGTTTTTTGTGTAATTCAATCAATGGGGTTGTCTTCATTTTTCCTTCCTTTAAAATAAAAAGCCCCAGAGTATTCTGGGGCTTTAAATATCACAACCTTACTCCCTCTTCATGGGTTATTCTCTCCAGCTTCAAAAGATTTTCCCAATCCTCATCAATCTTTTTCTGCATCTCTTTAATTACATGTTTATTCTCTGGTCTAAATAGATGTTTAAACCTTGTCTGAAGTTTTAAGAACTCCTCAATAGGCTTTCTCTCTTTTGGCTTGTAGTTTACTGTAAGTACACCATTTTCAATTTCATATAGGGGCCAGAAGTTTGTCTCTGTGGCAAGTTTCGCCATCTTTATGGTTAGATTCTCTGGGAAAGACCAGTTTGTTGTGCACGGCATCAATACATTTATAAATTTCGGTCCTTCTATGGATAGAGCCTTTTCTGCCTTATTGTATAGATCAACAACTTTCCATATGGAAGCCTGAGCCACATACGGTATGTTGTGTGCTGCTGCAATTTTCACAAGATCTTTTCTCCACTCCTTCTTTCCAAAGGATACTTTACCAGATGGAGCAGTTGTTGTGGATGCTCCAAATGGAGTAGCGCCGCTCCTCTGATGGCCTGTGTTCATATATCCTTCATTGTCATAGCACACATAGAGAAAATTGTGTCTTCTTTCAAGAGCTCCAGAGAGAGCCTGAAGGCCTATATCATAGGTTCCTCCATCTCCTCCAAAGGCAATTATGTTAATTTTGTCTTTAACAACACCCTTTTTCTTGAGTGCTCTATAGGCAGCTTCAACTCCAGATGCAGCAGATGCTGCGTTAAGAAAAGTGACATGAAGCCATGGAACATTCCATGCAGTGTATGGATATATTGTTGTGACAACTTCAAGACACCCTGTAGCATTTACAACAACAACAGGATCTTTTGAAGCTGAAAGAATTGTTCTAACTATGGTGTTTATCCCACATCCGGCACACATCCTGTGTCCCGGAACAAGCTTCAAGCCCTGTTCAGCTTGAATTTTAGCCAATTCTCTTACATTCATTTTTTCCTCCTTACTCTCTAAGTCCTATACACTTTTCTTCACTTGAAACTTTACCTTCAAGGAGTTCGTTGAAGACTTCCTTTATCTCTTGTTTGAAGATATCTCTTCCACCAAGACCGTATACGTAGCTTTGAACAGGAATTCTCTTATCAAGATCGTAAAGTGCATTTCTTATCTCTGCATAAAGTGGAGCGTATGCTCCAAAGGAGTAGGATCTATCAAGTACTCCAATAATCTTAAGGTGCTTTAAAGCATCTCTTATCTCTTCATATGGGAAGGGTCTAAATAGTTTTGGTTTCAACAATCCTACCTTTTTACCCTCTTTTCTTAATTCATCCACTGCATCCTTTGCAGTTCCTGCAGCAGAGGATAGAACCACTATCCCTACTTCAGCATCATCAAGTCTATACTTTTCAAAGTATCCATACTCTTTACCTGTAATTTCTGATAGTTCTTTTCCTATCTCTATATACAGCTTTTTAGCCTTCTTCATAGCTTCCTGTTCCTGTCTCTTTGTCTCAAAGTAGTAATCAGTTAGTTCAAGAGGACCCATTGTCCATGGCTCCTTATAATTTAACAGAGAAAATTTTGGTTTTCTTTCACCGACGAATTTGTGCATAACCTCATCTTCATATACCTCTACAACCTCAACTCCGTGACTTATGATAAATCCATCAAGCATAATCATTGCTGGAAGCAGAACATCTGGATGTTCTGCGAGTCTTACTGCAAGAAACATATTTTCATATGCTTCCTGTGCATTCTCAGAGTAAATCTGAATCCACCCAAGATCTCTTACCGCCATGGAGTCAGAGTGATCGCAGTGTATGTTTATTGGAGCAGATAATGCTCTATTCGCTATCGCCATAACAACTGGCAGTCTTAATCCAGATGTTGCAGGTAGAACTTCCACCATAAGTGCAAGTCCCTGTGATGCTGTAGCAGACATTGCTCTTGCCCCTGACGCCTCTGCGCCTGTTACCACAGATATGGCAGAATGTTCTGACTCTGGTGTTACCATCACAGTATCCACAACACCGTCGGCAACAAACTTTGCAAATGTATGAACTATTGGAGATTGAGGTGTAATAGGATATGCTGCAACGACATCTGGTTTTATCTGTCTCATTGCCTCAGCAATAGCTTCATTTCCAGTTAATGGTTTTTTTGTGCTTTTTACTTTTGTCGCACTCATTTTAATCCTCCCATGTTTCCCTTACCATTTTAATTGCATCTGTAGGACACTCCTCAGCACATATTCCACACCCTTTGCAGTATTCAAAATCAGTTTCAAGTCTAACCGGGCCTTTATAGATTCGATCTCTAAAACCCTTAACTCCTTCTTCAGATATAACCACAGGAATCGCAGAATCTGGGCAGTAGTGGACACATATCATACAGTGAGTGCATAGATCTGGGTCAAAATCTGGTCTGAATGTCCTCCAACTCCCAGTTTTGTATTCCAGAGAAGTTTTAGCTGGTAAATTTCCGCCTATAGGAATTTCCTTCCATCCTTTGGGTTCGCTCCATTTTACCTTTTCACTCATGACCTCGCCTCCTTATAGGCTTCTCTTAGAGCCTTTATATTTGCCTCTGTTTTTTCCTTACTCAGCTTCTTTTCGAAGATCTCCTTTATAGCAAGTTCAATAGATTCCAGTTTGACAAAGGGATAAGCTTTAACAAGAACTCCAAGGGATGGAACATTTGGAGCATCTCTACCTACATTGTTTATGCTTATTCCACTTGCATCCACTGTAAAGATCTTTCCCTTAAACTTTGTTATCCTTCTTACCTCTTCTGGACTTTTTACAGTATTTACTATAAGTACTCCTTCATCAGATAAACCTTTAGTCACAGGAATGGTATATAGAAATGTGTCATCAAGAACGATTACAACATCTGGATTAACTATAGGCTCATGAGATCTTATTTCTTTCTCAGAGATTCTTGTATAGGCAACTGTTGGAGCGCCTCTTCTCTCTGAGCCATACTCAGGAAAGGCCTGAATTGTTTTACCCTCTTTAAAAGCGGCAAGTGCTAAGATCTGACCCCCTGATTTAGCACCCTGACCTGCTCTTCCATGAATTCTAACCTCAAACACCTCTTTCACTTTTCTTTCCTCCATTTATTTGATTTTAATTATTGCCAAAACCTTATTATATTATAGCACTTAAAAAATAAAGGAAAAGATTTGTGAAGAGAATCACAGTTATAATGATTGAAATGAGAACAACTATTTTTTATTATTAATTAGAAACTTGAAAAGGAGGTACAAATTTGATTGAAGATTTAATAAGAAGTATTGTGAAAAGAGATGATGTTGATTATCTGGAGATCAGGGTTGAAAAGGGAGAGAAGACAGGAATTGAGATAAAGGGAAGAAGTATAGAAACTTTAAAGAGAGGCAGATTCTTTGGAGGAAACGCAAGAGTTTTGATAGGTGGTGTATGGGGATTTGTATACTTTAATAGTCTTGACGAGATAAAAGAAAAGGTAGAAAGTGCCATATCTCAGGCAAAGACCCTGAAAGGTCTTGTAAAAGATAAAGCTGCCCTTGCACCTGTTGATGTGGTTGAAGTTAAGTTTAAGCCAAGAGTAATCAAACATCCTAAAGATGTTTCTCTTGAGGACAAAGTAAAAACACTCATGGGATATAATGACATCTTCTTCTCAGCTGGAAAAGAGATAGTGGGAACATTTATAAGGTATCACGATACAGTTAAAAAAGTTTATTTTGCCAATTCTCAGGGGAGCTATGTTGAACAGGACGTTATAGATATAGGCTCAACAATGATGGTGATTGCAAGTAATGGAAAGGAAACACAGAGAAGTAAAGTTGGTTTTGGAAGTAGTAATGATATTTCTATGATGTTTGGTCTTGAAGATGAGGTTAAGGAAAAGGCAAAACTTGCAATTAATCTATTGAATGCTAAGGAGATAAAAGGAGGAAATTTTCCTGTTGTTATAGATCAGGAGCTTGGAGGAGTT
>Ga0190361_1000548_pt1 | contig 14855 bp, 14 predicted proteins | sample 48721845_MG_FD_161273 | JGI IMG/M metagenome (GOLD analysis project Ga0190361, IMG submission 161273) | Hydrothermal vent microbial mat bacterial communities from Southern Trench, Guaymas Basin, Mexico - 4872-18-4-5_MG | ecosystem: Environmental > Aquatic > Marine > Hydrothermal vents >...
ATATGTAAAAAAGAGGATATTCTCTTCATTGTCGATGGTGCTCAATCGGCCCCACATATCCCCATAAATGTAAAGAAGATAGGGTGTGATTTCTTTGCATTTTCAGGTCATAAAATGTTAGCACCAACAGGGATAGGCGCCCTTTATATGAAATATGATTTAGTAAATGAATTAAATCCAGCCTGTATTGGGGGTGGAACTATTAAAGATGTTTCTTTGTCAGAATATTCTCTTATGGACTCTGTTGTAAAATGGGAATCTGGAACCCCAAATATTTCAGGGGCTATTGGTTTTGGTAGAGCGGTTGATTATATAAACAGCATTGGTATGAAAAATATTGAAAGATATGAGGGTAAACTTACAAAAATGCTCCTGAAAGAACTATCTAATATTGATAATGTTATCATTTATGGTACGAAGGATTACAAAGATAAGATAGGTATAATCACATTTAATATTGAGGGTATCAATGCACATGAAGTGGCTAAAATATTAGATGAGAGAAATAATATATGTGTTCGCTCAGGTTATCATTGCACAATGCCCCTTTTCAAAAATGTGATAAAAGCAAATGAGAGTGTAAGGGTCTCACTCTACCTATATAATACAATCGATGAAATAGATACATTTCTATCTGTGATAAGAACACTTGCATAATTTCTACCATAACCTGCTTCTTCTACTATAACTCTACCTCTCACATAAATTTACCACCGTGCATCCCACGATATTTTTTACTCTCGTTCACAGATGGAATTGTCAATGATGTTGATGTAGTAGTTGATATATTTGATATATTTGATATATTTGATATATTCTTATTCTCACCTTTCTTCTGCTTACCCTTTTGCTCCTTCTTTTTTACAATGGTGTGGGATTTAATAATATCGTCTATGCTTTTAGCCTCCTTTAAAATCTCCTTAACTTTTTCCTTCCTCCTGTATTTGAATTCGTATATCATTTTAAGTCTTTCTTTAACGGTCATGTTTTTACTCATCTGGTCTCCAAATTCCTTATTTAACTCCGTAAGCTCAGATACCTTTTCCTTAAGGCTTTCTACCTCGTCTTTAATCTCCTCTTTTACAGCAGTCCAGTTATCAACAATTTTTTTGTATCTGAATAATCTTACAGTCAATACAGCATTTATAGCCTTTTTTATGCATGCAGAATAATTCCTATTCTTACAATAATTTTCAGCCCTTCTTAAAGCATCTCTTGCATTTTTTGGGGAATCATAATCTACAATATTCAAAGCCCTCCTCAGTGTAATATTTGCTCTATTAGAAAGTATCTTTATTGGTTTCGATAATCTCTTTGCTCTCTCTGCGAATTTCCTTCTGAACATTTCTCTAAATTCTTTTCTGAATTTCATTGATAGATTATTTGAAATAATTCTCTGTTTTGTACCTCTTTTTGCTATCAATATTATTTCAACATCTGTTCTTTCTTTCAATTCATCTGCAATCTTCTCTGCCAAATCTGGTTTTCCCGTAACCATGACTCTGCTTATATTTCTTTCCTCTATCGCAGAAACAACATCATCTATCTGATCCATTCCCGTTACAATGAATGCCCTTGCCTGCGGCAGGTTTGGTGCATTTACAGTATGTGTGAAATTTGCCGCTGCTATAACTATAAGGGTGTGGGTTTTATTTAACCTTCTTGAAATTCTTCTCCTTATTATCCTTTTTATCTTTTCTCTATCCGTTTCATTTATTTCATCAATACTTATGTTCATACTTCTCAACCGTTCCTTTATTCTCCCCCTTATCCCTCTTTTTAATGCAATAAATGATACCCTCTTTACCCCAAGATTATTCATCTCTGATAATGTATTTGCAGGCATCTCCATGCTTGGTGTTAATAGAATTGGTATAAGTTTATCCCTTGCCTCTTCCTTCGCCTGAGCAAGAACATCATTATCTTTGAAGTTCATATCATCCTCAACCAACATTACTTCATCACTACCCTCTGGCCAGAAGTATTCTGCAACAGCCTCTGCAGTGCCATACCTTGTAACACCCCACAACCTTATTACTTCATATTTTTTATTTAGTGTATTTTCTATATCCTCGCTAACAACCGCAGGACCGCCAACAATAATTATCTTCTTTGGTGAAAACCCATTAATCACATTCATTGTTTCTTCAGAGATTGAATCCCCACCCGTAATAATGATTGGAATTCCAAATTTTTCTGAAACAGGAGCAGATACCATCATATCGGGATAATTCTTGTTGGAAACCAAAATCAAAGTATCCACATCTTGAGCAGAGACATTTATAATTAATACAAAAAACATCAGGAATACTAAAAGATTTTTTATTCTCATCTTCACTACCTCCTGTTTTAATTTTTAGTAATTTTTAGTTATAAATTGTTATTACTTTTTTTCAAATCCTCAACCCTCTTCAGAAATTCCTCTCTAAGTTTGTCACCAATGAATTCTCCCTTGAAGTGATCTGCCTTGGCGGCGATTGCCAATTTTGAGGCAAATATCCTGGAGATTTTACCCCTGAGATTTTTTGGCGATGATCTTATCTCCGGGAGCTGAAAGATTATCCCGTGCTTTGGCGGCTTTTTCTTAGTTCTCAAAAATCTAAAGAAGGATTCCTCCGCACCCAATATCTGGATAGTACTGGCTGGGAACCTGGAAAGCCTTTCTAAACTGCCAGCAATCGAGATCAATCTTGCCCCTAAGATGGGACCCGCTAATGCACTTATATTTGGGGAGATATCCTGCATTAATTCCTGGATATACTCCTCTGTATCCCTCCTGAAAGAATTTAGTTTTAGAATTAAATCTGAGAGTTTTTTTACTTCGTTAAGATCAGATCTGGAGAATTCCATCCCCATGGATTTCTTTTTTGCATCTCGAATATTTTTAGCAATGCCTGGATCAATTGGGGCTTTATCCCCCAAGGCTATAATTTCTGCGTATAGTTCATGTTTCTTTACCAAGGTGTCCAGTTCTGGAAAATATAGGGAATACCATTCCCTGAGCCTTCCTATTAATCGATTACTCACTTCTTCAATATCATCAAGTGAACATACTGCCTGAATCAGTATCTGATCCCTCTCCAGTACCCTCAATTTTTTCTTGGTCAATTCCAGATTTGATAGAAAGATTAATTCCGAAATTTCTTTTTTAGAGACCCCGATTTCCCGTGCTATATCTAATGGATTAATAGATTCTTTATCCTCAATAAAATCCATCTCCAGATTCTTGCCAAGAAATCTTCCCGGATTCTGAACGTGGATCTCTTTGATTCCCGTTTCTCTTAATTCATCTATCATCTGAATCTCTTCCCGACAGACACCCCCCTCAATCTGCAACAGCCTTTCTGCGACCTCCTCTGGATCCGATGGGAAAGGTATCCTCTTGATAATCTTTCCATTCTTCAATGCAAATGTTCCAAGTACGTTGGTGGTTAGTTTTATCATCTTGAGAATTCTCACATTCGACAATTCTAGTCAGAATTAAAAGTCTTCCTAGGTCTAAAATTCTGGTATTCAATTCACTGAATTTAAACTTTATGCAAACTAGTTCCAGTAGTCCTCTCCAGTTTCCCCTTTTTCTTCTTTCCCTCTTTTTTCTTTTCACCCCTGGTAAGTACCAATATCACTATGATTATAATAATCAGCACCACCAGGATTAGAATGAGCACCAGATACTTGCCTCCCGCTTCTGGCTTTACCTCCCGAGTAATGCTCGTTTTTTCATAGTTTTGATCTATTGCGGTGATGGTAACATTTCCGGTTACATTTGACTTGGCTATATCCAGAATTGCCTTTCCATTTTCATCTGTCAGTATCTTCTCATGGAATTCGGCGGTGTCAAAGGAAATTGCAATATTAGAAACCGGTTTTCCTGAACTGACAGCGGTGACTATGAGATTATTTCCTTCGATCTTAGATTCAAGAACTAATGGATATGGTCTAACCGTAAAGGCCTCGGTTGCCGTTTCATACCCAGATTTAGAAGCAGAGATTGTATATTCACCAGCGATTGAGGGTTTATAACTCTCTTCATAACTCTCTCCAATAGATTCCTCTTCACCATTTGGCTTAATTATCTTAATATCTGCAGTAATCCGATTTCCCTGACTATCTTGAACCACGAACTCTATTGTATCACCGAGATCTATTTCCTTAGAACTTAATTTTAATGAAAGAATTCCCCGTATATTTATTTTCTTTATGGCATCTGAGTAGCCATCTTTTTTAACCATCATTGTGTATTCCTTGGGCTCTGTTAAATTGAAGGTAAATTTTCCATTAGCGTCAGTAGTCCCACTCACATCAGTATCCTTAATAGAAACACTGGCTCCAGAAACTGGTTTGTTTTCCTGATTTTTAACAGTTACCGTGATATCTACATTGGGCAATAACTTTTCGGAAACAGTAATCTTAAAGACATTATGAGCATTGAATTCCTTTGTTGTTGTAGTATATAATGGGGCCTCTACCTTCAACTTATATGTTCCAGAGGATTTTGGTGTATAGGAAATTTTACCATCATCTGGTGTAGTGAATTCCTCGGTAGTCCCATCTGGCTTGGTAATGGTAACATTGGCACCCTTCAATGCACTTCCTTCAGAACTTGTTACCTTTATCTCAATTTCTTTACCAACCTCCTGATCCTTGGGATTAATTTCAATCACGATCGCTCCTCTTTCTAAGATGGTAATATGCTTGATCTCACTGTCACTATAACCCTCCTTTGTTGCAATTATCTCAAAGGTGCCAGTAGAATCCACCCGGAATGTTGCATATCCCTGTGCATCTGTGTTGTATGTCTTGAGTCCTCCCGGCCCGCTTACAGCTATCTTGGCACCACTAACAGGTTTATCACTATCATCTGTTACCCTTACCCTTATATCCTGTCCAACCATTGGTTCAGCGGGCTCTGGATCACTGACCCTTAGGAGATGTCTTAGATCTATAGTAGTTGTGTACTTACAATAATTCCCCCTCTCTTCCCAGACATCTATCTGGTATTTTCCATAGGGATTATCTTTAAATTCATCCTCCTTGGATAATTTTACCTCTACCTCACCATGCCTGTCTGTTTTATCATCCCAGAATTCATCATCCTTATCCCATTCATTATCATCACCGAGGTGGGTAAATTTTACGGTGATATCCTCTAATTCGTCACCATCTTCATCCTTTACGGTTATCGTGATTTTATCATCTGGTGTGGGTTTTTCTGGATCTATATCTACCTCAAGATCATCGCCATCTATCTTCAGATCTGCTTCATCGCTCTCACTGGGTTTTATGTCGCCAGAGACTGTTACTTCTACCCTCTTTCTTCCACAATTATAACCCATGAGGTTATCTTCCCATAAATCATCCTTATCCAGATCCTTGGAACTTATGTTTATGATATATGGTTCATTCTTTACCAGATCCACCCTTTTACTATCATCATAGACTAGCACATTATCAATCTTTATTTCAATATCCACATCCACATCATCTTCAGTATCATCTGGATCTTCTAACTCTATATGGATATAAAAATCCTTTCCAACATCTATTTTCAAATAATCGTCCCCGATATCATCCTTCTCTTTAGAAAGGGTAACGGTAATATCATCCACATCAACCTTTGCAGATGCGCTCATAGCAGCCCCTAAAACCAGAAAAGTAATTATAATAATTGCAGAGATTCTTCTATCCATTTTTTCAGCCTCCATCTAATTTCTTCTAATTTCTTAATTATTGTATAGAGATTATAAAAGATATAAAATGAGCAATCTTATTATAACCTCGAAAGCGTTGATCCCTTGCCTTTTTTAAGGCCCGTCCTCTTCTTTTTCTTCTTTTCTTTCTTCTCTTTTCTTGGGATGGTATGAACAACTGCTATGGCTATTATAGCTACCAAAACAATAGCAGATATTGCAAGGATTAGAACGGGGATATTATGCTTTTTTATTATATTCCTACTCACAAGGATTTTATCATAATCTGGATTCGTGTTAATAACATTTGCAGAGATTTTAACTTCACCCTCTTTTTTGATCTTGGTCTCTACCTTGCCTTCATCATCTGTAATCAACTCATCAATCCCGGTGGGCTTTTCAATATTCATACTGATGCCCGAGACGGGTTTTTCATGACTCGTTACCCTTATTGATAGTCTATCACCGATCAGCTCCAGATTCAAATTTAATGGGTGTGGATTAACGATGAGGGTTTTATTTGCACTAATATACCCGTCCTTATTAGCAACTATCTCATAACTGCCAACCATCTCTGGTTTATAACTCTCTCCAATAGATTCCTTTTCACCATCCGGTTTAATTACTTCAATATCTGCCGAGATCTCCTTTCCCAAGGCAAGAACCTTTGCACTTATACTTTCACCCAGCTCTATTTTTTCAGAACTCAGTTCAAGATGCAATGGTGAAAGAACCACCATCTTCTGAGTAAGGTCCCAATAATCTGGTTTTGTAACTATTACTGTATATTCCCCTGGTTCAGTTAATCTAAATGTGAATCTACCATCCAAACCAGAGATTCCACTGACGGTATCTGAAATAGATACAGTAGCTCCCTGGACCAGGTTATTTAACTGGTCTCTTACAAACAGGGTTATATCCTCATCTACCTTGGGTTCCTTGGGGGTAAATTCTATATTAAATAAATTCCTTACCTCAAATGCCCTCTCACAGGCTTTGTATCCACGCTTTTCTACCTTTACCAAAAATTTTCCAGTGGAAAAGGGTGTAAATTTCAATTCCCCATTTTTATCTGTCTTATATTCTTCGGGATCCCCAACTGGTTTTTGTATGGTAACATCTGCGTATTCTAACGGCTCATTATTCACTTTAACCCTTAGAATTAATTCCTTATCCTTAATCGCTTTTTCGGGTGTGATGATAATAGAAGGCTTTAATTTTTCAGATACACGAATACTTACATTTCTACCCCAGTACGTGTTGCTTAATTCTCCTATCACCAGTGTGTAATTTCCCGGATCATCTATAGTTAGGTTAACGCCGCCGCCTATTGTAGTGCTTCCCGTGGCATAGATGTTTCCATACTCATCCAGAACCTTGACACCCACACCCCCGGGAACCGCAATTGTTATTAACTCACCAGCTAGTGGAGCGGCAGGATATGGTCCATCTATATTCAATGTCTTCTTTACATAGAAATTTCTGCTTCCACAATATTCTGGATCATCTATAATCAGTTTAAATTCTCCCACATTACTTGATTTAAATCTTATATCACCATTGATATCAGTATAATAATCCACCTTCTCTTTCCTACCCTTTCTGAGATCATAGATCTCCACCCTTATGTTATCTGCAGGTTTTCCGGTATCACTATCTTCAAAATGAATTGTGAATTCTTTATTTACCAGGGGTCTTTCAGGCATTATAATTAATGGTTGATTTCCTATCTCTATCTCCTGAGTGATATTGTCTATACTTTTATCATCTTTTATCAATTCTACTCTGAGAATATGTTTTCCACAGTCTAATGGATTATCAGATAGATCCCACTCCCTTGATTCTATAGAATCTCTATTACAGCCCACGATCTTAGAACTAAAAAGTTTATCATCCATAAAGAATTTGACTTCTGTACCACAGGTATCACCACTAAAAGTGACCTCCACATAGAAGGTATCCTCTAAATCGATCTCTTCGGGATTTATGTCTATGTCCCTCAGACTTACAGCCAACGCGGTAGATGTCAGCAATACAAGGGATAGAGTAAGAACAAATAATTTATTTAGCATAATAACTATTATTTTTTTTAAAATAAATAAAACAATAAATCAAATCTAAATTAGATGAACCTCACAAATTGTACCACATCCTCCCTCTTTTTCGTGTATTCCCTGAAATAACCCTCCTTCTGGAAACCCCTGCGAAGGAAAAAATCCATCGCCCCTTGATTATCTGCCTTTACCTTGGATATCAGTCTGTGAATTTTTCTATCCCTTAGGAATTCCAATGCCTTTTCTAAGAGCCTCGTTCCAATCTGCATATTCCTGTACTTTTTATCCACTGCAATCGGTCCTATCTCCGCCCTGCCAACATGTGTATAAAATAAAATTCCGATGCAACCCACCACCCTTCCATTTAGAACCGCGATGAAGAATCTAAAATCTCTTCTTTGAGAGATATTTATGATAAATTCCTCATTGATATCCATTTCTTCGAAGAAGTCCTCAGATTCTTTATGTAGCTTTATAATCTCTCTAACATCCTGTGGCTTGAATTCCCTTATGGATAGATCGGATTGCATTTTTTATTTGCATTTTTTCATTAATTTTCATTAATTTATTCTATATAAAAACTAAGGGTATAAGAAGTATAAGACATTATAAGACATCATGAAATACATAGTAATCGTTGGGGATGGGATGGCTGACAGTCCCATAAGGGAACTGGATGGAAAGACGCCATTGGAGGTAGCAAATAAACCCAATATGGATTTTATCGCTAGAGAAGGGAGATGTGGGCTTCTGAAAACCTTGAGCAGGGACATGCCTCTGGGAAGTGATATCGCCAATCTCTCATTACTGGGATATGATCCAAAAGAATATTATCCCGGGGGAAGGGGTCCACTGGAGGCTGCTGCTATGAATGTATCCTTGGAGAGGGATGATATTGCCTTAAGGTGTAATCTCATTACCGAGGATGGGGGGATTCTTAGAGACTACAGCGGTGGTCATATCAGTAGTGAAGAAGCCAAGGGGTTAATTGAATTTATAGATAAAAGATTGGGGGGTGAAAAAGTAGAATTCTATCCCGGGGTTGGTTATCGCCATCTATTAATTCTTAGGGATTTCTCTGTAGACCCAAGGGATATAATTTGCAAGCCTCCGCATGACATTATGGGTCAAGAAATAGAGAAAAATTTGATTAAGCCGGGAAGCAAAGAAGCAAAATCAATTGTGGATATGCTGAATGATCTGATGAAGAGATCAAATGGGATTCTAAACGATCACCCAATAAATAAAAAAAGGATAAATGAAAAAAAACCTCCTGCGAATATGCTGTGGTTCTGGGGTGCCGGAAAAAAACCAAGAATGCCAAAATTTCAAGAAAGATTTGGATTAAAGGGGGCATTAATTTCAGCGGTGGATCTCCTTAGGGGAATTGCCATATATCTGGGCTTAGAAGTTATAGATGTTCCAGGAGCTACGGGATATCTGGATACAAATTATGATGGAAAGGCAGAATATGCACTCGGGGCTTTAGAGAGCAACGACCTGGTTTATGTACATATAGAAGCGCCAGATGAGGCTGGACATGAAGGCAACATCAGGGAAAAGATAAAAGCCATTGAGGCCATAGACGAAAAGATCGTGGGGAGAATTCTAAGTGAACTTGATGGGAAAGAATTTTCAATTGCAATCCTTCCAGACCATGCAACCCCGATTGAGGTTAGAACCCACACATTAGACCCAGTTCCATTTGCTATCTATTCAACCCTAAGGGATGGTGATCCCGTAGAGGTTTACAATGAAAAGGCTGCAGCAGAAGGCTTTTATGGAATTAGAAATGGAACAGAATTTATGAATTTGCTAATAAAAAGGAATGAGAAGAATGACTGAAAAAATAATGGTAAAATTACATATCAGAGAGGGGGAATATGGTTCAACTGGAAGGTTTGAATTTCCAAGTAATGAATACATATTTAGGATTCTTGAGAGTACCATGGAAATGGAAGAACAAAAGAGGCATCATTTTTATTTCTTTAATAATATCCTGGTATCGAGAAGATACTCGGAGGATGTTAAGACATTCTTGGTAGATGTGGCGAGGAAGGCCGGCTTTGAGATTGAATTTGAGGAGGGATGACTTCCGGAATATGAAATGTAAACTCTGTGGAAGAAGTGGCATAGTTTCTATGGAACTCGGGGTGTGTGTGGATTGCATAAGGAATATTCCAGAAAAAGCAATTCCATATGTCAAAAAAGTGCATCATAAAATCAGAAATGGATTCAACCTGCCCGCTGAGCCACCTATGGATCCCGACGGGATTCCCTGTGAGCAGTGTGCTAATGAATGTAGAATAGCCTTGAATAAGAGCGGATACTGTGGAATAAGAAGAAATGCGAATCATAGACTAATCCCAGATCCCGAGACGGCATTTGTTTATACCTACCTAGATTCCCTACCAACTAACTGCTGCGCTGCCTGGTTCTGTCCCGGAAGTAGGGATTATGGTAGATTCAATCTGGCAGTATTCTTCTATGGTTGTAATTTCAACTGTATATTCTGTCAGAATCCCTCTCACAAGAGGGTTTATACGGCTCCAGAAATGAGGTTGAATGAATTTGTAACTAATGTAATGGATAACTCTAAGGTAGGTTGCATCTGCTATTTTGGGGGATCTCCAGAGCCGCATCTACCATTCGCACTTAAAGCATCTGAGAAAATCCTCAAAGAGAGGAAAATTAGAATCTGCTGGGAATGGAATGGTTGTGGAAATCAGAAATTGGTAAGAAGGGCTGCAGAATTGTCTTTTAAGAGTGATGGGGTCGTTAAGTTCGACCTAAAGGCATTTGACAAGAGCCTTAGTGTGGCATTATCTGGAAGACCCAATGATAGGGCATATGAAAATTTCAGAGCGGTAGCGGAAGAATTCTTCTCAGAGAGAGAATCACCTGTGCTCACTGCCACTACCCTCTTAGTTCCGGGTTATGTGGATAAACGAGAGGTAGAAAAAATAGCGAGATTCATCTCCGAACTGAATCCAGAGATTCCCTACTCACTCTTAGTGTTTCATCCAGACTTCCATATGATGGACCTTCCAATAACGCCGAGAAAACAGGTGGAGGAATGCTATCTGGTAGCGAAGAAATACCTGAAGAATGTAGAGATCGGAAATAAACATCTGTTACTTCTATCCCAGGCAGGTCTCCACGGGCCGAACATGTAAATGTGTATATCTATCGGTTCTTGACTCATCCGAGAGATCTCCCTCAGTATTCATTATAGATCAGATTCATATACCAACTGATTGGGGTTGAGGATTAAAATGCTATTATATGATTTATTTTAATGTTTATATTAATATTTATCATATTTGAAGATGACGAAGACTCAGAAGGAGCTCAGGAGGGCGTTAAAGCTGATAAAAAAGATAAAAAGGCTCATTAAAAAGCAGAGAGATATTCTAAGTAAAGATATCTAAATTCGCTCTTATCGTGTTCTCTCTATTTTATTTCTCAGAATCTCAATATTTGATATGAAGGTTCTCATTACACTGGGCCCGACCCAGGAGCCAGTTGATTCGGTAAGATATATAACGAATGCCAGCTCGGGAAAGATGGGCTCCGCACTGGCTAAAGAGGCAATTCTCAGGGGTTATGAAACGACCATCGTATCGGGACCCGTAGATCTGAGGTTGCCAGATAGGGCAAAGATTCTGCCCGTTAGAACGGCCAAGGAGATGATAGAAACGAGCATGGATGAACTCAGGGATAACTACGATATATTTATATCAACAGCTGCAATAGCAGATTACTCCCCAGAGGCTCATCCGGGGAAGATAAAATCCAATATAAAGGATCTAAAGATAATACTGAAACCAAATCCAAAGCTCACCTGGCTGGTGAGGGAGAACTTTCCGGGTATTTTCATTGTTGCCTTCAAGGCAGAATATAACGTATCAGAGGATAAATTAATTGAATCTGCCCGTTTGAAGCTGGAGAGGGAGAACCTGAACCTCGTAATCGCAAACGATATAAAAAAGAGTGGCTTTGGTAGTGACACGACCGAGGTTTATTTGATAAATAAAAAGAATATTAATTATATACCCACAGATTCAAAGGATAATATTGCCAGGGAGATATGGGAGATCATCGATAGAGAGATGAAAGGTGGTTAAATGATAAAAAAAGAGCGGTCCTGCTCGCATTGCTGGTGATGCTTACGCCGGGCTGCCTGCCCTCAGATGTACACGAGACGACAACTACTACATCAACAACTACCTCAACAACAACTACAACTACTACGACAACAACGACAACTACAACAACCACTACGACAACGACGAGTATGGTTATAATTATCACGACAACTACTACGACAACAACGACCACGATCTTTATACCCCCGACAACGATAGTGAACGCCAGATGCTATATGAACTCGGATTGTGGATCGAGTTCGGTGAGCTATTATTGCAAGATTGAACTCGTTGGGGATGAGCAACAGCCCACCGCCAGGGGTGAGGCGGTTTACAGGGTAACAAGGGTCCCGATATGCCGGTATCCTGGAACCCCCTGGGCGAGGTGCGAAACCATAAGGTGGGAGAGGTTATGGTATAGGTGTAAGGAGGGGGAACACTGCATTGATGGATGTTATACCTGCGTACCTGAAGGGTGTGATTGCCCATCCTGAGAGGTGATTCCATTGAAGATTAAATGGCTGGGACATGCGTCCTTTTTGATTGAGGTATCTGACAAGAGAATTTATATAGACCCCTATGCACTTTCAGAAGGGCCGGAGCCCGCTGACCTTATTCTGATAACACACGACCACTATGACCACTGTGATGTAAATGCTATTAACGAGATCAGGAAGCTAAGGACACATATTTTAGGATCGGAGACTGTGGCCAAGAAGATCTCCGATACGGGAATTCTAAGACCTGGAGATGTTACAGATTTCAATGGTATTAAGATAAAGGCAGTTCCCTCCTACAATATAGGAAAGCACTTCCATCCAAGGGGTTCTGGAATAGGCTTTGTAATAGAGGCCGAGGGAAAAAGGGTTTATCACGCCGGGGATACAGACCTTATCCCAGAGATGAAAGAACTTGAGGGGATTACCGTTGCCCTGCTACCCGTTGGTGGTACCTATACAATGAATGCGGACGAAGCTGTAGAGGCTGTAAAGGTAATAAAACCAGAAATTGCTGTTCCAATGCACTACGGGAGTATCGTGGGCTCGAGGGCAGATGCCAATAGATTTAAGGTAAGGGCTGAGAGAGAAACGGAAACAAGGATAGAGATCTTGGAAAACAGATCACTTGAGATCTGAGTCCAGGACCTCAAAATCACTCCCCTCTCTGTATAGCTGCACCCAGCATTGAAGCAGCTGTTATGAGAGCCGCGGATAAGAGTATCCAGTTTGCTTCTGCCCCGGGGGCCACCAGATCGATCGATACCTTAACTATCACCAGGGTTATCACAAAATATATTATGCCCAAGAAGATCAGAAGTATAGAGGTCACTATGGTAAGGGGCAATGCGGTAAGTCCTTTTAACATATCCATCTGAACACCTCCATTATTATTATAATTATTTTATTAATATATTCAGTTATATATACTTTTTAGAATCTTTGATTTCATATCTCAGCACCAATAGATCGTGGAGATTCTCTGTACCGAGTAATTTTAGATCAATGGCCTCGTTTAGTTTGAAACCCTCTCCGTCTACCAGTGTCGGGGCATTTATGCCTCCAAATATCCTTGGGGCTATAGTAACATATATCTCATCAACCAGACTCTCTTTCAAGAGCTCGAAGTTTACGGTACCACCCCCCTCGATCATCAGTTTTTTCACCCCCATCTCTGCGAGGATTCTCAGCATTTTATTAAGATTAACTCTGTCTTTTCCAAGGACATGAACGTCCGCCTTCTTTCTCAGCCTTTCTATCTTCTCTGGATCCGAGTTCTCCGTGGTAAATACTATGATCTTTCCGTAATTTAGAAAATCCGAATTCAATTTCATCCCGTTTACATTTCCGATACCTATCTTGATCGGGTTTTCCGGTAGCCCTCTCTTTAGCCTCTCTCTTCTCAATCTCTCAGATTTAATGGTCAGCTTTGGATCATCAATTACGATAGTATTCATCCCAACCAGTATCGCATCGGATTCTGCCCTTAGTTCATCTACCCTTCTTAAATCCTCATCGCTGGAGATCCTTACCTGCTTTCTCTCAATGGTGGATATCTTCCCATCCAGGCTCATGGCACAATTTATGAAGACGAATGGTTTTCTGACCTTCATTTTCAACCCTTGGCAACACCCAGCGGAGTTACCCTTGCAATTGGCTTGGATATGTCGCTCAAAGAGACGCTCCGGATCACCTCGTCAATGTCCTTGTAGGCTTCAGAGGCCTCCTCCGCAAGTATCTTCGGATGCGTTGCTCTCACAACCTGTCCCTTTGCCTCCAATTTTCTCTGTATATCCGTCCCTCTGAACCTCCTGATTGCACCATGTCTGGATATCACCCTGCCCGCACCGTGACACGTGCTCCCCCACGTTTCCTCCATAGCCTTCTCCGTTCCAATCAGGACATAGCTTGCGGTCCCCATATCACCCGGGATTATGACGGGTTGGCCGACACCCCTGTATGCCCGGGGGATCTCCCTCCTTCCTGCTGGAAATGCCCTCGTTGCCCCCTTTCTATGAACGCACAGCTCTCTTTTCTTATTATCTATCCTGTGTTCTTCAAATTTGGCAATATTGTGGCAGACATCATAGATCAATTTAAGCTCGCAATCCTCCTTGAATACATCCCTGAAGCTCTCCCTCACCCAATAGGTTATGATCTCTCTATTACAGAAGGCATAATTCACACCACAGTACATTGCGGAGAAATACCTCCTTGCTTCTTTTGAATCTAGCGGTGCACACGCCAGCTCTTTATCCGGGAGTTTTATCCCATATTTGTGGGCCGCAGAGAGCATTATCTTTATATACTCATCCGCAATCTGATGCCCGAATCCTCTGCTCCCCGTATGTATCATCACAACTATTTGGTTTTCGGATAAGATTCCGAATTTCTTGGCAATCTTGTTATCATAGATCTTATCGACCTTCTGTACCTCAAGAAAGTGATTTCCCGCACCCAGGGTTC
>Ga0190361_1000549_pt1 | contig 14832 bp, 11 predicted proteins | sample 48721845_MG_FD_161273 | JGI IMG/M metagenome (GOLD analysis project Ga0190361, IMG submission 161273) | Hydrothermal vent microbial mat bacterial communities from Southern Trench, Guaymas Basin, Mexico - 4872-18-4-5_MG | ecosystem: Environmental > Aquatic > Marine > Hydrothermal vents >...
TTCACCCCTCCCAGATCCTTGGTGACCTGCTTACTATATATGAGATAAAGGGAAACTTTGATGTTACAATTACCTATGTGGGAGTTCAGAATAATGTGGCTAATTCGATGTTTCTTGCCTGTAAGGCACTGGGAATAAACCTCATTTTTGTTACTCCAGAGATTGATTCTGTTCCCGAAGGGTTAGAAAAAGAAATGGAGGAGTATTCTGGATTTACAAGAACTCTGAATCTCAATAGTGCCCTTGAAAAAACTGATTTTTTATATACAGACACATGGATCAATATGGAATACTTTGGAAAAGCAGAGTATGCCTCTTATATTAAATCAAGAATTGACTTAATGCTTCCATATCAAATAACAGAGGAAATGATTCGGGGTCGTGATCTATATTTTATGCATGATATGCCGGTTCATCCAGGCTATGAGGTTGATGAGTGGGTGCTGAAGAACGAAAAGTCTGTGGTGTACCAGCAGGCTGAAAACAGGCTCTATTCGGCGCAGTCATTACTTTACTATCTGTTAAAGTTATAATTTTTCGGGATTATATCCATAGTTCTCACATCATATTTTCAACCACTTTTTAGCAATTTCTCAGAAGTAAAATTGTTATGCTGCCAGTTTTTTATTTCTTTTTTAGAATTGAGGTTGTGGTTTTTTGATATAAGCGATAAATCTGGATGGATGTGACAAGACAAGAAATTGAAGACAAGTAAGAAGGGGATAATTTTAGTATATGGCCGTTAATAAATTAAAAAATGATTCAGGATTTAAAAAGGAACTTAGAATAATTGAAGCTTTTTCAATTGCCTCTGGGGCAATGATAAGTTCTGGAATATTTGTGTTGCCGGGCATAGCATTTGCCAAAGCAGGTCCTGCTGTATTTCTCTCTTATTTTTTTGCATCTGTAATTGCCTCTATGGGGATGTTAAGTCAAGCAGAGTTGATATCTGCTATGCCAAAGGCAGGCGGAGATTATTTTTACATCACTAGAAGCCTTGGCCCGGCAGTTGGAACTGTAAATGGTCTGTTAAACTGGTTTTCTCTTTCACTGAAAAGCTCATTTGCGCTTGTTGGTATTGGGGCTTTTGCAAATGTCTTTCTGGGCTTTCCTCCCAGGATTGTAGGAGTTGCTTTTTGCCTGCTTTTTCTGTTTTTAAACCTTCTGGGGACTAAGAAGGCAAGTAGATTTCAGGTTTATCTTGTTATTTCACTTCTTGTATTTATGGTTTTTTATATTTTTGGGGGATTGCCGAGGGTTTCAATCAGAAATTATGAGCATTTTATGCCCTATGGATTTGGAAAGGTTCTGGCCACATCGGGATTTGTATTTATCTCATATGGTGGATTACTTAAAGTTGCAGCACTTGCTGAAGAGGTAAAAAACCCTGGAAAAACCATACCACAATCCATGATACTATCGCTGTTTGTGGTTGGTTTTCTCTATATGATGATTGTGTTTACCACCACTGGTATTCTCTCACCAGAGAGATTTAAAGGAACACTTACCCCTATAAGTGATGGTGCAGAGGTTTTTCTTGGGTCCGGGGGCAGGTATCTTTTTAGCCTGGCAGCTGTTATTGCTTTCTTTACCACGGCAAATGCTGGTATAATGGCAGCTTCCAGGTATCCCCTTGCTCTTAGTAGAGACAGACTTCTTCCGTCTTTTTTGTTGAAAACCTCTAGAAAGAATAATATTCCGTACATTTCAATAATGATTACGGGTGGTTTCATAATTGTTTCTCTTTTTCTGAAGCTTGAAGTTTTTGTAAAGGCTGCTTCTACAATAATGATTTTTACGTATATTTTTGCCTGTTTATCAGTGATTATCCTCAGGGAAAGCAAACTTGTTAATTATCAGCCAGTTTTCAAGGTTCCTTTTTATCCGTGGATGCAGATATTTGGAATGCTTGGGTACGGAGCTTTAATATTCGAGATGGGTCTTGAAGCAGTAGGAATAAGTGGAGGATTGGCACTGATTGGTATAGGAATTTATCTTGTTTATGGGAAGAAAAAATCTCTGAAGGAATATGCACTTCTCTATTTAATCAGGAGGATTACAGCGAGGGAACTGGTTACCAGGGACCTCGAAGATGAATTGCGTGAGATAATAAGGAAGAGAGATGAAATAACAATTGATAGATTTGACAGGCTTGTTGAGAAAAGTGTTGTTCTCGATATTGAAGAAGAGATGACTTATGACGAGTTCTTCAGATTGGTTTCGAAAGAGCTTTCAAATAGGTTAAAAATGCCGGATGGTGAAATATATAATATACTCATTAAAAGAGAGAAAGAAAGCAGCACGGCGATAACACCAACAGTAGCAATTCCTCATATAGTGATTCCTGGAGAGAAAAAGTTTGATATCCTGATAGCAAGAGCCAAATCGGGGATTTGTTTCACCGAGAATGCACCATCGGTAAAAATCATTTTTGTTCTTGCTGGAAGCAGGGATGAAAGAAACTTTCATCTAAGAGCCCTTTCATCAATCGCCCAGATAATCCATGACCCGGGATTTCAGGATAAATGGATGAGTGCAAAAACCCTGGAGGATTTGAGGGATATAATCCTTCTTGGAAAAAGAACAAGGGCATGAGTAGTTGCTCTCCGGATTTTTCCAGGGCCTTCTTGGATGTCATACCTGATTATTTTTTTAATATTGTTGCACTGTCAGGTGATATCCCGTTTCTTCCGCAAATAGTTAGTATCTGATCGTTTGTTTTGTTCTTACACCAAGCATCAGATGGGGTATATTAATCCACAAAAATCATTTACCAAAATGGTATTCTGTTTTTATATAAAAATTTTGGTACCAATGGGTTCAATTTAGATTAAAAATATATAATGGTACTATAATATTTAATCCAAATTGGTTACTCAATGTAATTTTTTTTCAGTAAAATATTTAAAGAACAGGGAGAGAAAATATGATATTTAATCTTTCATTTGAGTCTGGAACACCTGTATATATCCAGATTAAGAAACATATCGAGAGACTTGTCAGGGAAGGTATCCTGAAACCAGGTATTAAATTGCCTTCCACAAGGGAACTTGCCCGCTCCCTTGGAGTAAGCAGAAATACTGTTGTACAGGCGTATTCACTTCTTGAGGCTGAAGAAATTGTTCAATCCACCACCGGTAGAGGTACATACATAAAGTCAGGCATTTATGAAGATAAAGCTCTCGAAAGAAAGTTGCCCTGGGAGGGATTGGACCAATTCGATTTTGACGTATTTCTCTCCTCTTCATGGAGAAGAATATCTGAAAGAGTTGGTTATGATTATAATGTGTTCCTCTCCTCTGAAAAGAATGCATCATATAACTTTTTTAATCCTGAAGAATGTAATGAACATAGTTTTCCGATTGAGGATTTCAGGTACTCTCTTTCAGCCGCCATAAAGAGGTATAAATATAGTCTGCTTTCAGCAAACTCGGCCCGTGGGTTCCCTCCTCTCGTTGAGCGAATTACCATAATGATGAGAGGAAGAGGAATAGAGGTGACGGAAGAGAACATTATTATTACCAGTGGAATTCAACAGGGGCTAAGCTTAATTGCTCATTTGTTTTTAGACCCGGGAGACACAGTTGTACTTGAAAGGTTTACCTATCCAGGCGCACTCAATGTTTTTCGTTCGGTTAAAGCTGAATGTATCGGGGTTCCCGTTGATATAGATGGTATCAATTTAGATATCCTGGAGAATGTATTTAAAAGGCGGAATCCAAAGTTATTTTATTGTATTCCAACATTTCATAATCCAATTGGCTATCTACTTCCAGAGAATCAGAGGCGAGCTCTGGTTGATTTATGTTCCCGATACAGGGTAATTTTAATTGAAGATGACTATGCTCATGAACTCTACTTTGATGGTCAGGAGCCCCTTCCTATAAAGTCGATTGACGATGTTGGTTGTGTAATATACATGGGAAGCTTTTCAGAAACAATATTTCCGGGGATAAGGATCAGCTGGATTGTTGCCCCAAGCAAAATAATAAAAAAAATCTCGGTGTTGAAAAAATCAACAGATCTCTATACAAATCTTATTCTCCAGGGTGCACTGGTGGAGTTTATCAAGAATGGATATTTTTACAGATACATCAAAAAGAAAGTAAAGATATTGAGAAAATTATATACAACTCTTTACAACGCTATGATGAGGTACTTTCCCGATTATGTTAAGTTCAGCCGGATAAAAGGTGGGATGTTTCAATGGGTTGAACTTCCTGAAAATTTGGATTCACTTGAGCTCCTCTTCGATTCTCGTAATATGGGTGTTTTATTCGCCCCGGATAGATTGTTTTTAGCTGATGAATGGCAAAAAAGTGGATTCAGGTTGAGCTTCTTTGGTCTTTGTGAATCGGAAATTTGGAAAGGAATAGAACTCTTAGGGAGCGTAATTAAAAAAAATTTCTAAAGGGAGGTACAAAGTAATGGAAAAATCTACAAAAACCACAAAGATTGGGCTTGCACAGATGTTAAAAGGAGGAGTAATAATGGACGTGGTAACACCGGATCAGGCCAGGATTGCAGAGGATGCCGGTGCTGTGGCAGTTATGGCTCTTGAAAGGGTGCCAGCCGATATCAGGTCAGAAGGGGGAGTTGCCAGAATGAGTGACCCTGCCTTGATTGAAGAGATAATGAAAGCAGTTACTATACCTGTAATGGCAAAGGTAAGAATAGGTCACTTTGTAGAAGCTCAGATCCTTGAATCTCTGGGCGTGGATTATATTGATGAAAGTGAGGTACTCACACCCGCCGATGAGGAAAACCATATTGATAAACATCTATTTAAAGTTCCATTTGTATGTGGAGCGAGGTGCCTTGGTGAAGCACTTCGTAGAATAGCAGAGGGAGCTTCAATGATCAGAACAAAGGGAGAAGCTGGAACCGGTAATGTTGTGGAGGCAGTAAGACACATGAGAATGATAATGAGCGAGATAAAAAAATTGAGCAGTATGGATAAGAGTGAGCTAATGGCTGAGTCAAAAAGAATGAACGCACCCTATGAACTTGTAAAACAGGTTGCTGAAACCGGAAAACTTCCTGTGGTCAATTTTGCAGCGGGAGGAATAGCCACTCCTGCAGATGCAGCGATGTTAATGCAACTTGGAGCTGAGGGTATTTTTGTAGGTTCGGGTATTTTTAAATCTGAGGATCCGGTGAGAAGGGCAAGGGCGATTGTGGAGGCAACTGTTAATTATGATAATCCAGATATTCTTGCCAGGGTATCGAGAGGCCTTGGTAAGCCAATCCGAGGAGTTGATATCTCTACAATTGATGAAAACAGTAGACTGGCACTGAGGGGGTGGTAATCATGGATGAAAGGATAGGTGTCCTTGCCTTACAGGGATCTTTTTATGAACATGGTGCTGTAATTGAAAAACTGGGGTTCCAGGTGGAGTTTGTCAGATATCCCGAGCAACTCGAAAGGGTTATCGGGCTTATAATCCCTGGTGGTGAAAGCACTACCATTATCAGATTATTGGTTAAAAATAAACTCTTTGATAGGATGAAAAACATGATTTATCGTGGATTTCCAATTTTTGGTACATGTGCAGGAATGATAATTTTATCAAAGGGGGTTGTTAATACAGTCCAGAAAACTCTGGAGGCCATGGATCTTATTGTTGAAAGAAACTCATATGGAAGACAGATAGAGAGCTTTGAGGAATATATTTCCATTCCAGAGATTGGTGAAGAAAATTTTAAAGCGATATTTATCAGAGCACCGAGGATTAAACGATATGGCAGGAGTGTTGAAGTGCTGGCAAGGTTAAAAAGTGGAGAGCCTGTGCTTGTAAGGCAGGGAAGACTACTTGCCGCGTCCTTTCATCCCGAATTGTCAGGAAGTTGTACAGTTTACAGATATTTTGTTGAAAAAATAATAGGTATAAAAATTCTTGATGATTCAAAAATAATTGCTTGACCTGGGATATTAATTTTGATATTATCCATACCCAAATGGAGATGTTCATTATAAAAATAGAAAAACACAATCGAGCTGGATTTATTAAAACAAGTTACGATGCAGGTGAATTATTTAAAAACTTTCTCTTTTTTAAGAGAAAGTTTTTTTTATGTCTGATTGGTGAGTTTTCTTGAAAATGTATTAAAGATGTATTAATGAAAAAAATTATTTATTTTCAATTGGGGGCTGTAAAGAGAAAATCATAGAGGATAAACATACAAATGGAAGAGGATAGGGCAATCCAGATATTGAAAGGAACAGGCGCATTACTTGAGGGACATTTTATTTTAACATCTGGGCTGCATTCGGAAAAATATGTTCAATGTGCTCTCCTTCTTTCCTATCCAGAGAAAGCTTCGGAGTTTATGAAAGATATAGCTGAATCATTCAGGAAAATTAAGATTGATACAGTTGTCGCACCTGCTGTTGGTGGGATACTTGTTTCATACGAGGTGGCAAGGTTACTAAAACTCAGGTCTATATATACTGAGAGAATAAATGGAAAAATGTCACTCCGAAGAGGGTTTGTGATAAAACCGGGAGAGAGATGCCTGATTGTTGAAGATGTAATAACAACTGGCGGTTCTGTTCTTGAAGTAAAGGATGTAATTGAAAGATGTGGGGGCAGAGTAGTGGGATACGGTTGTATTGTTGATAGGTCAGGTGGTAAATTTAAAGTGTCTGAGCCTTTCCATGCATGCCTTGAGATGGATATACCAGTTTATAATCCCGATAATTGCCCCCTTTGTCAAAAAGGTTTGAAGGCTGAAAAACCGGGTTCAAGAGGCTTGAAACAACTGTAGGTAATCTTCTGTGGAATCCGATGGTTTTTTCCAACCTGCTGGGGAAGCGGTAGTTAAGTTCAATTCTAATAGAAATCCTGATAAGGATTTGCCCATGAATCCTTTAAAAGGAAAAAGTATTGTATCATTAAGGGACCTGAGCACTGATCTTTTGCTGCTTATTATAAAGAAAGCAGCAGAGGTGAAAAAAGGGATGCACGAAGGTTGCCTGGCCGGTAAAGTACTCGCTACCCTTTTTTTTGAACCAAGTACCAGGACGCGCCTGTCTTTTGAATCTGCAATGAGAAAAATGGGTGGGGAGGTTATTGGGTTTACAGGTACCAAGTTCACCTCTATTGAAAAAGGTGAAAACCTTATTGATACAATCAGAGTTGTATCTGGATACTGTGATGTGATAGTAATGAGACATCCTCTCGAAGGTTCTGCGCGTCTTGCATCTGAGGTTTCGAGTGTACCTGTGATAAACGGGGGTGATGGAGCAAATCAGCATCCCACACAGACATTTCTTGATCTTTTTACCATAAGTGAGTATTTCGGTGGTTTCGAAAATCTAAAGGTAGCATTTCTGGGCGATTTAAAATACGGTAGAACAGTTCACTCACTTGCGTATGCTCTCTCAATGTTTGGTTCAAAACTCTACTTTGTATCTCCAGAAATTTTGAGATTTCCTGATGACTTGAAGGAAGAAGTGCAGCAGAATGGATCAGAGATTTTCGAGTTCAATGATGTGGAAGATGTAGAAACGGAAATTGATGTCCTGTATGTGACCAGGATTCAGAAAGAGCGTTTTGGTGATATTCAGGAGTATAGAAAAGTGGCAGGTTCCTATCGGGTAACACCTGAGACTGTGGAAAAACTTGGCGGAAAAGCTATAATAATGCATCCTCTTCCAAGGGTGAATGAGATATCTCCAGAGGTAGATAAACTTGAAAATGCTATTTATTTCAAGCAGGCGCACAATGGAATATTTGTCAGGTCAGCGTTACTTGGGCTTGTTCTGGGCAGGATAAATGTCTAAGAATATACAAGAGGTGAATTGAAATGAAAGAATATAAAGTATATGCAATTAAGGATGGAACGGTGATAGATCATATCCCCTGCACAAAAGCCCTTAAAGTAGTTGAGATTCTGGGCCTCGAGAATAAAGGTATTCTTACCATAGGTATTAATTTTACAAGTCAGAAACTTGGTAAGAAGGATATTGTTAAAATTGAGAATAAGTTTCTGAAAAAGGATGAAACTGATAAAATATCGCTTGTTGCTCCAACTGCTACCATAAACATTATCAAAAATGGGGTTTTGGTTGAAAAGCGGAAAATAGAGATTCCCGATGAATATATCAATGTAGTCAGATGTTTGAATCCAAATTGTATTACCAATAGTGAGAATGTGCAGACGAGGTTCAAAATAGTAAAAAAAAATCCCATTGTTCTCAGATGTCATTATTGTGAGAGGCTTGTTGCACAATCAGAAGTGGAGATAATCTGATATAGTAATGTTCTTGATGTGTTTTTAGACCATTTTGGTGTAAAAAAACATTTTTGCCAAGGGCATAGCCTTGAAGCTCTTTTCTACTGAGTTGAAAAATCCTCTTATTCTTGCTTCCGGTATCCTGGGCGTTACATTAGCCTCGTTGAGAAGAGTTCATACCGAGGGAGCAGGAGCAGTAACAACAAAATCTATTACTATATCTAAAAGAAAGGGTCATAAAGCACCAATTTTTTATAGCTACAGTGGATCTGCACTTAACAGTGTTGGTCTTTCAAATCCCGGTGTTGATGACTTTATCAGGCAAATTTCCCGGGAGAGAATGGATTTTCCGCTTATAGTTTCAATATTTGGAAATACCATTGATGAGTTTATTATGCTTGTTGAAAAACTGAATCCCTTTGATTTCCTCTGTTTTGAGCTGAACCTCTCCTGCCCGAATGTTGAGGATGAGTTTGGAAAACCTGTTTCATACAGTCCAGAAAGAACAGGAATTATAGTTAGGGAAACCAGGGGAGTTTCGAAAAAACCTATTATAGCAAAACTCAGCCCGGATGCTCCCTCTCTAGTCGCTGTTGCATGCGCAGCCGAGAAGAGTGGAGCAGATGCAATATGCATCTCAAATACACTGGGGCAGGGAATGATTATAGATGTTTCCACTGGAACACCGGTTCTATCGGCAAAAGCGGGAGGCTTATCGGGTAAAAGTATATTTCCGCTGACTGTTAAGAATGTATACGATGTTTATTCTGAAGTAAATGTACCAATAATAGGTACCGGGGGAGTTACAGACGCAAATGATGTAATTCAGTTGATCATGGCGGGCGCCAGTTTTATAGGCCTCGGTACAGCAATTTATACGGAGGGCATTTCGGTTTTCAAGAAGATTGACGAAGAAATAAGGAATTTTATGCAAATAAATAAAATTGATAGCATAGATGAATTGATAGGATATTCTCACAGGAAAAATAAAAAGTATTTTATAAATCCCTTTTCCAGTTCAGGACATAGTATTGCTGTGTCTGAGATAATTGATATATATGAGGATACAAAAAGTATTGTCAGAAATATATATCTTAAATACAGGGGCAATGGTAAACCAAAACCAGGGCAGTTCTACATGATATGGATTCCTGGAGTTGATCAAAAGCCTTTTTCAGTAAGTTTTTTTGATGGTTCAGTGATTGGATTTTCTGTGAAAAAGAGGGGCGAATTCTCTAGAAAAATATTTTTATTAAAAAAGGGCGATTTCATTGGATTAACGGGACCTCTTGGTAGTGGGTTTTCATGCGGGATTTCGGGAAAGAGGTTTCTCCTTGTAGGTGGTGGTATCGGAATAGCACCACTCGTTTTTGCAGCTAAAAAGTTGGCTGAAATGGATAGAGAGGTTCTGCTTTTTATGGGAGCATCAGGTAGAAGTGAACTTTCCTGGACATTTGAAATGCTGGAGAGGTCGGGACTTAATGATAAAATATATATTGAAACATGTACAGAAGACGGAAGCCATGGTTTAAAAGGATTGTTAACAGATCATCTCGAGCAATTACTTAAAAAATACCAGCCTGATTTTTCATTTCTATGTGGTCCCGAAATATTTATAGAAAAAAGTATTTCGATATTAACCGGACTTGGCCTGAAAGGAGAAGCGAGTGTTGAACGAATGATGAAGTGTGGAGTTGGTATATGTGGAAGTTGTTGCATAGATGATACCGGCGAAAGGGTCTGCGTGGAAGGACCGGTTTTTCCAATAGATCACCTTGCTTCATTAGAGGAGTTTGGGAGGTACAGGCGCGATGAATCGGGTTCGATTGTTCCGATTTCCTAGTTTTATTTATACATATAGTATTGGTTTAAAAAATGTTATGAGATGCTAACTCGTTTTAATATTTATTGTCTCCTCCCTTATAGGATGCAAAAATGCTCCATAATAATAGAATAATAGAGGATTGAGACTTATGGGTAGTTGTATCATGCATATCTGTATTATTTCAGATTTATGAGGGGTTTAAGTGCTTATAATTGAGAATATAAAAATTTTAAGATCGGGGGACTGGATTTCATCATCCGTTGCTATTCAGGGTTCCAGGATTATTGGTGTTCTTTGCGGGGAGCCCAGGTATTTCTCAAAAAGGGAAAATAGCTTTATCAGGATATGCTCAGAAACGGGTGTTGTATGTCTGAAAAAAAGGGGGCTTTACAGAAAGGTTTCGAGGCTGGCTACTCTGGATGAGAGTATGGAAGAGGTGAAAATACTGGATGGAGAGGGAGGATACCTTATTCCTGGTATGTTTGATCCTCATGTTCACGTGAGAGAACCAGGACAGGAGTATAAGGAGGATTGGCATTCTTGTTCAAAGGCTGCCTTAAAAGGGGGCGTCACTTCTATACTGGATATGCCAAACAACAAACCTCCAGTTGTTTCAAAGAAAGAGCTATTTAAAAAAATCAGAATTGCGGGAAAGAAAAGCTATGTAAATTATGGTTTTCATTTTGCCCTTACCGATTGCAACCTTGAAGAAATATTTTCAGAGGAGGTTCAGAGAAATATATGCGGTGTAAAGGTTTATCTTGATAAAACAACCGGGGGGCTCCTCGTAAAAGATGAAAGAGTTCTCATTAATGTTTTTGTACAACCTAGGCCCGTTTTAATACATACCGGTGGCACTGCTGGATTAGAGAAAATTCTCTATTGTTATGATTCGGCCTTTAAGAAATATTCCTCGATTTCTCCCCTTTATATATGTCACATCAGTTTAAAAGATGAACTAAGACTTTTAGAAAAGGCTAGAAAGAATTATAAAGACATTTTTTGTGAGGTTACCCCCCATCATTTATTTCTCGAGAGTAATACATACAGGGGCCTTCCATCTGTAAAGCCTCCACTTTCCAAAAAGGAAGATATTGAAGCATTATGGGAGGCCATAGAAAGGGGCTTAATTGATACAATTGGTAGCGACCATGCTCCCCATACTGTAGATGAGAAGAAACTGCCTTCGCCTCCAGCCGGATTTCCTGGGTTAGAAACGACGATTCCAGTTATTTATTCTGCTGCTTTGGAGGAACTAATAGGGTTTGACGTTTTATTCAGATTAACTTCGTTTAATTCCAGGAAAATATTTTGTAAAAAGTTGTATTCAGAGATAAACGAGGGATATCCAGCTGAAGTTGTAGTACTGAAGGATGGTGATTTTACTGTAACCGCAGGCGGAATTGATGGAGAGAAATTCGAAACAAAGGCGGGTTGGAGTCCCTTTCAGGGGTTTAAATTGAAGGTGAAACCATTTATAACTGTTGTTAATGAAAATTGTTTTTACCTGAATGGGAATTATTACAGAAATAGGACGAGAAAAGTTTGTTGAAAAATTATTGTTTAAAAGGGGGAAAGATGAACGAATATCTGAGGCTGTTGAGAGAGAGTTTCATGAAGAATAATTCTGTTGTTTGTTTTGGAATGGATCCTGACATTGACAGGATGAGATTTAGATCGATGGATAGGCTTTATATGAGGATCGCTGGATATTTTATAGAAATAATGGAGGGAATAAGGGATAGAATATCCGCAGTAAAGCCCAATATTGGGTATTATCTGAGGTATGGCGAAGAAGGTTTAAAAGCCCTTAATGAGATATTGAAAAAGGCCAGGGATTTTTCACTTCCCATAATCCTCGACATAAAGGCAGGTGATATTGGAAAAACCTCAAAGGCCTATGCTGAGTTCGCATTTAAACAATTAAAAGTGGATGCTGTAACACTTAACCCCTATCTCGGAATTGGTGCACTTGCACCTTTCTTTGAATACAGGGAAAAAGGATTCTATATTCTGACGCTAACATCGAATCCAGAAGCAAGAGAGATTGAGTATCTCCTTACAGAAGGTGGAAAGAAGGTATACGAGCATGTTTTTTCCAGCGTAATTGAATTGAACAGGAAAAATCCAGGTGCTGGTGTTGTAATAGGGGCAACACAGGGCGCAGAAACGGGAGCTTTGATAAAGGACCTTGCAAAAACTGACAGAATAATACCTGTACTTATTCCAGGTGTTGGTTCCCAGGGTGGAGATTATAAAAAGATAATTTTCTGGTTTAGATCGTATGGATATCCTGAGTTTTCAGTAAGAATAAACCTCTCTTCCCATATTGCTTATGCCCATGAGAGGTTCAAAGGACTGGGTTGGGTAGAAGCAGCTAGAAAAGCAGTTGAAGAACTTGAATAGGTTATCAGCATATTTTTTATTAAAAAAGTACCGTTTCCTCTATTCCCAGGCTGCATGCAACATGATACGCAACATTGAGGCTCAACCAGTTAGGCTGGTGGGCATCTGAACTAAGTATAAATCGAAATCTGCCTACAAATGGTTGTAATTCTTTTTTCCAGTCAATTCTCCATATATATCTGTTATTAATTTCGATAATACATCTTCTGCTGATCCTGTTCAGGTTTGTTCCAAGAAAATATGGATGAGCGATAATTACTGGCTTTCCTGATTCAAGAAGAATATCCACACCCCTGTAATCTTCATCTCTATCCCTGCAGTGGTAGATAAAGTAATCAACCGGTGTTGATATGGCTTCACGAGCATAGTCTCCTCCATTTACTTCTATTCCCAGTAGTAACCCGTATTCTCTAACTTTATTGCAATACATCTCAAAAAGGCCATCTGTCAGGTGTTCGAAATGGTCACTAATCCCGATTATTTCTGCGTGCCTTACAGAGGCCACCAGTTCTATTGTTTGCTCAGGAACCACTGAGCTGTCCTTTGTTGAAAAAGTGGTGTGTATGTGAAGATCCTGTTTTGGGTGGATTATTTTAAGCATATTTTTTCACCTGTGAAAATCGATTGAGTATCTTAATAACGGTTATAACAGCAATTATATTTGAAACGTGAAAAGGTTATATGTTCTCGGTTATTTTTCGCAGCTCTCTGCAATGACTGTAAAGTTCTTCCTGGCTCATCGATTTGATAAATACCAATCCCCTTGTTGCCCTTATTAAGGCACTTTCATGCTCATAAAAAAATTTTCTTCCCAGGCAGGTTTTAAGCATCTGATATTGCTCAACCTGTATTTTCTGGGCCAGTTCGCTAAAAGGTCCATCGTGCTCCCATGAGGGAAACGATGCATCCTTCTGTGATAGGAAGCTGTTTTTAAATGCACTGTCCTGAAGTGAAAGCATATTCAGGGAAACAGGAACGAACATGTTTGCCTCAGATGGATGAAATCTGTACCAGACATTTCTGTAACCCCATATCTCTATATCTTTCCTCCCGTTTTCTTTCTCATATCTTTTAAGCGCCTCTGCAAAAGCCTGTAGAACCTTGTAATGTGTGTCAGGTCCGCTTCCCTCGGGGTCGAGAGCTACGCTGATTATATCGGGGTTTACCTTTCTCAGCACTTCCAGAATAGGTAAAACATCTCTTTCAACTGTTGGCTCCTCGTTAAAGATATCACCTGTATAGAATCCCAGTCTCAGATGGAATATAGAATCAGAGTGCCATCCGAAATATCCCCACAGGCAGTCTCCTTCGTATTCTCTGCACATCCCCTTTAATCTCTGTATATGAGGTAGATCTTTTCTTCCAGGATATTGAGTTTCAAAATAGTTGATGAGTTCTTTTATTCTATCCCTCAATCTCTGGATATCCGTTTCCTCATAAAGAAATATAAGATTTCTCAGTAGCCTCCTTGCTCTTCCCTCGTTGCACATGGATCTTGAGTTTGCCGCTACTCCATCAAGGTACTGCCACACATCCCTGTTCTTTCCAACGATATTGTTTGGATCGAAATATCCATCTTTTATCAATTCATCAAAAGCAGATTTTCTCAGGTACCTGTCCAGTAAAAGGAGATTTTCCAGCATAAAAGTATTTGTAACTGCAGTGAAGCCACTTGTGAAGGTAACAAAAAAATGCTTTGTACTATGTTCTCTTATATGTCGCACGACAGCTGGAAGATATCCGAGCATAATATCGTCATGGTGAGGTTCTGTATGTAAGAAGGTGACATTTTTTCTTACAATTCTTCCCTTTTCAATTTTGGAGATGAGTGTTTTTTCTACCTTTTCCTTTAACTTTTCAATGTCGATACTTTTGGGTAAAAGCTCTTTCCCATATTTGTTCTCCAATATGTCTTTTTTGGTAAGATTTTTGATGGGCTTAAGTTTTTTGAGGGCTGTATCTATGAGTATTTTCTCTATTAATCTATCATCAAGCCCGTCTGTTTTTTTGATAAGATGGATGTTTCTTGATACGAGCCTTATGGCCGCTCCCCTGGTAAGGTAAAACCTCGCGTTTCTCAAACTCTGGAGAGCTGAGGCCGGATATTGTATGCTCTTTTCACTTGTTATCGAACCCGCTACTATTTTTGACTTGGCCTCCCCCGCTGCCATGATTATTGCTACGCATTCCGGGTTGTACGTAATGGTTGCAAGGCCAATTGTTATTACGAGCCTTTTTCTCGCAATTTCTATTCCCCCAAGATCCTGGGCAGAAGCCGCCTGTGTTTCATAGTTAACGGGCATAAGCCTTGTAGTTGAAAAATGATCGGATCCCCTGATGTTAAATCCAATATGTCCGTCAGG
>Ga0190361_1000550_pt1 | contig 14797 bp, 12 predicted proteins | sample 48721845_MG_FD_161273 | JGI IMG/M metagenome (GOLD analysis project Ga0190361, IMG submission 161273) | Hydrothermal vent microbial mat bacterial communities from Southern Trench, Guaymas Basin, Mexico - 4872-18-4-5_MG | ecosystem: Environmental > Aquatic > Marine > Hydrothermal vents >...
TTTCCCCATCTATTCCCATAGTAGGGCAAGAAGTAAAATTTGATGCTTGTTCTTCTTCTGATGATTCTTCTATTTCTTTTTACTTATGGAATTTTAATAACCAGATTTCTTCTTCTACTTCTTGCACTACTACTTATACTTTTCTAAATTCCGGAGAATTTGAAATAAGTTTAAAAGTAGTAGATGACCAAAATGCTAGTTCTACTGCTACTTCTACTATAAATGTTTTACCATCTCCAAGTTTGGATGTGGTTATAAATGAGATTGCTTGGATGGGAACAGCGAGTTCTACTTCTGATGAGTGGATTGAATTATATAACAATACTGATTCTGATATTGATTTAACTGGCTGGAAAATTCTAAAAAATGACAAAGAATTTATTAGATTTTCTACTTCTACTATTCCTTCTTGTAGTTTCTATTTATCGGAAAGGACAAATGATAATACAATTTCAAATATAGATGCAGATTTAGTTTATAAAGGAGCGTTGAAGAATACTGGAGAAAGATTGGAATTAGTAGATAAGAAGGGGAATTTGATTGATTTAGTAGATTGCCCTGACAGATGGTTTGCGGGAAGTAATGAAACAAAGCAAACAATGGAAAGAGTAAATTCAAGAGAGCAGGGCTATAAAGAGACAAACTGGAAAAACAATAATGGAGTTGTTCATTTTGGCAAAGATGCAGGAGGCGATGATATTTTAGGAACTCCAAAAGGAAGAAATAGCGTATCAGATATTTATGTGCCTTATGATTTTTCATCAATCCAAGAAGCAATTGATAATGCTTACGCTTCCAGCACAATTTATGTTTATCCTCAAACTTACAAGGAAAATTTAATTATTCAAAAACCTGTAAAAATAATTGGCATTGAGCAAAATGAACAAAAACCGAAGTTGATGCCGGGCGATTCAGATGAACCCGGAATTTTGATAAAATCCAATAATGTAGAAGTTAGAAATTTTAATATAAGTGGCTTTGATAAAAGTGGAGGTATTTTCTTGGAAAATTCTGAAAATTGTGTAATTTCTAACAATCTTACTGAGAATAATGATATAGGAATTTATATTAAATCAAGTGAAAATAATTATTTGAAAAACAATTTAAGCAAAAACAATAGAATAGGAATTTATTTATGGAGTTCTAAGTTTAATAACTTAACCGAAAATCAATTTTCAGATAATGATAAGAATTTTGTAGTGGAGGTAGAGTATGAGAATAATATAGACCAAACCAACAAAAGCAATAAAAAGCCCATTTATTATTTAGTAAATCAAGAAGATACAATTATTAACGGAGCAAGTTCTACTCCAGCATTTATTTATCTTATAAATTGCAAAGATATTACTATTGAAAATGTAAATATAGAAAATGAATATACTGGAATATCTTTAGTTAATAGTTCCTCTACTTGTGCGGTTTTAAACTCAGAGATAAAAAACTGCTTTTATGGAATTTCTCTTTTAAATTCTTCCTCTAATTTACTTGAAAAAAATTATATTGCTTCTACTTCTATGGCTATTAAATTAGATTCCTCTTCTTATAACAAGATTTCTGAAAATAAAATAGAAAAGTGTCTTAATTCTTCCGGCCATGGTCCTTCTGGTATAGGGATATATCTATATAAGTCAACTTCAAATAATTTTAGAAATAACTTAATAGAAAGAGCAGAAAATGTAGGAGTGCAAATATTAGGTTTTTCTAATTTAAATATTTTCGCAGGGAATACCATAAGAGAAAATGCCCTGGGATTAAATATACGTTCATGTGCTTCCAATGAATTTTATCAGAATAAAATTATTGATAATGGGGAAATAGTTTCTTACGGAGATCATTATAGTGTGTCTTTTAAGTTTTATAAGAATACTTTTGAAGGAAATAAAATAAATAAATTTGAATATGCAGATGATTATTTTTACAATGAGAAGTTGGAAATAGGTAATCATTATGATTTTTATGATGAGACGGAAGAAGGATGTATAGATGAGAATAAAGACAACATTTGCGATTCTTTCCTTTATCTTTCCAATAATACTCCTACTACTACCCCTACTGATATTATTTTAGATAAATATCCTTTAGTTTCCTTTAGTATTGAATAAAAAGGAAGATTGTATATAATAAGAAAAAAACAAAAAGGAGGGAAAAATGAGGTTTAAAGATTGGATTAGGTTAGTAAGATATGGTATGGAGCATTTATTGGAAGAATTGAAATGGTTATTTTAAAAAAATCAAAATGAGCCCTTAGGGGCTCTTTTATTTTTGAGATTTATCCCCCACACTTTTGTAACAAAAGTGTGGGGGATAAAAACATAGAGTCAATCATCCCATATATCAAAATATCAAAATATCAATATATAGGAGGATCAGTTTCAATGGATTGGTTTAAATATATCCGAAGTAGCCGTAAGTTCTTGAAACTATTGACAGTAGAAGTTTTTTGTGCTAAAGTAGGGTTACTTTCAGATAAAGGTCTTAAGGAGGCATTAATTTTAATTTCAAATATATGGAGAGATTTAAATTTGTAAAATCTAAGAAAATATTAATCCTTTTATTGCTTGTAGGAATTATTTCCGGTGTTTTTGTGTCCGGATTAATTCTAAAAGCAAGAACAAATGCAGAAGATTTAGATGTTACCAGAGGTTTAATCGGTTATTGGGATATTGATAATGGAAATAACTGGGAAATAAGAGATATTTCCGGACATAAGAATAATGGATACAATAATGGTGCTTTGCGAGGTGTGGTAGGAATTTCTGGTATCGCTTTGCTTTTTGATGGCTCTGATTATGTAACTATGGGTAATGTTTCTGATTTTAATTTTGACTCTTCTGATGGTTTTAGTTTATGTGCGTGGGTTAAGTTGGATAAAAAAATAAAAGATTATAGCATTATTTTGGGTAAGGCAAGCAGCTCTTCTTTAAATGGCTATATGTTAAGATATGAGACCAATGGAAATCTTGCTATGAGAATAGTAGGGGATTCCCATCAAAAAGATTCTGTAGCTATTGCAAGAGGAGATTATAGGGACAATAAATGGCACTTTGTAGTGGGGGTAATTGATAGAATAAATAATACAAATACTATTTATGTTGACGGAGTGAAAAAAGCGCAGGTTAAAATAACAAGAGCAGGAGATATTAGAAATAATTATCATTTCAATATGGGTGCTTTAAATAATGGAAGTGTTGGTTTTAGGGGAGTTATTGACGAGGCGAGGGTCTATAATCGTATATTATCCTATAGAGAAGTTCAGAAAATTTATATTCATACCTGCCCGGAATGTTCAATATGGAATTACTCTCCGGGATCTTTGCTTAGAACATTCAATTCTAATAAAGTTTACTATATAAACAGAAAACATCAAAAGAAATGGATTATAAACGAAAGGGTTTTTAATCTTTACAACAACGAGTGGAAAGATGTAATTTTGGTTAGTCCTCTTGAGTTAGAAAAATATCCTACAGTTAATTTGGTAAGAGCGGAAAATGATTATAAGGTTTATCTGATTAAGAATGGAACAAAGAAATGGATAAGAGATTTTACCGAGTTGGAAAATCAAGGATATCAGTGGGAGGATGTTGATGTTATTAAACCTGAAGAATTGGCAGAGTATAAAGAGGTAGAGTAGTTAAAGTAATTAAATTACAAATTACAAATTACAAACAAATCCAAATGACTAAAATTCAAAATTCAAAACACCCACCCCTTCCTTAATCCTCCCCCTCCCAAAGGGAGGGGGAGGATATAGGTGGGGGAGGGATATTCGTTTTGAACATTTGGTCATTTGAAAATTCGAATTTGTTTCGGATTTCGAAATTCGAATTTCGAAATTATCTAAGATTTGAGATTTGAGATGTAGATTTGCTGCCCAGCACTACTCTTGGGTTTAGAGTGATGCTGGGTGAGATTTAAGATTGCAATTTATCTTCGGCCGTTTTATGCGGTTTTTTGTTTTTTATAAAGAAAAAGGCATAAAGGATGTCCGCAATTGCTTTGCGCTAAGTGACTTTTAAAATTAGGGGAAAAATGGTATAATTTAAAAAATATGACAGAGAATAAAGACATTATATATTTTGCAAAAACTAATTTTAGAGGGGAGGAAAAAGTTTTCGGGATAAAAAATAGAGATAGGCGACAGCATATGTATATTATAGGAAAGACCGGTGTAGGAAAGACCGCGCTACTTAAAAATATGGCTTTGCAAGATATTCAGGCGGGAAGAGGAATTGCTGTTATAGATCCACACGGTGAATTTGTAGAAGAGGTTCTTGATAAAATTCCTTCCCATAGAATAAATGATGTAGTTTATTTCAATCCGGGGGATACTGAGCATCCTGTTGGTTTTAATATTTTAGAAGTAACTAATCCAAAATATAAACATTTGGTGGCTTCCGATTTAATGGGTGTGTTTACCAAAATATGGGCAAATGTTTGGTCTGCGAGAATGGAATACATTTTGAATAATTGTATTTTGGCATTATTGGACACACCAGGCTCTACATTATTAGGGATAAACAGGATTTTGGTGGATAAGGATTACCAGCAGAAGGTTGTCAGCAACGTTAAAGATCCTGTGGTTCGTTCTTTTTGGACAAATGAGTATGCTTCTTGGAGGGAGCAGTATAAAAATGAGGCAATCGCTCCAATCCAAAATAAAGTAGGTCAGTTTCTTTCTACTCCATTGATTAGAAATATTGTGGGTCAATCCAAAAGCACTATCAATATTCCCGAGATAATGGATACCAGAAAGATATTTTTAATCAATGTTTCCAAAGGTAGAATTGGAGAGGATAATTCTTCATTGTTGGGAGCAATGTTGATTACAAAAATTCAGTTAGCAGCGATGGAAAGAGTAAGAGTTCCAGAGGAGGAGAGAGTAGATTTTTATCTATATGTGGACGAATTTCAGAATTTTGCTACAGAATCCTTTGCCACGATTTTGTCCGAAGCAAGAAAGTATAGATTAAATTTAATTATGGCTCACCAGTATATAGCGCAGTTAGTAAATGAAAGCACCAGTGATGTTAAAGATGCAGTATTTGGAAATGTGGGGACCATAGTTTCTTTTAGAATCGGAGCGGCAGACGCAGATTTTTTGGAAAAAGAATTTTCTCCTGAATTCTCTGCGCAAGATTTAGTTAATTTAGAGAATTATAATATTTACTTAAAACTTATGATAGATGGAGTTACATCTAGGCCGTTTTCTGCGGTTACCCTGCCTCCTACTGCTATAGGAGAAGTTACTAATGTAAGAGAAAAAATCATTAAAGTTTCCAGAGAAAAATACAGCAGACCAAGAGAAGAAGTAGAGGAGAAAATTGCGAAGTGGGCCGGGATGACCGAAGAAAAGGCTTCTATTGGAAAGTATAAATCAACTTGTTGGGCTTGTGGAAAAGATACAGAAGTAAGTTTTAAACCAGATGGTATAAGACCCGTTTATTGCGCTTCCTGTTTAGAAAAGGTAAGAAAAGGCGAGAATGTTCCTCTGTTGCATAAGCCAAAAAATGTGGTAATAAAAAGGAAAAAGGAAGAGGGAAATAAAGAGGATTTATCAAGATTGGGAATAGAATTTCCAACACAAGGCCCTGTTTCAGCGAGAGAAAATATTTCTTCCAAAAAGAAAATTATTACCGAAGAAAAGATAACAGAAGCTCCTTCTTCTATTTCTTTGAAAGAAGCGCTAAAGAAAGGACCTGTTCCGTTTAAGAAGAAAAAGATAGATTTAAAAGAGTTGAGAGAAACATTAAAAGAGGTGTTGAATAAAAAGATAGGTGGCAAAAAATAGTTATTTAGGAATTCTTTCTTAGCAACAATACCCGGTGGCCGTTCTCTTTGGTTGGAGGGTATCTACCGAGTATTAAATTGAGAAATGAGTAATAAGCAGAAAATTAGAAAAATTAAATATGCTCCGCCTCCTCCTGAATTACCTGTTTATGGAAGAGTGGATCCAAAAGAGTGTTCTTTTTTTGGTAGAACAAATTACGAGGCAGCATTAGAAGAAAAAAAGTTTATTTTCGGCATTAAAAGAAAAGACAGGAGAAGGCATATGTATATTATAGGAAAAAGCGGAGTAGGAAAAAGCAAGCTTTTAGAACTTTTAATTAGGCAGGATATTGCTTACGGGAAAGGGGTATGCCTAATTGACCCTCACGGAGATTTAATTGATTCAATTTTAGATTTTATTCCTGAAGAAAGAATTGACGATGTTGCTTTAATTGATCCTGCTGATACTGAATTTCCGGTTTCATTTAATCCTTTGTTGAATGTAGGTCCCGAATTAAAGCATCAGGTTACTCAGGGATTAATAGAAGTTTTGGAAAAACAATTTGGTGCAAACTGGACTCCGCGATTAGAACATGTTTTTAGATTTACCTGTTTGGCGCTTTTAGATTATCCTGAGGCGACTATGCGAGGTATGATTTTTATGTTAACAGACAGAAATTACAGGCAAAAAGTAGTTGATTATATTGAAGACGATATGGTAAAAAGATTTTGGGCAATTGAATTTGCAGATTGGTCAGAAAAATTTGATACAGAAGCAATTATTCCATTGGTGAACAAACTTTCTCAATTTCTTTCAAATCCGTTGTTAAGAAATATTTTTGGCCAAAAAGAAAACAAGATCGATTTAGAGAAGATTATGAATGAGCAGAAAATCCTGCTTATAAATTTAGCAAAAGGAAAGTTGGGCGAGGAGAATTCCTCATTTTTTGGTTCTATGTTTATTACAAAAATATATCAGGCAGGGATGGCGCGTGCTTCTATGCCGGAAGAGAAAAGATTAGATTTTTATTTATATGTAGATGAGTTTCATAATTTAGTTACAAGCACATTTGAGAATATATTCGCGGAATCAAGGAAATACGGATTATGCATAACTGTTGCTCATCAATATTTAGACCAGCTTCTTCCTTCTGTATTAGCCACAGTATTGGGAAATACCGGTACTATAGTGATATTTAGAGTAGGAGGAAACGATGCAAGTAGATTGACTGCAGAAATGACACCGATATTTTCTGCAGAGGATATGATTAATTTAGGGGTAAGGGAATTTTATATTAAAATGACAATTGACGGAGAAACATTTGATCCTTTTTCCGCAGAGACATTGTCCGTTTTGTCACCCCCGCATCCTTCTTATAAACGAGAAATAATAGAAAGAAGCAGAGAAAAATACGCAATTTCCATTGAAGAAGCGAAGAGAAAAATGACTGAGGAAGAAGAAAAATTAAGAAGGGAAGCGAAAAAAGCAGAAAAAAAACGAGAAAAGAGAATGAAAGAAAATGGAAAAAAGAAACCCCAAAAAGATGAAACCGAGCCATTGGTATAAAAGAGAGGAAGTTTCCTTTAATTTTGGGAAGCAAAATTTGGACGGGAAAAGAACTTTGAATTTGGAATTTAAATAAATTGGCTTTAAGCTTTACGCTGTAGCCTTGCCTGCCCCGTAGAAAGTCGTAGGCTTTCTTTCGGGCGCTTTGCGCTTTGTGTTTTGAGATATAAATTATATGCCTTACAAACCTAAAAAAAGAATATGTCAGAATTGCGGAAAAGAGTTTGTAATAGAACCAGAGGATTTTGAGTTTTATCAAGAAATAGGTGTGCCAGAACCCACTTTTTGTCCTGATTGCAGATTACAAAGAAGATTGGCTTTTAGGAATGAGAGAAAATTGTATAAAAGGAAGTGTGATTTGTGTGGTAAAGATATTATTTCAGTGTATCACAAGGATGTGCCTTTTCCTGTTTACTGCCAGAAATGCTGGTGGTCAGATAAATGGGATCCAATGGAATATGGAAGAGATTATGATTTTAACAAACCATTTTTTGAGCAGTTTAGAGATCTAATACGCGATGTTCCTAGAAAATCTTTAGAACAAGAAAGTAATGAAAATAGTCCTTTTACCCACTATACTTGGCATAGTAAGAATTGCTACTTATCACCATCTACACTTTACTCAGAAGACATATTATATTCTAAAAGCGTAGACAAATGTTATGACTGTATAGATTGTAATTTATTAACAGAATCTGATCTCTGTTATCAATGTTTAGAGAGTAATAAGTGTTATAATTGTACCCATTTAATTAAATGTAGAAATTGTATGGATTCTCATTTCCTTTATGATTGTAATAATTGCCAGAATTGTTTTCTTTGCTTTAATTTAAGAAATAAGCAATATTATATTTTAAATAAACCCTATACAAAAGAAGATTATCTTCGTAAATTAAATGAATTTTTTACTGGGAGCTATTCTAAAATTATAGAATTATCTCGTAAATTTAAAAACATAGCACAGACAAAAGCAATTCATAAATTTGCCAATATTGTTAAATCTGTAGATTGCTCCGGAGACAATATTAGAAACTCAAAAAAAGCTATTAATTGTTTTGATGTATATAATTTGGAAAATGTTAAAAATTGTGTCCGAGTATATGATATGAAAGATTCAATGGATGTCTACGGATGTGATAAGGCAGAGTTAAGTTACGAGAGTATTACTATTGGTTTTAAGGCTTCTAGAATTAAATTTTGCACTAATACTGATACCGGTGTAGGTGATTTAGAATATTGCGATTCTTGTCATTCTTCCTCCAACCTCTTCGGCTGCATTGGCTTACGTCACAAACAATACTGTATCCTAAACAAACAATACACCAAAGAAGAGTATGAAAGATTAGTTCCTAAAATAATAGAACAAATGAACAAAATCCCTTATGTGGATAAAAAAGGTAGAGTATATAAATATGGAGAATTCTTCCCAATTGAATTATCCCCCTTCTCTTACAATGAGACAGTAGCCCAAGAATATTTCCCATTAACAGAAGAGGAAGCAATTAAGCAAGGATATTCTTGGTACAAAAGACCAAAGTCAGAGTATAAACCAACTATTAAAGCAGAGGATTTGCCTGATAATATTAAAGATGTAGATGACTCAATTTTAAATGAAATCATAGAATGCAAGAATGCAAAATCTATGGCTTCTGAAGGAGTAGCGGAGCGAAGCTCCGCATCATCGCGAAGCTCCGCTTCGCTACTCCAAAAAGGATCTCTATCTAAAAATAAGACCTTGAATATGTGTACTGGCTCTGGTGTTTATAGAATCCTTCCTCAAGAATTAGAATTCTACAGAAAAATGAATCTTCCTTTACCAAGATTATGTCCAGATTGTAGACACTATGAGAGAATAAAACAAAGAAATCCATTGAAACTTTACAAAAGAAAATGTGATAAATGTGGAAAGGAAATATTAACTATCTATTCTCCGGATAGACCAGAAATAGTATACTGCGAAGCCTGTTATCTTAAAGAAATAGGATAATTTATTGCCGCCGGTTTGATTTAAAAAAGAGAGGTTAGTATATTTTCTATTTCTTTCTCTTATTTGTCAGAGAAAGATTAAAAGAAAAACCACTTCCAACTTCTGACATCCAACTTTCAACATCCAACTTTCAACATCCAACTTTCAACTTCTATGCCTTTTCAAAAATCTAATAAAAATTCTACATACAAAGCAAAGGATATTTATGTGTTAGAGGGTTTAGAGCCGGTTCGCAAAAGACCGGGAATGTATATTGGCTCTACTGGAAGCGATGGATTGCATCACTTGATTTGGGAGTGTGTAGATAACGGGTTAGACGAAGCAATCGCCGGATATGCAAAGAACATAAAAGTAATCCTTCTAAGCGATAAGAGAGTTTGTGTAGAAGATGATGGAAGAGGTATTCCTGTAGAAAAACATCCTCAGACCAAGAAGTCTGCTTTAGAGACGGTGATGACCACTTTGCATGCTGGAGCAAAATTTGGTGGTCAGTCCTATAAAATTGCGGGAGGGTTACACGGAGTAGGAGTTTCTGTGGTTTGTGCATTGTCTTCTTGGATGAGAGTAGAGGTAAAAAGAGATGGATTTAAGTATGCTCAAGAGTATTCAAGAGGGAAGGCAAAAACCAAAGTAAGAAAAATAGGGAAATGTTCTGATACCGGAACTACAGTGATCTTTGAACCCGATTCAGAGATATTTAAAGATGTAAAATTTAACTGGAAAAAGATTGTGAATCATTTGCGCCAGCAGGCGTATTTAACCAGAGGGGTAAGGATAAAGATAAGAGATGAGAGAGGAGAAATTCCAAAGGAATATAATTTCTATTTTGATGGGGGATTGATTTCTTATGTAGATTATTTAAATAGAGATGAAAAACCGTTAAGCAGTATATTTTATGTGAACAAAGAATACAATGAAGTGCTTGTAGAGATTGCTCTTCAGTATACTGAAGATATTCAAGGTTACGAAGAGGGTTTTGCTAATAACATATTCACAGGGGAAGGAGGAACGCATTTAACAGGATTTAGAACTGCATTGACCCGGACGCTTAATAGTTATGCCAGAAAAATAGGAATGCTTAAAGAATCAGATGAAAATTTGACCGGAGAAGATGTTAGAGAGGGCTTGACTGCAGTGGTGTCAGTAAAAATAAAAGAACCACAATTTGAAGGACAAACAAAAGCAAGATTAGGAAATCCTGAAGCAAAGACAGCAGTGGAAATGGTTTTTTCCGAGGCATTTGAGGAATTTTTAGAAAAAAACCCTTCAGATGCAAAGGCAATTTTGCAGAAATGTATATTATCATCAAAAGCAAGGAGAGCGGCGAAAGCAGCAAGAGAGACAATAATAAGAAAGGGGGTTTTGGAGGGTCTTACCCTTCCGGGAAAATTGGCAGATTGTTCTTCGAGAAAGCCGGAGGAGTCAGAATTATTTATTGTAGAAGGAGATTCTGCCGGTGGTTCTTGTAAATCTGGAAGAGATAGAAGATTTCAGGCAATTTTACCATTGAGGGGAAAAATTTTAAATATAGAGAAGTGTAGAATAGATAAAGCATTGGCTTCAAAAGAGATAAAATCATTAGTTGTTGCTCTTGGCGCTTCTATAGGAGATCAGTTTGATATTAATAAATTAAGATATCATAGAATTATTATAATGTGCGACGCTGACTCTGATGGGAATCACATTAGAACATTACTTCTTACTTTATTTTATAGATATTTCCCTCAGATTATTGAAAAAGGTTATCTTTATATTGCCCAGCCACCTTTATACAGAATTCAAAAAGGAAAGAATATAGAATATGGATATACTGAGGCAGATAAGAAGAAAATTTTGAGTGCTTTAGGTAATGAAGGGGTAAATATTCAAAGATATAAAGGATTAGGAGAAATGAATCCTTCTCAATTATGGGAAACTACTATGGATCCTGAAAGAAGAATTTTAAAACGAGTAACTATAGAAGATGCCAAAGAAGCAGATAAAATATTTGATATTTTAATGGGAGGAGAGGTAACCCCAAGAAAAAAGTTTATTGAGGCACATGCGAAGAATGTAAAAAATCTTGACATTTAATACCGACTTTTCTAAAATATAAGGGAAAGCCCAGGTGGGCTTTTTATAAACACCTTCTATGATTAATTTTTTTAAGAGAATAATTGTATTTCTAAAAGAATCTAAGATTGAACTAAAGAGAGTAACATGGCCAAGCAAGAGGGAAACGATTAAACTTACTTTAATAGTAATTGGATTTAGTATTGCCGTTGCTATGTTTTTAGGAACATTGGATTTTATATTTACATGGCTAATGGAGAAATTTATTATTTAAATACCGACCGCCGACTACAGATCACTGACTACGGACTGTCGACTATGGCAAAAACAGTAGTCAGTAGCTAGCAGTCGGTAGCATAAAAAATGCCAAAACAAGTACAACGAGGAAGACATTGGTATGCTATCCATACATATTCAGGATATGAAGAAGCTGTGGCAAGAAATCTAAAACAGCGTATTGAGTCATTGGGAATGGAGGATAAAATCTTCAATGTTTTGGTTCCTACAGAAAAAAAAATTAAAATAAAAGGAGGAAAAAGACAAGTAGTAGAAGAAAAGATATATCCGGGTTATGTTTTAGTGGAGATGATTGTTACTGATGACTCTTGGTATGTAGTAAGAAATACTCCCAGAGTCACTGGTTTTATTGGGGCAGGGACCGAGCCAATTCCAATTTCCGATGAAGAGATAAAGGAAATTCAAAAAAGAATGGGGATAAAGGAACCAAAGTATAAAGTGGATTTGAAGGTTGGGGATGTAGTGAAAATAACAGATGGACCATTTAAGGATTTTGATGGAAAGATTTCTGAAGTTGACGAGAAGAGGGGAAGAGTTAAAGTATTGATAAACATGTTCGGTAGAGATACACCTGTAGAGTTAGATTTTCTTCAGGTGAAAAAAATATGAAAACTATCAAAACCACCATCAAACTTCAAATTAAAGCAGGGGAAGCAAATCCCGCTCCTCCAATCGGGCCTATTTTAGGTCAATATGGTTTAAATATTTCTGATTTTTGTAATAAGTTCAATGAGGCGACAAAGGATAAAAGAGGAGATGTTATTCCCGTGGAGATATATGTTTACGAAGACAGAACATTTGACTTCAAGCTAAAAACGCCACCGGCCTCTTATCTTTTAAAAAAAGCAACTGGGATCAAAAAGGGTTCAGGGAGACCTCATAAAGATAAAGTTGGAAGCATAACTAAAGCGCAACTTAAAGAAATTGCCCAGAAGAAAATGCCTGATTTAAATGCAAATTCTTTAGAGGAAGCTGTGAGAATCATAGAGGGAACTGCTAAAAGCATGGGGATAGAAGTGGTAGAATAGATATTTTAGAGAAGTTAATTCTATGAAGGACCATATAAAGGAATCCATACCCAGAATTGCATCATCCTAAAATACACTTTTAATATCTTTTTATTTTAAGTAAAATCGCACTATTCTAATAGACACATATTCTTTAAAAATATAAAAAATCATAGGAGGGTTGTACGGATGAAAATTTTAGAGGTGCTATGGTATGCGTTACCGTCTTTTAGCGTATGTGGTGTCCCGATAATATTAGCTCGGTTTCATATTTTAGATGTTTTAGGAGTTCCAATTAGCGAAAAATTTGGCTCTAATAAAACTTGGAGAGGATTATTATCCGGTATGATTTCAGCAATAGTAGTAACAGCAGCGCAGGTAGTTCTTTATACACATTTTCCTGTTTTTCGTAGAATTTCTGTAGTAAATTACCTTGAGATAAATCCGGTTGCATTAGGACTATTATTTGGGGTAGGTAATCACGCATTTGATTTGACAAAATCTTTTTTCAAAAGGCGAATGAATAAACCTCCGGGAGATAAATTCTTTCCTTGGGACGAACTTGATACATTTGCCGGGGTATTGATGTCAACTTTGATGGTTCCTCTTCCTTTAGATGTAATATTATGGTCGGCAATAATAATTCCCTCAGCTACTTACTGCGGAAATGTCTTTCTTTATCATTTACGCGTAAAATCTGTACCATATTAATCCCCTGATAATTCTCAGGGGATTTTTGTTAGAAGAATATGGTTTTTGTATTATATATGGAGCAACTCGATTTAGGTCTTGATTTTTTTGGTTTTTTGTGTTATACTTTTTGTAAGTTCTTTGTAAATATAAATAAATTAAGGGGGTATAAGGATGAAAAACGCATTTTTTGTTTTTTTATTTTTAGTTTTTTTCTGGGGAGGAATGTGTGCATTTCTTTTTTCAATAAAGGTTGGTTTGATAGTAGGATTATTAGCCGGTGTTCTAGGGGTTTTTTATTATTCGATTATAGTGGTAGGAGCCTGGAGAGAGAAAGAAGAAGAGAAAAATATTTAGGTAAACTAAGCGAGCCTATTGGCTCGCTTTTTAATTTTAAAAAGAATCAATTTCATAATAAAGATATTTTTTTAAAAATTTTCTCTTTTATTGAGAAGTTTTAATAAGAAACTTTTTATAAAAATTCAATCTCAATTCTTCAGTATTTCCTTATTTTCTTTCCTTAAAATTTTTAAAATTAACCAAAAGTCAAAGAACTTATCTTTATAACTTTTCCTTTTAGAAATTGTAAAAATTTTCCAAAAAGATGTCTTTATTTTGATTTAGAACTCTGTCCTGGTCCCTGTCTTCAAAAAATTAGAAATTCCTCTTTAAAGCAAAGAAATACCATATTTCAATAAAAGGACTTGAAGAATTCTTAAAAATTTATCTTTTAAATTCTGGAAGAGTTGAGGATTATGATGTTTTTCATCTTTCAAGTAAATTTATTGTCGGTTCAATGGTTGTTTTGAAAAAAACAAACCAAAAGATCAGAGCATCGAAAATTCAAGATTAAAACTTTAAAAAAGCCAAATGATCCCAAAGCCCTAAAAGAAATTATTTTAAGAAGATTAAAATATTCTGAATGGAAAATGCCAGATTTAATAGTTTTAGATGGAGGCAAGGGGCAACTTAAAGCAACAAAAATATTAATTTTCCAAGTATTGCTTTTTTCTAAGAGATGGAGCACATCGTTTTGCTATTTTTTTATCATCGATTGAAAAGAAAAAAAGAAATTAAATAGAGAATAAAAAACCACCCTCTATGAGGGTGGTAAAAAAAGCAAATCAGAAATTAAATTTTTTTATATTTCAACTCTATACCTTTCCTTTTAAACCACTCTTTTATCTCTTCCATTTTTTTCTCGTCTACTCTTAAAATTTGAAACTGGTTTACCTCCTCAGCGTTAATGTCCATTATCACTCCCACGCCAAAATGATAGCTTAAAAACATTACAAATCTATGAGGATCTTTGATCCTTCCATTTTCTAAAATTACTTTAAATTTTTCCATTTTTCTTCCCTCCTTTGAAGTTTTCGAAGAACTTACATCTAACAATAAATCTCCGATAATTTCTTCTTTTCATAATCTTTC
>Ga0190361_1000551_pt1 | contig 14792 bp, 16 predicted proteins | sample 48721845_MG_FD_161273 | JGI IMG/M metagenome (GOLD analysis project Ga0190361, IMG submission 161273) | Hydrothermal vent microbial mat bacterial communities from Southern Trench, Guaymas Basin, Mexico - 4872-18-4-5_MG | ecosystem: Environmental > Aquatic > Marine > Hydrothermal vents >...
ATTTTCAAAAAAATAAATCCCAAAATTGAAAAAAGAGAAATTAAAGGCAAAGCTGGAATTGGTCTTCTTTCTTTTTGAGAAAAAAGAAAAACAAAGTTTAGAAAAAGACCAATTAAAGAAAAAAGAGAAATTAAAAAAGATTGAAAAATTCCATTTTTAATCAAAGAAACAGAAAGCATTAAAGGAAATAAAATATCGCCTCCTCCCAAGACAACGAAATTTTCTCCAGGTTTTGCCATTTCCAGTTTTGTTTTAAAATCTGAAAAATTCTGAGGAATAACAATTCCTAAAATGGCTTTGTGCTCTATCATTTCTTTTGCGATTTTAACCATGTGTTTTGTTTTATAAACTGCTATAAAATCATAAATTGAAAATGCTATTAGGAGAAAAATAACAGCTTCTGGTTTCAACCTCAAACCCAAAACGCATCCCACTCCAGCTATTCCTAAAGAAATTAATAAATTTTGATTTAAAACGTTAGGATCTTTTAACCACCAGATTATAAAGAGAGAAATAAAAATTAAAGGAGTGGGCTCTGGTATCCAGATTTCCAACAACATCACTCCTCCCAAAAATACAGAAATTAAAAAAATTGCTTTAAAAACTTTTCCCTTTGTTTCTTTTTTCTTAAAAAACCAAATAACAAATAATAAAAAAACAGTGGCAAAAAAAATGTTAAGAGAAAACTCTAAAACTGAGATTTGAGGAGGAGGGGGAATTTTCTGAGCTTTAAAAACCCTCTCTACCCTTTTTGTTGAGAAAATAGCTAAAGAAAAGATTAAAAGATATAAAAAGGATTCAAAAAAGAATAAAAAAAGAAGCTTTTTACTTTTGAGATTCATCCAATTTTAAAATGTTTTCTATCGGATAATGGGGAGCGATTCTTAATATTTTCTCAATTATTCTCTCTTTCTCTTTTTTTGTCTTTGCCTTTAAGTATTTTGCTTTTAATTTTTTAATCTTTTGTCTTCTTTTTTGTTTTTGTCTTATTTTAAATCTTCTTCTTTTTGGAGTCTCTTTTGCTGCAACCATAGTCTTTGTTTTGCTTTTTCTTTTTCTTTTAAAGAAATTTTAGAAATTTCAATGCCCTTTTCAATTATTTCTATTGTTTTATCAAATGTAATTTTATCGACCTTGTAGGGAGTTCCATCTTTCCCGCCATGAGCAAAAGAATATCTTGCCGGATCTTCAAAAGAAGGTTTTGCTCCATAAATTATTTCTGAAACAAGAGAGAGTGCCCTGATCGTTTTGGGTCCCACTCCTTCTGTCATTAAAAGTTTCTCAAAATTTTCAGGTTTTAAAAAATGGGCTTTTTCAACAATTTTTTTCAATCTTTTCAAATCGAATTTTTCTTTAATTACTGGATGGTAATGAAATTCTTTGTCTTCCAATTCCATCTGACAAAAATTCGGTAACCTTTTTTGCTTGATCAAGGAATGAGATTTTTCCGAAATTAGCTGAATGTCTTTTAAAAATGTTTTCGGTTCTTCTCTCACTAATTCCAGAGAAATTTCTTTATTTTTTCTACTCTTTCTTGATACTAAATTTAAAGGTCTTAATTTTAAATCTGAAATTATTCCTGAATGGGGTTCTTCAGTGAAATTTTTTATTCTTGGAGAAAACCAGTGATACCTTCTTGCTTTCTGAAAATTTACATTCATTCCTTGCTGGACTACCGTAAATTTCCCATCCTTTGTGAATATAATATTATGGTGGTAGATCTGAAATCCGTCTTGAATCAAACAAGAATCTACCTTTGCTGTAATTTTTGAAACGAAAATTAATTTCTCGTAAAAATTAAAACCCCTTGTCAAACCTACCATTCTAATTTCATTTGGTGTTCTCCTTGAAGTCTTTCCTTTACCTCCGCAAATATAAATTCCTAAATCATCTTCCAATCCTCTTAATCCTTCTTTCAAAGCTCCTAAAGTCGTTGTAGTTAACCCTGAAGAATTCCAATCAAAACCGATAACGCATCCTAAGGATTGAAACCAAATTGGATCTGAAAGACGTTTTAAAAATTCCTCTGGGCCAAATTCTTCAACAATAGCTAAAGTAATTCCTTTAGCTAACCTTTTCATTCTTTCAAACAACCATTTAGGACATTTTCCGTAATCTAAAGGAACTGTTGCAATACCAGTTCTCATTTATTTGTTACGAGAAATTCTAATTAATCCTGAACAAGGAATAATCTCAATTCCTCTTTTTTCTAATTCGTCTAAAAAAAGATTCACTCCTAAAGAATCTGAACTCATGTGACCAGCGATAACTACATTGATATGGGCTGCCTCAGCTTCTTTTTTGTGCTCTTCTGAAATGTGCATTCCGACAACCGTTCCAATACCAGCAATAGCCATTTTTTCATAGAGTTTTGGAGAGCCTTCAGTTCCCCCTGTAATTTCAGTGATAGCAATCTTTCCACATCTTCTTTCTTTTTCTCCTACAAAAATTTTGGGACCTGGTAAACCCAGCTCAATTGCTTTTTTGTATTCTGGAATTTCTTTCAAAAGTTCTATCAAATCTTCTAATCTCATTAAATGATTCTCTTTTTCAATTTTTTCTTTCAAAAATTTAGCTGCTAAGTTATCGCAAACAGTATGCAAACACATTAAATTAAATCCTAAAATTTTGGCACAATCTACTGTTCTTTGATGGTTCAACCTATTTACTCCCCTGGCAACTTCTGAAATCCTTTCTTTCATTAATCCTTCAGCAACATTTATTGGGACTCCATATAAGTTCAAAATGTCACATTGCATTTCCATCACATCGTGCAAATGAGCTAAAGCCTTGCCTAAAGGATGATGAGAAATTATCAAATCAATATTTCCAATCTCTTTTGCCAACAAAATTTCAGCAGGTTCAATGTCAATCCCTACTAACACCCTTTTTATTTCTTTATCTTTAGCAATGTTCAAAATCCGAGAATCTAAATAGGGATTTTCTAAAGCTTCTTTATCGAATTCTTCTTTTTCTTTTTCCGACAATCTCTCATATTTCTTTCTTTTTCTCTCTAAAATCCTTTCTACTTCTTTCTTTCCTCTTAAATCAGCTTCCATTCCCATTTTTATTGCTAGATTAAAAATTTCTTTTATTTTCATATTGTTTTTTAAATTTCTGATAAAGTTCTTTGATCAACCTTTCTTGTTCTTTCAAATCTAAAACTTCTCTGCGAATTCTCGCTTTTTCTTTTCTGATAAACTTTCTGACAGATTTGGGAAGTCTGCTCTTTGCCATAATTTTCCAAAGCGAAAAAATTTTTTCCCATCTCAATTTGAAATTTAAAATTTAAAATCTTAAATTTTCTCATTCCCCTTTAATAACTGCCAAAGGAATTAATTTTGCTACTTTCTTTGAAAGACCTGCCTTATGAACTACTTGGACAACTTCATCTACATCTTTGTAAGCCTGAGGGGCTTCTTCTGCAACCCCTCTTAAAGAATAACATTTTACCATTATTCCTTTTTTCTCTAATTCTCTAATTATTTGATTTCCAGATAAAGCTCTAATAGCAGCTCTTCGAGACATTCTTCTCCCTGCACCATGACAAGTTGAATAGAAAGCCTCTTTACCTTCTTTAGTACCGACTAATATATAAGAAGCGGTTCCCATTGATCCTGGAATGATCACGGGCTGGCCTACTTCTCGATATTTTTGGGGAATTTCAAAGTGGCCTGGAGGAAAAGCTCTAGTTGCTCCTTTTCTATGAACCGCAACCTCTATTTCTTTATCATTTATCTTGTACTTTTCTTTTTTAATAATGTTGTGAGCTACATCATAAAGCAAAGCTAAATTTCCACTGCTTTTTCCCAAAACACTCTTCCAAGCTTTTCTTACAAAATGGGTTATCATCTGTCTATTTGCCCAAGCATAATTTGCGGCAGCTCCTGAAGCTGCAAAAGCTCTTTTTCCTTCAGGCGAATTGAAGGGAACGCAGGCAAATTCCCTATCTGGTACCTTTATTTTATATTTGTTGTACATTAGAGGAATAAACTCTCTCAAATAGTCAGAGCAAACTTGATGACCCAAGCCTCTTGAACCACAATGGATCATAATCACAACTTGTTCTTTAAAAAGTCCAAATTTTTCGGCAACTTCTTCGTTAAAGATCTCAGCTACTTTTTGAATTTCTAAAAAATGATTTCCAGAACCCAAAGTTCCCACTTGATCTCGGCCTCTTTCTTTTGCCCTTCTAGAAACAGCTGTGAAATCTGCCCAAGGCAATTTCCCATTTCCTTCACAATTTTCTATATCTTCTTTCTCACCATATCCTTTTTCTACCAAATAAGGAACTCCTCCTTCTAAAATCTTGTTTAGCTCTTCAATTGAAAATTTAAGCTTTCTTCCCTTTCCAAGACCAGACGGCACTTCTTTGTAGATTTCGTTTGCCAATTTTTCCAAATAAGGTTTCAAATCTCTTTCTTGCCACTCAGAAAGTAAAACTCTTACTCCACAGTTAATGTCATAACCTTGCATTCCAGGAGAAATTATACCTTCTTTAATATCGATTGCCGCCACTCCTCCAATCGGTGAAGAATAACCTTCGTGCATATCTGGCATAGCTAGAGCATATTTTTGAATTCCAGGTAAAGTGGCAACGTTGATTAACTGCTCAATCGATCTATCTCTAAATGCTTCTTCCAACATTTTTTCTGAAAGATAAATTCTAGCTGGAACCCTCATATCTTTCCTAAAATCTTTTGGAATTTCCCATAAATAATCTGAAATTTTTCTAAAATCTTTTTTCGAAATCATAAACTCATTTTACTTTAATTTTTCGAAATTGTAAATAAAAATGGGACAAAAATGCCCTAAAAAAGAAATATTAGTTGCTGAAATCTGAAATTTTGTTTCTAAGTCAAAAAATTTCTTTTAAATGTCAAATAAAATTTCAGCTTGCCAAATATTTTTTTCTTTACGGATATTTAAATCGTGAAAGGTTACCCCTTTAATCTGAACTCCGATTCTCTTTAAAGGAAAGCCAATTAAAGTAGCTTCAATTTCAGTTTCAGTAAATTTTTGAAATTCAACTTTCTCAAAGACTAATTTTTTTGTTTCAACTAAATATAAAACTTCACTTAAAAAATCAACCAAAAGAGAAGATAAATCAACTGACTTTATTTTAATTTTAACTTTTATCTCTCGATGTTTGGCATCGATAGTTTTTTCGTATTTTGCTCCTTCAAACATTCCCAACATTGCATTCTCAAAAAGTTCTTTTTTTGTTCTTCCAAAAACTCTAATTTTTAAATCTGATATATGTTCTAATATTTCAAATTTTTTCATAAATTTTTTAAAATTCTTCTCTCACAACCTTTCTATCATCCCAAGGTATTTTTTTATTTCCAATGCAAATTGAAGGTTCGCATCCTTTTCCAGTGATAATAACAACATCACTTTCTTTGGCTTTTTTTAAAGCTTCTCTGATAGCTTCTCTTCTATCTAAAATCTTTTTTGCCTTTCCTCTTGTCCCTGAGGCTACTTGTTCTATAATTTGCCAAGGGTCTTCCTCATAAGGATCTTCGTTGGTTACGATAACTTCATCACAATATTTTGCCGCAATTTTGCCCAAAATTGGTCGTTTCCATTTATCCCTTCCCCCTCCACAAGCTCCTAAAACTCCAATCATTCTTTGAGGTCGAAAGAATTCTTTTATTGTTTGATAAACTTTTTCTAAAGCATTTGGAGTGAAAGCATAATCTACAATTACTTTGAAAGGTTTTGAAATTACAATTTCCATTCTTCCTGGAACCCCTTTGAAATTTTCGAGCGTTTCTTTAATAATTTCTTCGTTAACTCCTAAAATTCTTGCCACAGAAAAAGCTGCTAAAGCATTATAAAGGTTAAATTTTCCCAAAATTTTCAATTTTAAATTTGTGTTCTTTAAATTAAAATCTCCTTTCTCCAAACCAAAAGTTATTTTCTTTTTTGCTGGAAATTGAAAGAAATAATTTGAATTTTCATCTTCAATATTAATTACATGAGTATCTTTGGTTGCTTCAAATAACTTTCCTTTAGCTTCTCTATATTTTTCGAAAGAACCATGAGATTCAATATGCTCTGGTGCTAAATTTAAAAAAACTGCAATTTTAAAATCTAAAAATCTGTGCCTGTGCTGTTTTATTCCTTCTGAAGTTACTTCCAAAATCGCAATTTCGCAATTTTCATTAACTGCTTTCCTCAAAAATCTTTGAATAAAAAATCTTCCTGGCATCGTCATTCTTAAAGTGTTTATTTTTTCTTCTTTTCCAATTTTAAATCTGACTGAATTTGAAAGGGCAATCTTTTTTCCTGCCTTTTCTAAAATTTGTGCTAACATTTCTGTCGTTGTCGTTTTTCCGTTTGTACCTGTAATCCCAATCAGAGTTAATTTTTTTGAGGGAAATCTATAAATTAAAGCTCCTAGAAATGCTAAAATAAAATGATAAAAACTCAAAACAAAATTTGGCAAAATTTTTTTGATTAATTTTTTCATCTTTAGATTTTAACATGTTCAATTTGAAAGCTCCATTTAAATTAACTCCGGCTCAGAAAGAAGCAGTTGAGAAATTAGTCAAAAATTTAAAAACTGGCCAAAAACACCATGTTCTTTTGGGGGTGACAGGTTGCGGAAAGACTTTTTTGATGGCAAATGTGATTGAGAGAATGAAAAAACCTGCTTTAATTATTTCTCCAAATAAAACTTTGTGTGCCCAATTGTATCAAGAATTTAAAGAATTTTTCCCAGAAAACGGGGTTCATTTTTTTGTCTCTTATTATGACTATTATCAACCAGAAGCTTACATTCCAGAAACTGACACTTACATTGAAAAAGATGCCAAAATTAATGAAGAAATCGATAGATTAAGGCATGCTGCAGTTCAGGATGTTTTAACGAGAGATGATGTGATTGTTGTCGCTTCAGTTTCTTGTATTTATAACATCGGTTCTCCCAAAGATTATCAAAAAGTTTCTTTAGAAATTAAAGAAGGTCAAAAAATAAAAAGAAAAAGATTTTTGGAACACTTAACGACTCTCGGTTATCAAAGAAACGATTATGAATTTTCCCCATCTGCTTTTAGAGTGAGAGGAAATGTAATTGATATTTTTTTAGTCACTGGAAAAGAAATTTTGAGGGTAGAATTTTTCGGAGATGAAATTGAAAGAATATTAATCGGAAAAGATCCTTTAAATCAAATTTTTGAAAAAAAAGTCAAAAGAATTAAAATTTTCCCTGCCCATTTTTGGGTTACCCCTCAAAAAAGATTGAAAATTGCTTTAGAAAATATCAGATTGGAATTGCAAGAAAGATTGAGGAAATTGAAATCTCAAAAAAAACTTTTGGAAGCTCAGAGATTAGAACAAAGAACAAACTATGATTTAGAAATGATAGAAGAAACCGGATATTGTCATGGAATTGAAAATTATTCTAGACATTTAGAGTTTAGGGAAGAAGGTGAACCTCCATTTACTCTTTTAGATTATTTTCAAAAAGATCCTCTAATTTTCATTGATGAATCCCATCTTACAATTCCTCAATTAAAAGCTATGGCAAGGCAAGATAGAGCAAGAAAGGAAAGTTTAATTGAGTATGGTTTCAGACTTCCTTCATGTATCGATAATAGACCTTTAACTTTTGAAGAATTTAACGAAAAAGTAAAGCAGATAGTTTATGTTTCAGCAACTCCCGGAGAATATGAAAGGAATTTAGCTACTAAAAAGTTTATTGTGGAACAATTAATAAGGCCAACGGGGCTCTTGGAACCTTCAGTTGAAATTAGACCAACTAAAAATCAAATCAAAGATTTAATTTTTGAAATTAAAAAAAGGATTAAAAAAAGGCAAAGAACTTTAGTTTTAACTTTGACAAAAAGATTGGCAGAAGCCTTAGCAGATTATTTACAAGAAGAAGGAATTTCTTGCGCCTGGTTGCATTCTGAAATTAAAACTTTAGAAAGACCAGAGATTTTAAAAAATTTGAGAGAAGGAAGATATGACGTTTTAGTAGGAATTAATCTTTTGAGGGAAGGTTTGGATTTGCCAGAAGTAGCTTTAATCGGTATTTTGGATGCTGACAAAGAGGGATTTTTAAGATCAGCTACTACTTTAATTCAAATTATGGGAAGAGCAGCCAGACATCCTGAAGGACATGTCATTTTGTATGCAGACGAAATTACAAAATCAATGAAAGAAGCGATAAAAGAAGTTGAAAGAAGGAGAAAAATCCAAATGGAATACAATAAAAAACACCGCATCAAACCAAAACCGATTATCAAACCAATCAGAGAATGGCCATTTGTCCAAAAGAAAAAAGAAATTTTGGCTGAATTTTTTGTGATTAAAGATTTGAAACTTTTAGAACAGGAAATGTGGGAGGCAGCTAAAAACTTAGATTTTGAAAGAGCAGCTCAAATTAGGGATTTGATAAAGAAAATAAAAAGTGGTAAAAAATAAACTATGCCTATTAAAAATTCGGCAAAGAAAAATTTAAGAAAAGCAAAAAAGAGAAGACAAAGAAATTTGAGGAAGAAAAGGAAAATTAAAGAATTGATAAAAAAAATCAAAACTTTTTTAAAAGAGAAGAAAATTAAAGAAGCCAAAGAAATTTTACCCCTTTTGTATAAAGCTTTAGATAAAGCTGCAAAAACCGGAGTAATAAAAAAGAATACTGCAGCTAGGAAAAAATCGAAAATTGCAAAACTTTTGGTTAAATTTGAGAGACAAAAATCTCCAGAGAAAGTTTAGAATCGATTTTTCCTGCCTTAATTTTATTCTCAAGATTAAAAATTTCAAAATAAATCTTTTTTAATTTTTCCTTGTTAAATTTTTTAGCTAGAGGGAAAAGATTCTTCATTACAAAAGGATGGAGACTCAAACTTGAAGTAATTTCTCTTTGCGTCTTTCCTCTTTCTATTAAATCTTTTATCAAAAGCAAATTTTTGAATTGAAATTTAAGAAGTGCAATCAAAAAAGAGGGTTTTTCTCCCCTTTCAAAAAGCGAATTTAACAATTTTAAAGCCTTTTTTTTATTGTTTGCAGCGATTGCGTCTATTGTTCTAAAAACATTAACTTTAACATTTTCTGAAACTAATTCTTCAACATCTTTCAATGTAATTTTGTTGCCTTTTTGAAAATTTACTAGCTTTTTAATCTCATTGTTTAGTTGCCAAAGATCATTTCCTACCAATTCAATCAACCTAAAAAGAGCATCTTTTTCAATTTCTTTTCCATATTTTCTAAACTCATTTATAATCCAATATTTTAATTTAAACAGAGTTAAAGGTTTGAATTTTTGGAATTTCGAATGCTTTTTTAATTCTTGAAAAAAAGGATCTTTTGAAAAATCTTGTTTTTCTAAAAAAAGAATAATAACTTCAGGCCCTTTAAATTTTTCGATTTCTTTTAAAAATCTTTCTTTAAAATTAGAATTTGAACTAACATTTTCTAAAATCAAAAATTTTTTCTCTGAAAACATTGGCGAAGATTGAATTTCGTTTTTAAAATCATCAAAATTTTTTTCTCTCAAATCTAAAAAACGCAAATTTAGTCCTGACTTGTGAATTTTTCTATAATGATCGATTATTTCTTTCAATTTCCGTTTTAATCTAAAAGTATCTTCTCCATACAATAGTAAAATCATAATTTTTGACACTTGGGGCAAAAGTAGGCTGATCTTTGGGCAATTTTTATTTTTTTTATTTTAGTTCCGCACCTTAAACATTTTTCTCCTTCTCTTCTGTAAACCTTTCTTTCTCTATCAAAATATCCTTTCTCCCCTGAAATTCTTCTATAATCTGAAATTGACTCTCCTTTTAATTGAATGGCTTTTTTAAGAATTTCCCTCATTGCAAAATAGATTTTTTTTAATCTCTCTTCAGAAATTTTTGAAACATCTTTTAAAGGATGAATTTTTGCCTCCCATAAAATTTCGTCAGAATAAATATTTCCAATGCCTGCGATAATTTTTTGATCCATTAAAACTTTTTTTATTTTCCCTTTTTTCTTTTTCAAAATCGCCTCTTTAAATTTTTCAAAAGTAAAATTTCTATCCAAAGGCTCAAGGCCCAATTCTGAAAGTTCTTTTTCCAATTCTTTTTCAGTTAAAATCTCAATTTTTGCAAACTTTCTCAAATCAGAGAGAGAAATTTGCCAACCATTATCTAAAAAAAATATCACCCTTAAAAATTTGTTCATCGGATCTTCAGCCAAAGGCCCTTTTAACAGAGAAACCCATTCTCCTTTTTCTCTTTTCCACTTCCCATAAAGTAAATGCCCGGTTAATTTTTGATGAATTAAAAGCGTTTTTTTATTATCCAGTTCAAAAAGGATATTTTTGCCTCTTCTCCAAATTTTCGAAATTTTCCTTTTTAAAATCTCTTTTTTGAATTTTTGAAAGTTTCTGGGTCTTTTAATAATCTTTTTAGTATCTGACCAAACGTCTAAAATAGTACTTCCCAAAACCTTGGGTTTTGCTCTATTCAATTCTCTCACTATTGTTTCTACCTCAGGTAGCTCTGGCATTATTCTAGAAGATTTTTAACTTTCTCGATGATTTCTTGAGGAGTAAAATTAGCTTTCACTAAATAATCCACAGCTCCTAATCTCAACCCTCTTTCAACATCCTCTCTCTGTCCTAGATTTGAAAGAAGCATCACCGGGATTTTCTCGATTTGAGGATCCTCTTTCTTTTTAGCTAGAACTTCAAAACCATCAATGCCTGGCAAAATTAAATCCAACAAAACCAAATCTGGTTTAATTTCTTTTATTTTTTTCAATCCCTCTTCTCCATCTACAGCTTCTAGGACTTCATAACCTTCATTCCTAAGTTTTCTAGCAATTAACTCCCTTAAGAACTTATCATCTTCAACAATGAGAATTTTTTTTGCCATTTTCTATTTTTGAAGTTGCCTTTTTACTTTTTCTATTACCTCTTTGGGGTCAAATTCAGTTTTAATTAACCAATCTTTAGCTCCAAGTTTCTTTGCCTTATCTAGTTCAACGGGTTGTCCGGAATTTGAAATTATAATCACTGGAATTTCTCTCAATTGAGGATCTTTTTGCATCTCTTCCATTACCTCAAACCCTCCCATTTTGGGCATGATGATGTCAAGTAAAATTAAATCTGGTTTAGGCTCCATCTCTTTCATTTTTCTTAAACCTTCCTCCCCATCTTTAGCAACAACAACTTTATATCCTTCCTGGGATAATTTTTTCTCTAAAAGATCGATTATAATATCTTCATCTTCAATTAGTAAAATTTTTTCTTCCATAAATTAATTTTAATTTTTTTTCAAGAATGCTCAACCTTTTGAAAAAAGGGGATTGCAAAATAAAAAGTAGTTCCCTTTCCTTCCTTTGATTGAAACCAAATTCTTCCTCCGTGAGCTTCAATAATATTTTTCGTAATGAAAAGACCTAAACCAGAACCTTCAGTTTCCATTCTCATCACGTTAGCGCCTCTAAAAAATTTAGAAAAGACTCTATCTTGTTGTTCTTTCGGAATACCCACTCCTGTATCTTTGACAGAAAAGATAACTTCTTTATTTTCTACTTTCAAAGAAACAGTCACTCTCCCCCCAGCGGGAGTGTACTTTATTGCGTTTTCAACAAGATTCTGAATGGCCAAACTGATTTTTTCGGCATCGAGCATCAATTTTGGTAATTTCTTTTTTGGTTTTTTAAATTCTAATTTTATTTTTTTTCTTTCTGCCTCCTGTTTTAAAGATTCTACTATTTTCCTTACTAAAGGTTCAATGCTAAGGGAAGAAAGTTTATAAAGGTATCTTCCTTCTTCAATCCTAGCTACATTGAGAAGGTCGTTTATTAATTTAATCATTCTTTCGTTAGCTCTATAAGCTTTATTAACAAATTCTCTTTGTTCTTCTGTAATTTCTCCCAAGTCACCATCTAATAACATTTTTAAAGTCCACTTTATTGCTGAAAGAGGAGTTCTTAACTGATGAGCTGCAATTGAAACAAATTCAGTTTTCATTCTTTCTATGATTTTCTTCCGAGTAACATCATGAAGAACGACTAAAGTTCCGATAATCTCTGATTTCGCTTTGATAGGAATTACAGAAACTTCCAAAATTAAATTTTCCCGCAGTTTGAGTTCTTTCCTAAAAAGTTCCTTTTCTTTCTTTTTTAAAAGCTCAAGTAAAGGTAAAAAATTGGGAAATTTTGAAAGTTGAGAAAGCGAAAGATTTAAAATCTCTTTGCTTTTGACCTCAAAAATTTCTTCTACCTTTGGATTGAGGAGCGATAATCTATCTTCTTTATCGAAAACTAAAATTCCATCAGCAAAATGAGTGATAATAGCTAAAGTTTTATTTTTCTCTGCTTCTGTCTTTTTTCTTTCTTCCTCTATGTCCTCTAAAATGTTCAAAAGGGCGGTTCGTACTTCTTTAAGCTCTGTTTCTCTTTTTTTAATTTCTGTCAAATCATAAAAACCCAGAAGAACCCCCTTAATTTCTCCTTTTCTATTTTTAGAAAGAAGAGTAAAAAGGCTTATAGGAACTTCTTTGTTTCCCCTGGCAAAAAAAGTTGTTTCTCTTCCTTTCACAGAACCTTTTTCTAAAGTCTCTTCCTTTATTCTTCGAATCTCGTTTTTCCTAAAAAATTTTTCTATCGTTTTCCCGAGAATATTTTCTTTTTTATACCCTGAGATTTCTTCAAAGGTAGGATTGATTTTTAGAACTTTTCCATTAAGATCAAAAAAGCAAATTGGCAAAGGCAAAAAGTTAAATAAATCTTCTTCTTGAGTCAGAGGGGGAATCGAGAAACTTTTTGCTTTTTGTTTTTTAAAAATCCTCATTAAAAATTAATGCTTAGTTTTTTTCTCTAATTCTTCCTTTAATCTTTTGATCTCCTTTTTCAATTCAATCATTTTCAATTCTCTCCCGACAGCAATTTTTTGAAATCTCTCAAGTTCTTCAATTTTCTTTTTGAGTTCTCTCGTTCTTTCTTTTACTTTCTCTTCTAAACTTGCAGCCTCCTCTTCAAGTTGTTTTGTTCTAGCTCTCACCCTTATCTCTAAAACTTTACTCATCTCGGTTAACTCTCTTTCTTTTTTCATTAAGGATTTAGTTCTTTCTCTCAATTTTTTCGAAAAAATATCTGCATAGAAAACTAACCAAAAAAGGAAAATCAACATGAATCCCATAGTAACAATAAAAAGAGGACGATTTTGATTTAGATTTACTCCAGTATGATAGAAATCTCGGTATTTAGTAATTCCTAAATGTTCAAGAATTCCCACGGTAATATAACCTACAGTAGAGAAAAAAGCTATTATTCGAGGGTATATTTGCCTCGTGAAACTCAAATAGCAAAAAACTACATAAATCATTAGTGCTCCAATCCCCCCAAACAAAAAAGCATCAAAATAAGAAATCATCGCTAATATAATGATTACCTCTCCTAGCTGAAGAAAAAGATAACTTAAACTAATTTGAGAAATTTTCAATTTTATAAAGAGTTTCCTGGCTAAAATCTCGCAAAAAAGATTACTTAAAAGAAGAAAGGAAATTCCTAAAATAATAGGGTCGGGAATATAAATATTCTTGAATTTGATAATCAATGAAAAGATTAGCAGACCACCGAATATGAAAATCCGAAACCTATTATTCTGAAAAATATTACTAATGAGTTCTTTTTTTTCTTCGGCAATAAAACTTTCTTCTGTCATTTTGCTTTTATTAATTTTATCAGATTCTTTAAACCTCTCAATTTTTTACTAAAAGAAATATTAATATTTCTCTTTGTAGCATTGAGAATCTCAAATTTCAGAAAGAGTACATTTGAAGGTAAAATGTTCTTTATTTTATCTGACCATTCAATAGCAACAATGTTTTTTGAGCTTTTTACAATTTCTTTAAACCCTAATTTTAAAATTTCTTTTTCCTTTTCGATCCGGTAGCAATCAATATGATAAAAATTTTTAAATTTTGAATCTGGAATTTTAAATTTTCGGATTAAAATAAAAGTTGGACTCAGAATCCTTTCTTTTATTCCCAATCCTTTAGCAAAACCTTTCAAAAAAGTTGTCTTTCCGCTTCCAAGTTCCCCTTCCAAAGCTAAAATTCTTCTTTTTAGCTTCTCTGAAACTATAAGCTTTGCTATTGCTTGGCCCAATTTTTTTGTTTCTCTTTCGCTTTTGGTAATGATTTTCATTAGTTCGAAAAAAAGTTAAAATAAATTAAAAGATATTAAATTGTATCATGGAAAGAGAAGAAAAAAAATTAGTTGGCGAAATAAAACTTGAAGAAAAAGAATGGGAAAAAATCAAAGCCACAATCAGAAATCTCATTGAATACAGAGATGCTATTAAAATGGTTTTGAGAGGAGATATCTCTCTAATTTTAAAAACAATAATGGGAGGGGGAATTATTTTAAAAGCCTCTGATATCCATTTGGAACCTACAGAAAAAGAGATAAAAATGCGAGTAAGAATCGATGGAATTTTACAAGAGGTAATTGCTCTCGAAAGAGAGATTTATAAAAGATTACTTTCGAGAATTAAGTTAACCTCTGGAATGAAACTGAATATCTTTGACCGTCCCCAAGATGGGAGGTTTTCAATCGTAGCTGAATACCCAATAGAAATTAGGGTTTCTTCCCTCCCTTCTGAATATGGGGAAACGATAGTAATGAGAATTTTAGATCCTAAAAATTTAATTGATGTTGAGCAATTAGGATTAAGACCCGACCTTTTTGAAGTTTTCGAGAAAGAAATCAAAAAACCCAATGGAATGATAATCGTTACAGGCCCTACAGGTTCTGGAAAAACTACGACATTGTACGCCATTTTGAGA
>Ga0190361_1000552_pt1 | contig 14790 bp, 15 predicted proteins | sample 48721845_MG_FD_161273 | JGI IMG/M metagenome (GOLD analysis project Ga0190361, IMG submission 161273) | Hydrothermal vent microbial mat bacterial communities from Southern Trench, Guaymas Basin, Mexico - 4872-18-4-5_MG | ecosystem: Environmental > Aquatic > Marine > Hydrothermal vents >...
CCTGTTCCACAACAGTTGGCATCAGATTTAATTAGAAGAATTAGGGTGAGGAAGGGGTTGAATCCTGAACCTCCTAGGGCTGAAGATTTTCTTCCAAGATAAAAAAAGGCATTATTCATATGGTTTTCTTCCATCTACCCTTTTCATAGAGCTCTGCAGGCAAAGTCTTCTCAAATTTACATTTGTCATCTATCATGCCTACACTGTAATTGTCGATCGTTCTCATCTGTTTTAGCTTTGATAAGGCTTTTATGAAGTTTGTCACCTGATCATAGATCATATAAACGTATAATGTAGCCTTGTTCTCTTTCGGATTTACTATGATCTTATGTGTAAATGGCTTATCATTTAAAGTTTCAAGGAATCTTTTCATTTTATCCTTGTCTACAATTCTTATTTCTGCCAGCAGATTGGTTGAAAGATCTTTTGGATATGGATAAACTTCAGGTTCATATCCTACGAGTACTCCGTAATTTACGAGATGCTTATAATAGTGGTATCTAATGGTTGGCGGTGTAACTCCTAATGCTGTGGCAAGCTCCTTGAATGTTATCTCAGCATTTTCCTCAAGTTTCTTCAATATGAATATGTCCGGTTCATCTAGAAATACCTTCTCTTCCTCCTCTAAATCTAAAGTTAATTTTGTCTCCTTCACCTCAATATTCTCTTTTAACCATTCCTCCCATTTAAACTCCCATCTCCTCCTTCTCTCGTTGAACCATTTGAAATTGGATTTTGGAGGTAGATCTATGGGAGTCCAATTTATATCGGTGATTTCGCTTCCCGTTTCCTCAGCTATTTTATATATTGCCTCTTTAAATCTATCTTTAATTTCCTCTGGAATAGTGAAATAGCAGTGATAGAAAACTTGGCTTGAAGTATAATATCTAGCTATATTTCTCCAGTACTCAAGTTTTCTCAGTTCTTCTTCAAGCTTTTCAGGCTGTGCTTCAATCTTCATCGTAAATTCCACAGGCATTAAACCCATCTTTTTGAAGTTGATTCTAGCCTTCAATTTTATTATTCCTCTTCTCGCCAACTTATCATAGTAGTAGTGGACTAGTGCAGGCGGCATTCCCGTCTCTCTAGCTATCAATGAGAGATTCTTGCTCTTTTTCTCATTGATGGCTTTTATTATTTTGAAACACTTTTCATCTATTGCCTTAACATATTTTCTGAAGCTTGGACATTCTTTCCATTCCAATATATTATCACCTTTTTATTTTATTTTGTTTAAAAATCGTTTTACCTCCTTTTATTTTTTTCTACTTTTTTTAAAATATTTATGCTACGTAATTTTTTAAAATTAAAAATACGATCCGTGTATGTTATTTGGCTCAGCACTCAGCTGGATCATCATTTTCAGCCCTTACACGCTACATCATCGCCATATAAATGTTTAAATTTTAATATTATATTTTAGAATTGCTGCTATTCCTCCTAGAGCCTTAAGCTTTCTTCCCGCTTCGCTGAGACCGCTAAATATTTTTATTTCTCCCCCTTTCCTCTCAGTCTCAGTCATTATCTCCTCCATCTTTTCTCTAAATTCACCGTAAGAGTGAAGGTTTTCGTCCAGTATAAGTAGAATTTTTATGGCACCCATCTTTGCAGCTTTCTCCACTTCTATTGCTCCATAGGCTGTCATTCCAGGATTATTCACTAAATATTTTATGAACATGTTCATCAGCCTTTTTTCCTCTATCACTTCGATTTCCCTTAAAGCCTTTAATACGCTGTCTTTTCTCAGAGTTTCATAGATTCCCCTAACACCACCGTTGGATACATTCTCCTCTATAATTATCGGTTTCCATTTCATTTGATACTTTATATTTCTCATTTTTTCAGTTATCTTTTCCCTTATATAATCCGGCCCACTTATAATGATGATTTTAGATTTCTCTCTATTTGAAGTTTCAACGATCCTTAATGTTAAATCCCTAATTTTCTTCTCCATTATTCTTTCCCTTTTCTCCACTTCTCTTTTCCCCGGCAGTCTAAGTGCCATTTCAAATATAATTTCTATTCCATATTCCCTAACAATTCCGATGGCAGCTTCTTCATCGTCTACTGCAATTATCATAGCATTATATCTTCCCCGTTTAGAAGCCTTCTCCATTCTCTCTAGAACATATTTCGGCCATTTCTCCTTAACTATAGTAATTTCCATTCCAATGTCGATGTTTATAGTGTGATGGCTTCCCTTGAAGCCGTTCTCCTCGTATTTTTGAGGTTGATATATTATTATGCCGTTTACTCTGAGCCTTTCAGTGAATGGTTGAAACTCCATCTTCTTAACTTTTATTCCAAGGATCATCGATTTTCTTATGCTTTTGCCTCCAACTTTTATCTCCCTTGTAGTTTTAGCATATATTTCGTCGCCTGGCTTTATAATGTTATATAATGTCCATAGATCGTTTTGGCTTTCCACTTTTAATCTTACTCTTCCACTCTTCTCCTCCATCTCTATAATTTTCATCTTGATCCCTTTGAACTTGAAATTATTTATCTTACAGTTTTATTAATAATTTGTTGGTGCCTCTATTGCTCGTCAAATTAAATTTCGATCGATGTCAACTGTTAGGTTTCCTACTGAAAAATTTAAATTTATATCCTTTAGATTTCTCCGATCCACGTTTCTATCCGGACTCTAAATTGAATGATGAAATCGTATTTAACTATTTTTTCTTTATGACGGCTTTGGATTTTGGATTTTCCTTTCAGCCTCTATTTTACGGTTATGTTAAAGATGGCTTTTATGAGGGTTCTAAGCTTCTATGGCGTCTAGGAAAAGTGCGATTTGACGATGATTCAAATTTCTTCACCTGCAGTTCAATGTTAACGGTGACTGGTAGATCCGTTTATGATTGGCTGCGAGTTGATGAACCTTACCCTAGAAGGATAAATCTTCCTGATGTTCGTGCATTTCTCCTTAGAGATGCTGCATACAGGTTGATTAAAGATTATAATGGCTCTTTTAAACGTTTAGTTGAAGTTTGCAATGATCTATTATATGGTTCTAGTAAAGGATTTATTGAGAGGCTTAGTGAATTTAAAGCTTTCAGAGATCCTTTAGGTAGGAAGAGTTTTCTTCTCGCAAAGTTTCTCTCTAGAAGAGGATTCTTCAACTTTAAAGATGCAGAGAACTTGGAGATTCCCGTCGATGGAAAAATATGTAGAATTGCCTTGAGACTTGGATTGATCTCTTTAGATGATGAATCCATGAATCGACTAATTAAAGGCGGCCAATTCACTGCATCTGAAGACTATGCAGTTAGATGTAGAGTTAGGGAGAGTTTAAAACTGGTTTCCGCTTTTTCAAATGTTGATCCACTAGTTCTCCATGATTTTCTAGATCTTCTAGGTGAGAGTTGTTGTAGATCGAGTTCACCTGTCTGTGTGGCTGAATGTAATTTGGAGCGATGTGAACTTCTAAGATTTCTCGTGAACTGTAATGGTGTCTGTCCCCTCCTCCCAGTCTGCGAAAGTAAAGGATCTGAAAGGGCGATTAAAATTAGAGAGCTTAATGTTCCAAACACTTGGTATTATTGATTTAAAATGTTTTTTTCGGTTTTCTTAGATGATTCATCTCCCCGAACAGATTCACGATTTTCTCATATTCCTTCTCATCATAAAATTGGCAGTTACCCGACGTATAATCCTTTGCAACTTCTATGCAGAATCTTGTTGCCTCCTCTAAGCTCTGTATATATGTGGCTCCAGTTGCACATCCAGCTACTGGCACTTCCGCTGTGACTGCAACTCCCACGACAGGAGCTTTCGTCATAATCCAAGGCTGCATTATACTATTTATATGATCTATTCCTGTTCCATAGGGTGTAATGTCCTGCATCGTTATTGGAACCACCTTCACAGTTTTCCCTCTGACTCTTTCATATATGTTTATTAAGTCTTCACTTACTTTTAATATCCATCCCTCCTTAACTGTAGGTGTAATTGCGAAACCATCCACCTTTATTATTCTATTTCCCTTAGTTGCATCCACCGATAATATTGCATTCATATTTGGATCCACTTCTCTTTCAAGTATGGTTGATATGTTTACAGGCGACCCCATAAATGGTACTGGTTTATGCGGCGTGGTAGGTGCATTTGGACATATATGTGTTGTTACAATTACATCTCCATCTAGAATGTCTCCTCTCCTCTTGATCTCTGCAAGTTTCAATGCTGAGGCTATTGCAACTATGGCTCCATCAGCATCTGAAACTAAACCTTTCATTCTAGGTCTTGCCCCTATTCCTCCTAATCTTCCTATTATCCCCAAAGTCGGTTTATCTCCACCATTTATTCTTCCATTCTCTCCTGGAATCACTATTTTTATGAAGTCTGTTTCCCCTTTCTCTCCTTTCAACCTTTCAACTTCAATCTTCGTAATCCCCTTCTTCTCCAGAATTTCCTTTATGATCTTTCCATTCACCTCTGCACTTTCCAGGAGATCCGCTACCTCTAAAACATGTCTAAAACATGTCATATTATTTCACCAGTAAAATTTTCATAGTTAATTTTATTTTTCTTTTGCCTGGTTCCTTATCTTATCCCAGTCTATTACTTCTTTTATAAGAGTTTTCAAATGTTCCTTTAAAATTTCCCTCGTCTTCTCAAATCCAATTCTACTTGAATTCCATGTTACAAATGGCGGATAGAATTCGGCTTTCTTAAATTTTATCTGATCATTGTTGATTTCAAATTTTATGTAGCCTAATTCTTTAAGGTAGCATGCGTCATTTGGGCATAGTATATCTATTTCCATTGCCCCCTTCCTCAGATATATTAGCTTATATTCATGTGGATCTTTGATCTTTCTTCCACATGGACACTGAATTACCGCTTCTTCCAATAACTTTCACCTTTAACCTAGATGCTGGAAATAAATATAAAATATTTATGCTCGTATAGTATTTGGTATTGTACTTAAGCGGCGGTCGTCTAGCCTGGACTAGGACACAGGCCTGCCGAGTCTGTGACCCGGGTTCAAATCCCGGCCGCCGCACCAAACATTACATTCAATGATGAGAACAGTTTAGATGATTCTTCACATTGATAGGTTTAAAATATATGGCTGCATATTCTATATTCTTAGTGGTGTTCCCTTTGAAGGTTATCTCAGGTCCTGGTTCAAATGCTCTGGGAAAAAGACTTTCAGAAGCTCTCTTATGCAGCCATGTTCCAATTGAATGGAAACTCTTCCCTGATGGTGAAAGCTATGTACGGCTTAAAGGAAAAATTAAGGGTGAAAAAGTAGTTTTAGTCCAATCCACATCGCCTCCCCAAGATAAAAGGCTTATGGAACTATTCTTTCTTTTAAGGCTTATTGAGGAATATGGTGCTGCAAATATCTTCCTAGTTGTTCCATATTTGGCGTATATGCGTCAAGATAAAAAGTTTCTAAGCGGAGAAGTTGTCAGTGCTAGAATTGTAGCTGAACTTATATCCAACTTTAACATTGACAGTTTAATTTTAATTAACGTTCACAGCGAGCTTGTTCCAAAATATTTTAAATGTAAAGTTTTTGAAGTTTCAGCATTTCCACTTTTAGGTGATTTTCTCTCAAATTATGATTTGCAGGAACCTTTCATCCTCGCCCCTGATGCTAAAGCCCTTAAATTTGCTGAAGAAGTGGCTTCAAAACTTAATGCTGAATATGATTTCCTAGAGAAACATAGAGATCTTGTCAGTGGGAAAGTTAAAACTTTGAAGAAGAAGCTTAACGTAAAGGGGAGGGATGTTGTACTTGTAGATGACATTATAAGTTCGGGTGGAACAATGGTTAATGCTGCTTCAATTTTAAGAGAGCTTGGAGCCAGAAGAATTCTCGCTGCATGTGTTCACGGATTATTTATAGGCAATGCGATTTCCAAAATGTATCTTTCAGGAATCTCTGAGATAATCTCCACAGATACCGTTGAATCATATTATAGTAGAGTTTCAGTTGCACCTGTTATAAGAGAGGCTATAGAGAAGTTTGGTTGATCTCAATTGCATCTTGACAATATTTTCTTCTCTCTTTCATGTGAACATCCAACACTTCCAAGAGCGGAAGTTTCAGCTATACTTGAAGCTGAGAATATTCCGTTTAAAGTTAAATTCTCCATTCCAGGAGTTTATAGAATTGAAGCTCCCCTATCCTCCATTTCAGTGATTGTTAAAAGAGCTTCAATGGTCTTCTCAGGCTGCAGAGAGATAGTTTTCTGTAAAGGCAATTATAATTCTATTTTTAATACATGTAAATCTGTGGATTGGAGTTTTCTACGTGGCAGAAGATTCCTCGTCAGAGTTAGAAGGGTTATGGGTTCATGCAGTGGTGTTTCAACCATTTTATTAGAGAGAAAAATTGGATCTATAATTTACAACTCACTGGACGGAGAAGCATCGGTTGATCTTCATAATCCTAAATTTCTTTTGCAGGGTGTTTTATCCGAAGGATTCTTCATTTTGGGATTAGTTTTGGGAAGGGTGAAGAGAGGGAAATTCAATGCTAGAAGACCTAAGTTTAGACCCTTTCACCATCCAAGTTCACTTGATCCATTTATCTGTAGATTATTCGTTAATCTTTCAAGAGCTAGAATGGGAAGCCTCTTTCTAGATCCTTTCTGTGGATCAGGCGGCTTTTTAATAGAAGCAGCGATGATAGGCTGCAAAGTTATAGGTTTAGATGTTGATAAAGCTATGATTAAAGGATGTAAATTGAACATGAAGTATTATGGTTTAAATCCTTTAAGCTTGGTGAAGGGTGATGCGAGACATCTACCTTTCCGAAAAGTGAACTGTATTGCCACTGATCCTCCATATGGTCGTTCAGCGTCAACTAAAGGTTTAAGTTTAAAGGAATTGTTGGCAGATTTTTTCTCAGAGGTTTCTGCAGTTCTAGTTAGGGGAGGACATATATGTATAGCTTCGCCTTCAAATATCGATTTAACCTCTATGGGTTTGAACAGCGGTTTCACACTTGTCGAAACCCATATGATGCGTGTCCATAAAAGTTTAACTAGAATTATATGTGTATTTAAACGTTAAGGAGGCTTATTGTTGGAGTTCAAAGTTATATTTTTAGGAACTGCTGGAGGAGTTCCCACGAAATATAGGAGTTTACCATGCATTGTTTTTAGACGTGGAGGAGAAGTCTTCGTCTTCGATTGTGGAGAAGGAGCTCAGAGACAATTCATTATAAGCGGCATAGGATTTCCATCTAAATTTAGAATTTTCATCTCTCATCTACATGGTGACCATCTCTTCGGCCTTCCCGGACTACTTCAAACAATGTCTTTGATGGGCCGCTCAGACCCCGTGGAGATTTATGGTCCCAGAGGAATCATAAATTTTTTAGAGGCTCTTAAGAAAACAGTTGGATTAAATTTAACTTTTAACTTAGATGTCAACGAGGTTTATGACGGATTAATTCTCGAATCGGATGAATACATTATTCACTCTGTTCTAACTGAGCATTCAATTCCATGCTTAGCTTATTCGTTTGAAGAAAAACCAAAGCCTGGAAGGTTCAATCCAGATAAAGCCTTAAAGCTGGGTGTTCCTAAAGGCCCCTTGTGGAAAAGGCTTCAGAAAGGTTTTTCAGTTCGAAATATTCGGGGTGAAATTATCTTTCCAGAGGATGTTCTAGGACCTCCGAGGAGAGGGGTTAAAGTTGTTTATTCAGGGGATACTAGACCTTGCAGTTCACTTGTAGAGCTGGCTAGGAATGCTGACATGCTTATACATGAAGCCACATTTGACGATTCACTTAAAGGCAGAGCGGTAAGTGAGGGGCATTCAACCGCAAGTGAAGCTGCCACTATAGCCTTGAAAGCTGGAGTTAAATTACTAGTTCTAACCCATATAAGTGCTAGATACTGTTTAAATGATAATATTCTATTGGAACAAGCAAAGAAGATCTTTAGAAACGTCATCATCGCCCAAGACTTCATGACGGTTAAAATTTTTCCAAAATTTGAGGTTGAAACTATTGGTTCGAAAAGTTAAATGTAATATCGGCGGCAAGATTAGAGAATTCGAGGTTTATGAAAATCCAGTTCCACATATAATTGTAGATACAGTTAAAAGCGTTGTTCACGGCTGGTATTATGGTTTTAGAGAGGGAAGACGTGAATGTTCATCTGAGAGAATTCTGCTCAACCCATATAATGGATGCACAGTAAATTGTCCAATGTGCTATTCAAGATCATTTAAAGGATATTTTGATCTTTGGAATAAATATGGAGTTGTCACAGTTTTCAGAGATTTTGACGATAAACTTAAACGTGAACTTGATACGTTATATTGGGCTTCCTGCGGTTATTTAAGTCCAGCCACAGAGCCTTTCCAGAGACCTCTCGAAAATCTTTATCATCTAAGTGAGAAAGCTGCAAATGTCATGTTAAATTTAAATCTACCGGTTAATATTACAACAAAGCAGGGAGACAATGTTCCCTATAGCTTGATTAAACGTTTGGCTGAGCATCCATATGGACATTGCATTCTTCAATTCACTATTCTAAGTTTAAATGAAGATGTGAACGAAATCTTCGCGCCCAATGCTTCAAGCTTTGAAGATCAATTGAAAAGTGTAAGGCTCTCCGCTGATATGGGAATACATACTGTAATAAGAATGGATCCTATACTTCCAGGAATCACTGATAATATTAAAGAGATCGAGTATCTTGTTGAGAGAGGTAGAGATGAGGGAGCTTCCCATTTCATCTTCAGCGTCTGCGACATCGGATGGTTTAATGATCCTAGAAGGAGAAAACTCTTTAAAATTGTGAAGGAGCATTTTCCAAGTGCATATGATGTTTGGCGTAGAATTTACCGTTTCTCCAGTGATGGTGATATAACCTATAGGAAAAAACTCTTTAAACATATTAGGCGTATTTGCGACAATCTTGGAGTAACCATGGCGCTCTGCATGGAGTTCGAAAAGATTAAGGTTGGAAATAAGATCATTTATAAAGGTTTAAACGACGAATTTATGTCCTCTAAAACATGTGACGGTTCATTGACACCCATATACTACCGTTCAACTCTAAGTGAACCTTTCAAGCCTCTTGAAAAATGTAATGGCGCCTGCCTATTATGTGCTAAAGGTTTACAGAAGCCAACATGTAATATTAAAAAGTTCATTAATGCGGATTCTCTAACTTTAAGGGATTATAAACATATGAAGCCTAAACTTTCCAATCTGAAAAGTTTCATATAACTGGCATTTTCTTCTCGAATATGGGTTTTCCTCTCGATGTGGGAGGAGCCAGCCAATCTATTATCTCCCTTAATCGTTCACCCTCTATTTCGACAACTATAGGTCCAAGAGGAGATTCTCCCTCAGGCATGCAAAATGATAAATGCCCCATATATGCTGCCTGCTTGTTAAGGAAGAACATTATTCTCTCATCTGTAGACCATCTTTTCATCATTTTTCTAGCGGAGTCAAGTATTCTTTCTTTTCTCAGGAGGCTGTGAAGCTTTTTTAAACTCTCAATTTTATTGCTTTCAGCTCTCAGAATTTTTCTCCCAGCAATTTCCACAATTTTCACATTCTCCGTTTCTATTATGTTGAGTACTGCATTCTTCACCTTTTCAGCATCTTCCGTTGATTTTATTTCCGCCTCAACCTTTATCTTCAACATTTGCCAGATGCTCCAATAATTTTCTAGCTTTATTCTTTATGTTTTCAATTGTATTCTCATTAATCAATATGTAGTCTGACAAAGCTATAACATTTCCTATTCCCACTTCAAGCTCTCTTAAATCTCTCTCTTTAAACGTCTCCCAATCTGATGGATCGTCGCTTCTTCCCCGTCTCTTCAATCTGGCGAATCTCGTCTTCTGCGAGGCATGGACGGCCAATATTATAATTTCCCCGCAGTTCTCTTCAAAAACTTTAATTTCTTCTAGGCTTCTAACACCTTCAACCACGACTATTCGATTCTTAATCTCTGAAATTTTATCTAAACATTTCTCTGCAACTATTCCAGCACCCTCTCTTCTCCTTATCTCCATCATAAATTTTCCTAATCTTTGAGAAGTGCATTCTATCCCCCTCTTGGCCGCTTCTTCTCTAATAACATCACCCATCGAGACTACAGGTATGCCAAGCTTTCGAGCTACATTTGCCACTGTCGATTTGCCAGCGCCGGGCATTCCAGTTATACAGATCAACATTCTTCTCTTTTTCATAGTCATCAACCCAAATTCAATTAGTTAATTTTATTATTAGTTTATTTAAATGGGTATGGTGGGGTATATGAAAGTTGAAGCGTATCCGTGCATTCATTTCAATCGACGTAGAGGATAAACATATTTTGGATGAAATTTTAGAGATTCAGCATTCCATTTTGAAAGTTAAATGTAGAATTAAATTTGTTGAGCCTGAAAATATACATTTAACTCTAAAATTTCTAGGTGAAATTCCAGTTTCAATGGTTGATGAAATTGTTAAGGTTATGGAAAAGGCAACAATTTCTCCATTCACAATTGAAATTAAAGGTGTGGGTGCTTTTCCTCATAATAGAAGAGCAAGAGTCATTTGGATAGGTGTAGGGAAGGGAAGTGATAGAGTTTGCGAGATCTTTAGGAGATTAGATATTGGATTACGTAGTTTAGGTTTTATATCTGAAAGGAAAAGTTTCATTCCACATATAACTATTGGAAGAGTTAAAGGTGGCTGTGACTTTCAGAGATTGGAGAAGATTTTGAATAATTTTACATTTTTCCAATTTGGCGAAATCTTCGTCGATAATATAAGACTTAAGAAGAGCGTTTTAACTCCTAAAGGACCAATCTATACCACTTTAAGAGAGGTTGAATTGGCCGAGGTTCGATAGAGATGAGAGATTACAAAATCCTTTTAAACGAAGTTTTAGAGAGGATTAAACCTTCAGAATCTGAGAGAAGAATACTTTCCAATATTATTCGTAAAGTTATGGGAAGAGCTGAAAGATACTTGGTGAAACATAATTTAGATGTTGATGTGAAAGTTGAAGGATCTGTGGCCAAAGATACTTGGCTGTCGGGGGACAGAGATCTCGACATCTTTTTAAGATTCCCTAAAAGTATCGGTAAAAATGGGCTTATAAAATTCGGTTTGGAGATGGCTAAATTTATAGCCGGTGAAAACTATGTGGAATGTTATGCTGAACATCCCTATATTGAAGCTGAAATAGAAGGTTTTAAAGTTGACTTGGTTCCATGCTTTAAAGTGAACTTTCCAAGTGAAATAGCTTCATCAGTTGACAGAACACCCTTCCACACGGAATATGTTAATTTAAGGTTGAACGGTCATTTGAAAAATGAAGTTAGACTTCTGAAGAAGTTTATGAAGGGAATCGGCGTCTACGGTGCTGAAATCAAGATTAGAGGATTCTCAGGTTATCTCTGCGAACTTCTAACCATTTTTTACAAATCTTTCATCGATGTTTTGAAGGGTTCTTTAAAGTGGCATCCCTTTTCCACAATTATCGATATTGAAGGATATTATGCGGGTTTCGAAGATGAAGCCTTAAAAATGTTTAATTCTCCACTGATAGTTGTGGATCCAGTTGATAGGAAAAGAAATGTTGCTGCAGCTTTATCTTTGAATAATATGTGTAAATTCATGTCTGCTGCACATATCTTTCTCAAAAATCCCAGCCTGGAATTCTTCTTTCCTAAACCAGTACAGCCTTTATCGAGAAGTGAAATTTTGGAGCAGATACATGAAAGAGGAAGTGAATTCATGTTCATTTTAACAGGCTGTCCGAAAATTCATCCGGACATTCTTTGGGGCCAACTCTACAAATCTCTTGAAGGAATCGAAAATCTCCTCAGATCCTTTGATTTTAACATTATAAATTCCACAGTATGGTCTAATGAAAAGGATCTGGTGATCTTCATTTTAGAATTGGAGAGGCTGAATCTTCCAACTGTTAAGAGGCATATAGGTCCACCCGTTTATAATCTGGATGATTCTGAAAGATTTTTAAGAAAATATTTGCACTCCTCCAAGGTCTTGTCAGGTCCTTCGGTTAAGAATGATCGATGGGTGGTTTATGTTAAACGAAAACATACTTCAGCCATTAAGCTTATAAGGGATGATATTTTTAGAGCTAGGCTCGGCGAATTGGTTAAATCGGCTTTTCAAGAAAGATTTGAGATACTAGTTAATGAGGAGATCATAGACATCTACGTTAAAAATCCATTTTTCGCTTCTTTTTTCACCTCTCATCTTCATGGAAGACCCGGCTGGCTTAAATTGTAACTTACAACTGTACAGGTTGAATGGTGGGGCCGCCGGGATTTGAACCCGGGACCACCAGCGCCCCAGGCTGGCATCCTAATCCAAGCTAGACGACGGCCCCTAAATTTAAAATAAATTATGGTTCAACGCTATTAAAATGTTACTTGGAACCGCCTTCTTGAAGTTCCACCATTTTTCTAAGTTGCTCCAATACGTATTCCCTTATCTCCGTTGCAGTTTTTTCCCTTGAAATTCTCTTTCCATTTTTAATTATCGGTTTAAGCATAGGTTTCATTCTTCTTCCACAAAGTGGACATTTAGGAGGGTTCTCCCCTATTGGCAGCACTAAGTCTCTTATACAGCTTGAACATCTCCATATCTGCTTTTTTCCGCTCATCTTACCTCTCTTCGTTCTCGGTTCTCCTTCAACTTCCACGATGTCCATGGCGAAATTTATGGTTGGAGCATTCGATACACTTGTTCCAACACCGAAGGCGTCCACTTCTATTTCACTTAGCTCTCTAACGCTTTCTTCATCTAAACCTCCTGAAACCATTATTTTAACATTTTTATATCCTCTTAAATCGAGCTCCCATCTAACTTCTCTAACAATATCTTTGATGTTTCCTCTTCTAGAACTCGGCGTATCCAGTCTAACTGCAAACAATTTTTCCTTTAATGTTTCTGCCGCTAATATAGCTTCAACTTTCTCATCATAAAACGTGTCCACTAAAGCTACTCTTGGAACTTCTTCTTCTATTATTTCATCAAATTTTTTCCATGCCTCTATTTGATTACCCAAAATTATTATAAGTGAGTGAGGCATGGTTCCAACAGGTTTTTTACCTATCAACTTTGCTCCCATTAAACCTGAAACTCCGTCGAAACCACCTATATATACAGCTCTATCAATCATCGGCGATATTGCCGGATGCATCCTCCTTATTCCAAATGAGTACACAGGTTTGAATTTGGCAGCTATCTTTATTTTTGCTGCTGCAGTAGCTATTCCAGACGCTTGGCACAATAATCCAAGCATTGCGGTTTCTAAATGTGCGAATACACTGTACGGCCCCTCTATGACCATTACAGGTTCCCTTACACCGTTCATGCTCTTCGGATAGAAGATTGTACCTTCAGGAAGTGAGTAGACATTTAGAGGCAGATCTTCTAGCAACGCTATCTCCTCTTCCACTCCACATAGAATTCCCCAATTCCACTTTTTAGGCAGTCTACCAGTCGTTATTTCAGCTGTAACATTTACTTTAGCTAATCCTGTTTCTTTTAAAATTTTCAATGTTCTCATAAAATATACATCGGTGGTTTCTCCACGTTTTATGTCTTCCGCCTTCGCTATGTGGAACTTTCTCAATACGTTCACCTTCGCCTTAAAAGGACCAATAGTCCGATAAAACATTTTTTATTTTTTTAATCAGCAGTTCCGCTTTACGCTCTAAACTTTTCGAAGTTACAGTTCTGTTACGCTCATATTTTACAGGTTTCTCAGCCAATGCCTCAATCGTTTTAACTATGGATTTGGGAGTAGCTTTAAGATGGTATCCTCCCTCCAAGACCGCCACTACTCTTCCATAGGAATATTTGTTTGCCATTTTCACAATTCTCTCCATCATTCTTGAATAGGTGTTTGAAGTGTACATTAAATCTGAAATATCATCTAAGTAGTGGCCATCATAACCGGCGGATACCAATATTATATGCGGCTTAAATTGTTCGATTATTGGTATCGCTATTTCCTCCATTGTTCTCAATGCTATTTTCCCTGTGGATAATGGTGGAAGCGGAATGTTTATTGTGTAGCCTTCTCCCTCATATTCTCCAAGATCATAGATATCTCCCGTTCCAGGATATAGTGTTCTACCATCTTGATGTATTGAAATGTAAAGTACACTTGGATTGCTATAGAATAATTTTTGTGTTCCATCTCCATGATGTGCATCCCAGTCCATGATTAAAATTCGTCTAATTCCCATTTTCAACGCTTTTACCGCCGCTATTGCCACATTGTTGAAGATGCAGAAACCTTTCGACCTTTTTCTTTCCGCATGGTGTCCCGGCGGCCTTATAAGTGCAAATGCTCTTTTATCCTCTCCGTTAATGCTTCCTTCAACTCCTCTTATAGCTCCTCCAGCTGCAAGCAATGCAACATTATAGGTTTCCTTTGAAACTATGGTTTCAGGTGCTATCACTCCTCCACCTTTTAAAGATAAATTTTTAACCTTCTCCAGCAATCCTCTACTATGTATTTCTTCGATTTCATCTTCTTCAGCCCTCCTAGGAGATTTCACACTCACTAGACCTTTCAAATATACTTCACTCTTCTTTATCGCCTCAATTGATCTCTTAACTCTCAGCGGAGATTCAGGATGCTTACCGGTATCATGCATTAAATATTCTGGCGAGTAGATGACTGTAACTTTCACATGTTCAAATTATTCTTCAAAGCTATAAATTGTTCTAAATTTCTGTGAAACCTAAAATGAATGATGTTCAATGTTTGGTGAGCATTGATGAAATTTACTCTATTCTTATTTCCTTTCCACTTATCT
>Ga0190361_1000556_pt1 | contig 14751 bp, 12 predicted proteins | sample 48721845_MG_FD_161273 | JGI IMG/M metagenome (GOLD analysis project Ga0190361, IMG submission 161273) | Hydrothermal vent microbial mat bacterial communities from Southern Trench, Guaymas Basin, Mexico - 4872-18-4-5_MG | ecosystem: Environmental > Aquatic > Marine > Hydrothermal vents >...
GCTCAATGGACACTTGAGAATATGGCTCAAATCCCCTACAAAATAAACTTAACTGTAGGGGAGTTAGGGAGGGCAATCGCTAAGATCTTAAAGGTTATGGAAATTAGGGCGTGGATAGCAAAAGATACATTTCTAATTGTAAAAATACATATGGAAATTGGTAATGAAACTGGAAAGATGAGTACAACAATGAGATTTTATGATTACAATAAACCTGTGGAAATCACACTACCCAGTGAGGCAGAAAATGCTAAGGACATAGAATCTATGGTGTGGGTATGGAAAAAACAAAAAGAAATACCTTGCGAATCTTGGGATGAATGCATGGTGATATCTGCATTGATAGGGCTTGATAAGACGCGGGTGCGGTGCATTCGGGAGGACAACATAGAGAAGTGCAAAGTCACCGTTATAGAATCTTCAACTGCCAATACAACGGTTAAAGAGACCTGCTATGATGGAATACGAAACCAAGATGAGATAGGTGTCGATTGCGGTGGGTCTTGTATGTCTTGTTCTGATAAAGCATGTGAAGAGCTTTGGGAGGAATTATCAGAAATACCTTCAGAAGGTAAAACCATGTGCATTACAAATAAAAGATCAGGATGGTATAATGCTTATGTCTTTACACTTGAGAGAGTAGATCCCGATTGTATAATAACCATAAAAAAACCTGATGGTACTATAGCCAGTTTAGCAATCAGTGACTTATATCCCACTCCTTTCGACGATATGGAAATTATGAAGGTAGGTGATTACTTTTCATATGTATATACAACGGAAGGAGATGTTATTGGAATACTGATTCATATAAAGGATATTTATTAACTCTACCTGACAACTTTTGTTGAATAGTCAGTGATTTTTTGCAATTTACCAACTTTTATGTTTGTATTGAGGTTGATTGAACCCATGTTTTTCATAATGCCTGTATAAGATTATGCTTCTCCTCCGATAAAAATAGTGAACCTATCCATCCCTCTAAAAATCGATAGAAGGCTCACGTTGAGGTTTTCCATTATGTTGGCAATCTAAATCCTGGAACCCAAGTCCCTGAGTACAGAACGAAGTCCCTTCCGGGGGGAGCAGTTTCTATATTCTACCGGTTTTCATTTTCATAGATTTTTAGAACCTCTCTTTTTGAGAGAGTGGCATCTGTGGATATATATTTGGGTTTTTATCGTTAACGCCCTTCTTTGAGATTATAAGCTTACTTCACCGATTACTTCCAGCGTTACTGATGTATTCCTGAATCTGATGCTCGATCAACCTTAGGGATTATTTTGTCGCGTTTGAGTGGACAGATGACATGACATGGATGACCCAGGTTACGACACTTGTTTATCAAATCTACTGAAAGGTACCATGAATCGAACACCACTATCGGATTCGCGCCTTTCAGTATTCTGGGTGTTAAAGAACATGTTTGCCTTAGATTGTACCATCTCATCCTCACTCCACCTCGCCTTATTGAAGAGGTATTCGTATACCGTCCTGTCTTTCCCATATCCACTGGTCTAGGTATCGTGAATATACGTTCTTGCTCTCCTCGCAGACGTTTATAGCAGAGGTAATCTGGCAGAAGGATTTGTAGCTGGGCTTTGTGAAGAGACCCTCGAAGTTCCGCAGAACACATTTCGGTTCCAGCGGAACTATAATCAGTTTAATCATTTATGCACCCACTTCTCTTTGTTTAGAAATAGTGGGGATATATACTCCTTTCGGTTTTCTTTGGGTGCCGTTATGATTCCATTTATTATGGCTAAGAGCCAAAATAGTTAAGAATGAGAAAAAATTGTCAGGTAGAGTACTTAAAGAGGGGGCGGGTATCTTTAGTATGGCTCAGAATGATCCAGAACCAGCAATTGAGGAGATAGATTATCTCCTTGAAAGAAGGAAAACTGGAAGATTCCTCTATGAAAATTTTAAATCCTGGAGAGAGACAGGGATTTTTGAATACAGGGAGATCAAGCCCGTCCGGCCAACCCTTGGTGACCTGGAACACTTGACATTCCTAAATATCTTTGTCCATTCCTTTCTTTATATGAGCCCCAGCTTTGTCACGTGGAACTATAAACTTGGTAAGCTATTGGGATATTTTAGTGCTGAGGAGGCATTAGCAGCACTGAGACTAAAATCCCTTGTCTCTCTATTAAGAAAGAGTGGCTTTTTCTGGATGCTTCTAAAGGATAGAAGGGTGCAAGAAGCCATGAAAAAGGGATGGATGGAGGCGGGTGGCGCAATCCTAGAATTTGATCATATAGATAAAGAGAAAAAGAGGATAATCTGCACCATGAAAGAAACCGCAGCTTCTGCTATCGAGGGTATAGAGCACCCCATATGTTACTTTGAAGTAGGTATTCTCAGTGGTCAGATTGAATATCTATGCGGGGATCTCTGGGATGGGATTGAAAAGAGGTGCGTTGCAAGAGGCGATCCATTTTGTTTAGTGGAGATATATCAGCATAAAGAGGAGATATCTCCAGAAATGCCCCCTCTCACCAGAGAAGAACTCGATTCCATATTGAATCAATATATCTCTATAGCACTCAGCACGGAAAAAGACATGGGAAGAAAGGAACTGAAAAATTTTAGTACCATTTCCCTCTCGCAGTCCATAAATTATATAATACTCTCCAGGTCAAGAGGGCATAGAATATTTGTGAGATTTAGTGGCAGAAATGTGGGGGAGAGGATAGCAAAAAAAGTGGGTTTAACCGACTTGTCAGCTTCTCTGGAGTATCTGAGAAAATTATTTTTTGAACTAAAGGTTGGAATAATGGAGCCCGAGTTTAATTTAGAGAAGATTACGATAAAGATGAAGGAATCAGTCTATTCTTCGGGGGTAAATAATATACATATGAAACTCTGTGCATTCATATCGGGAATCATTGAAGGCTGTCTCAATGAGGCTACCAAGACTACCTGGTTAGTTGAGGAAACCAAGTGCATAGCCAATGGTGATTCTTACTGCGAATTTGAATGTAAGACTCAAGAACCTGAGATATTGAAGGGATTGTTATTGGGATAAAACGAGGAGATTTGCTCAAAGATTAGATGCTCCCGAAAGGATTTTGAAGATCGCTGAAGAACTGACTGAGATAAAACTAAACAATGAAAAAGATCAATAACAAGGAAAAAATTTTGGAGATAATAAAACTTCTGAAAAAGGAGTATCCTGAGGTAAAGATAGCACTTGAATTTAAAAATCCATTGGAACTTTTGGTAGCTACAATGCTCTCTGCTCAATGCACTGATGAACGGGTTAACATAGTCACTAAGGATCTTTTCAAGAAATACAAAACTGCAGAGGATTATGCCAATGCCGATCTAAAGGAACTTGAGCGGGACATAAAATCAACCGGTTTTTATAAAAACAAGGCAAAGAACATTAAAAATACCTGCAGGATATTAATTGAAAAATATAACTCTAAGGTTCCAAGGAGTATGGAGGAAATGCTTTCACTACCTGGAGTGGCAAGAAAGACGGCTAACATCGTCCTTAGTAATGCCTACGGCATTGTGGAAGGAATTGCGGTTGATACCCATGTCAGAAGGCTATCATTTCTTCTTGGACTAACAAAGGAGAAGGATCCAGTAAAGATCGAAAGGGATTTAATGGAAATCGTTCCAAAAAAACACTGGATAGATTTTCCGCTTATGCTCATACTTCATGGAAGAAAAATATGCATAGCAAGAAGACCAAGATGTGAGGAGTGCATCCTTAACAGATTGTGTCCTTCTGCATTCAAAATTTAAAATGTCACTGCGGGAATACCAAAAGAAAAGGGATTTTGAGAGGACCAAGGAACCTAGGGGTGATGTTAGGGAAGCAAAAGGAAAAGAAGATAAAATTTTTGTAATACAGAAACATGATGCGAGGAAATTGCACTATGACCTCAGATTAGAAATCGATGGTGTTCTTAAGAGTTGGGCGGTTCCCAAGGAGCCCCCAACCACGGAAGGAATAAAAAGGTTAGCAGTACAGACCGAGGATCATCCATTGGAGTATGCCGATTTTGAAGGCACTATAGAAGAGGGACTCTATGGAGCGGGCACGGTAGAAATCTGGGATAAAGGAACATTTAAACCTGAGAAGATCGAAGACAAGAAGATAATCTTTGAATTGAATGGAAAAAAGATGAGGGGGAAATTTGTCCTGATAAAATTAAAGCCCGCACCGAGATTGAAGGGAAAGAACAACTGGCTCTTCTTCAAGAAGAAGGAGAAATGAGATTTTTTGGAAACATACAGATATTTATACCCATTTTAGCAATATTTAAATTACTTTATAAAAATTTAAAATTATAAAAACGGGTCAAGATTTAAAATGACTGAGGATACTGCAATTAAAAGAGATGATTCTATAAAAAGTCTGTTGATATTGATTATATTTTTGGGAATTTTAGGGATCATTGTTATTATGGTTTTGTACTTTTCTGGATTTTTTGGGTGGGAGGAAAAGGGTATCGATTATGAATTCTTGTCCTATCTGCCAGATAAAAATCTCAAGAGTGTTGTGTATATACAAGCTAATGAGGATTTATTTCGAGAATTGTCTTCTTTGATTGGGGAAATGCTCGGTGGCAAGTACATTAAAGATATTAAGAATTCAAAGATAGCAGTAGCTTCCTATAAAGATGGTTCGTCGGCTTATCTCTTATATCTAGATACGGGACAGAGTATAGATGAGATGATACAGAGCATTAGGGATCTAAGCAATGAATACTCCTTTTCGGGAACAGACATCGATATAGAGAAAAAAACAGTAGATGGTAAGCTATTCTACATCATCACAGGGGATAGATATTCAATGTATTCAATGCCACTGTGTGCATGGGAACAGGGCAATGGTGTAATTGTCCTCGCTTTTCAGGATAGTTATTCCTGGAGATCCAACATAGAGAAGAAGGACTGTACCTCTATTATAGGTAAGAGGTATAATGCAAAGAGATTTGAGGGCTTTTTTGCAGAGGCCGATGCTCTAGGTAAAAAAATAAAATCAAATAGAAAGGTGTATGCTGAGGGATGGATGAGATCTATGGAGATCAGAGGAGACAAGTCAATGTACGGATTTATCTACGCCGATGGGGAGGGTGATTACCTATTGGTTGCAGGAGATCAGATTTTGGGATATGATACTAGCTCTAATTTCTGTATTGGTGGAAGGGTTATAAAAAGGGCCGATAAGGAGGCATGTTCAAAGGAACAATCATCTAGTGGTATCCCCTTGATACCTCTAACATCTCTAATAATGCTTGAGAGAGGAATCGGAGATTACTCCATCCATGTCATAGCATATCCTAAGAGAATCAGTAAAAAGAATGTCAAAAGAAAGGCTGAAGATCTGATTTTCTCTGTAGAGTTGGAAGGAGAAGAAAAGATGTGGAAGGATAAAAAATCATTGACAGTTGAGGTTAAGGATTACAAGACAAAGAATGCCATCTATAATGCCAAGGTTGAGGTATACAAGGGTTATGGCTATAGAAATAGGGGTGATCTACTTAGAGAGGGGTATACAAATGATAGTGGGCTTGTTAGATTTGATGATATGCCTCTGGATAGTGTAAGACTTTTGATTACAAAAGAGGGTTATGATAATGATACTGAGTATGTCTCTAAAACAGAGACCGAAGAGATAATCTATCTTAAAAAACCATACTGCGGGGATGGGAAATGTAGTGGGATTGAGAACTGTCTAAACTGTCCCGAAGATTGTAAGTGTAGAAGAGGCTATATTTGCGATGATGGAGAGTGTAAAAAGAAATCGGCAGTTTGCGGAAATAGCATGTGCGAAACTGGAGAGAACTGCCTGACCTGCCCAGAGGACTGTAAATGTAGGTACAATTATGTCTGTGTGGATGGGGTATGCAAAAAAGAGGCTTATTCAATAGACCTCCCAGATGTAAAGGGGATGACATGGAATATTACTTATACTCCCAGTTCAGACAAGATCAAAATAAGCTCGGATAGATGCTTCTATCTTGATATATTTGATTCAAGTGGGGAGGAGATAGATCCCTATGATGCAGATGTGGAAACCTGTAGAAACTCTGTGGGGAAGATCTACAATACCACTGGTCCAAATTCGGCCTCGTGGTTCAACTGGGGTGGGTGTGCTAGTACAAAGTATTACGAAGTGGAAAGAGGTACTGATTTGATTCTCAGGGTTCACACAGATAGTTGCCCGAGTTGCGTCTGCTATCATCCGGACTTCAACATCTACGAGGAAATTGATGGTGAATGGGTGAAATACAAGAACGGAAGTAATCTGAGAAATATGTAAGGATTCTGGGTGGGAAAAATTATTATGTTAAAGGTAGTTTGGACAGATTTTTGTGTAAACTATAAGATACTGAGAGAAGATATTTCTGAGATAAATGGATGTTGGTTTACAGATTGGGAATGTCCAAATGCTGCAGGGATGGATCCTGCATAAATGAGATATATATTTTGGTTTCCACCGAAACAAACCGAAAGCCATTTATATATGCTTTGCTTAAGTCTATATTATTTGCAATGAGAATTTTTTATTAGTAGATGAGGTGATTTGAATGAAAGATAAAACTATGGAAAAAATTTTGTGGGTATTTGTACTGATTGTTTGTCTAAATTTTTTGATACAATCTGTGGTGGCAGATGGGATAATAATTCCAGAACCAATACCCGATGTTCCTAGGATACCTCCACTGGCAATAAAATACCATCACGTAAATATCAGCATAGACAACCAGTATGCTGAGACAAAGATCGATCAGGTATTCAAGAATGAATTTAACAGGGATATAGAAGGGACATATATCTTCCCCTTGCCGGAAGAGGCAAGTATCTCCAAATTTTCCATGTTTGTAGATGATGAAGAACTGAAGGGGGAAATTTTAGAAAAGAATAAAGCCAGGCAGATATATGAAGATATTGTCAGAAGGATGAAAGATCCCGCTTTATTGGAGTATGTGGATAGGAATATGTTCAAGGCAAGGGTTTATCCAATACCTGCGAGAGGGGAGAAAAGGATTAAGTTAGAATATTCTGAAGTGATAAAATGTGACTCAGGTATCTGCAGATATGTCTATCCTCTGGAGCCGGAGAGATTCTCATCAAAGCCATTGGAGAGTGTTGTTATTACCGTAAAATTGAAATCAGATCGGCCAATAAAGACTATATATTCTCCAACGCACGAGATTTCCATTAACAGAAGGGATGATTATAACGCTGAGATAAGCTATGAGGAAAATGATCTATTGCCGGAAAAGGATTTTGAATTATACTATACGGTTTCCGAGGAGGATTTCGGAGTGAATTTATTGACCCATAAAAAGAGTGGAGAGGATGGCTTTTTTATGCTCATGGTAGCGCCGAAGTGGGATATTAAAGAAAAAATTATCGCAAAGGATATCGTCTTTGTTATCGACACCTCTGGAAGCATGTCTGGAAAGAAGATTGAACAGGCAAAGAATGCCCTAAAATTCTGTATTAATAATCTGAATGAGAACGATAGATTCGGTATAATTACCTTCGAATCCAACATTGAGAAATTTTCTGATGAATTGGTTTCTGTAAACTCGGAGGAAATCTCCAATGCATTAGATTTCGTGGATGGGATAGAGAGTGGGGGAGGGACAAATATCAATGAGGCTTTATTAGATGCATTAAAGATGATGAATGTTGATGAAAGACCGAATATTATCGTATTCCTAACGGATGGGAAGCCCACTGTTGGTGTTAGCGATGTTGGGAAAATCTTGGAAAATGTAAAGAACGCAAATACAAAGAATACGAGGATATTTGTCTTTGGTGTTGGCTATGATGTGAACACTCATCTTCTGGATAAAATTTCGAGCCAGAATAAGGGCGTTTCAGAGTACGTGAAACCAGAGGAGGATATAGAGGTAAAGGTATCCAATTTCTATACAAAGATAAAAAATCCCGTGTTATCTAACCCTGAGCTAAAATTTGAGAATATTGCGGTAAAGGACATGTATCCTCAAGAGCTTCCAGATCTATTCAAGGGGTCTCAATTGATTATGTTTGGGAGGTATTCTGGAAGTGGGGATTCACCGATAATATTAAGAGGTGAAATTGGAGATAAAGAAAGGATATTCACCTATGAGGTGAATTTTCCGAGAGAAAATTTAAAGAATGATTTTATCCCCAGATTATGGGCAACGAGAAAAATTGGTTATCTCCTGGATGAAATACGCTTGTATGGTGAAGAAAAGGAATTGGTGGATGAGATCATAGAATTGAGCCTGGAGTATGGAATAATGACTCCGTATACTTCATTTCTGGTAGAGGTTGATACGGATTTGGGAAGACCGGTATCTATGGAGAGGGCAAGAAAAGGATTCTTTGATTCTATAACCGAAAATCTTTTATATGCACCAACCGGTGTTGGTGGATACAAGGCATCTACCTCAACCAGGGGTTTAAAAGAATCGAAGGTTGCCGAATCTGGATCAGAGAGGGTTAAATTTGTTGGAACCAAAACCTTCTACTTTAAAGATGATGTCTGGTTAGATAACGATTATTCTAAGGAAAAAGAAACTACAGATATAAAGTATGGTAGTGATACCTATTTCAAACTGCTACAAGATTATCCCGAGGTTGGAAAATATCTCTCCCTTGGAAAAAAGGTTAAATTCTGTTATGCAGATAAATGCTTTAATATTGGCGAAGAGGGTGAGAGCACTACTGTGATTACAATTCCTACCACCACAATACCAAAAACTATAACTACCACCATCCCAACAACTCCTGGGGAAAAACCAGATGTTCTGAGGGACACCCTGCTGATTATGGGCATAATTCTAACAATTTCTTTGGGAATTTTAATCTGGAGCAGGAGGGGATAATGAAAATGAACTCAAAAACAAAAATCATAATTGGAATCTTGATTATGGGGATTATTCTTATTCCCGGGTGTATTGAGGAAAAGATAAATAGAGACCAGTGTACAAAGGATAGTGACTGCGTTCCAGAACAGTGCTGTCATCCAACCTCCTGTGTAAATAAGAGATTTGCTCCAAATTGTAGTGGGATTATGTGTACTATGGTGTGTCAGGGTCCAATAGACTGTGGAGCCGGGAGATGTGTCTGTAAGGACAACAAATGCGTGGTGGAAAGCCTGAGGAGGTAACAAAAAGTTTTATGGAGGTTGGCTCGTATAAAGAATGGAAGACAAAATCGTTCTTGACAGAGAAACGTTCAAGGCATTGGCAGTCGATACCAGAGTAAAGATTCTGAAGATATTGGACGAAAGGCAGCATACCCTGACGGATCTGGCAGAGGAATTGGGTATGGCTCCTTCTACAATAAAGGAACACCTCGACAGACTGGTTTCTGCAGGTTTAATAAAGCAGATTGACAAGGGGAGGAAATGGAAGTATTACAGGCTGACATCGAAGGGAAAACAGATATTGAATCCCTATGAGAAGAAGGTCTGGATCATTTTGGCTACCACCTTAGTGGCATTATTCGTTTCTGTTTATAAATTGTTGTTCAAATTGCAAGGATTAGTTACACCAATTTCATGGGAAATCTCTAAGGCAGCAGAGAAGGCAACTCCATTAGCCAGAGGGACAGAAACGATGGATTATACGACAACGATCCCCTCAGAGATAACAGTAATTGCTACTAAGATCCCTTATACTGAGTTATTTGTAGTAATCCTGTTTGTTCTGATTCTTGGAATCTGTGTGGGATATTTGATTAAGAAAAAGAAGGTAATCTGATATGGAAAGATCATTCATCTTCCCACTTCAGGTGAACTATTTATATTTCAGATTTCATTACATCTTCTATGTCTTGGGCATTCTTTGCTTCTTCAGGTAGTTCTATATTCATGTCTTTGTTGTAATCATAGATATCTATAGTCATTTCTATGTTCAGGGTTTTACCTTTCGTTTCCATTTGCATATCAGCCATGCTTCTTCTAACTAGAAATGTATCCTTTGCTATCCATTCCTTCAATTCCGTGCTCCTGATCATCTCGCCAATCTCGGCACTTGAAATACCCGAGGTATCCCCCATCTGTTGACCAAATAACTGAAGAATTTCTTCCTTATTTGGTTTCATTTCTATAATGTAGCAATCTATCCCATTAATATTTTCACTGCCCAGGAGTTTAACCTCGATGCCCTCCATTAAATCCTTTTGTGATTTTACAAGATTCTCCTTCTCCCATATATTGGCTTCTGTTTCATTTTTTACCCATCCCATGGTAGGTAGCATAATATATTGCATATTATCAATAAGGTAGGTCTCTGTACTAATAGTCATTCCCATCATGCCAACATCTATCTTGCTGTGCATTCTCTTATTTTTTATATCTACTCTTCCATTTCCAGTCATATCCATAGATCTCATACCTTGTTCTTCTATAGATATCTTGATGTCCATATCAAAGGCATAACTATGCACATTATCCATGGCTTCAACCGATTTGTCTCTTATTTGCTCTGCTGTAAGACCAATAGTTGATGAGACTCCTTCTTTGGGTAGGACCCCTTTTTGTTCACCCATACAACCAGAAAAAATTAAAACAAATATGATCCCCATGGCAGTTAATGCCAAGATTCTTTTATCCATTTTTTGTTGTATATATTTTGTTGTATATATTTGTATATTTATTAATTTTAATTTAAGAATGTAAGAATAATGCCCTTATAATTCCACAGAAATCTCTCCAGTAAAGACCTCTTCTGCAGGACCCGTCATGAATACCCTCTCTATTTTTATATTCTTATTTATATTCTTATTCACAATCTCCAGTTCAATTATAAGATCCCCACCCTTAGCATGAAACGTCAGGGGCTTTTTTTCATTAGCATAATTATTAACTACTGTTGCGACTGCGGAGGCACAGATTCCGGTACCACATGCCAATGTCTCACCTTCTACACCCCTTTCATAAGTCCTGATCTTAAACTCATTCTCCCCGATTTTCTGAACGAAGTGTACATTCGTCCCCCGAGGGAATAATTTATGGTGTCTAACTTTTTTTCCCATCCCGAGAACATCGACCTCATCAATATTATCAAAGAAAAGAACGGCGTGAGGATTTCCCATATTGACAGAAGTGATTTTATAGGGATATCCATCTATCTCAACCTCCTTAGCAATAAATTCCACCCTTGGCATTCCCATATCAACCCTCACCTTAGTAACCCTCCCCTCCTCCAAAAGAATCTCTGGAACCACTAAACCGGCGGTAGTCTCAACTTGAATCTTCTCCTTTCTGATTAATCCCTTTTTATAAAGATACTTTGCGAAGCATCTCATTCCATTTCCACACATCTCGGCCCTTGTCCCATCCGGATTGTAAAATGAGAATTTTGCGTCATACTTATCAGATTTCTGAATGAAGATCACGCCGTCGGAGCCGATTCCGAAATGACGCTGGGAAATTCTTGCCACGAATTTTGGCTTGTCTCTTTCGGGAACTAAAATTTTTTGGAATTCATCAATCACGATGAAGTCATTTCCAGTTCCGTGCATCTTTGTGAATGGAATTTTCATGATGATAAGGTTGAATTAATATCTCTTCCCCTTCTGTTTCTCTATATCAAATTTCGCAGTATCTGCAATAGCCATAACTGACATAACCCCCGCCTGGATTGGATCTGAGACAACCAGGTCAGCAACCTCTGGAACGGAGCCAGCCATTTTTAGAGAGATCACCTTTATCCCCTCTTTCTGGATTTCCTTCACAGCCTCTGCTATTTCACCACCCATTAGGGAACCTGCAAGGATCAAAATCTTAGCCCTAGGTAATCTTGCAACGGCCCTTACTGCATCAGCAATTTCCTTTTCTCCGACTAAGGGGATGGTATCCACAGAAATCTTCTCCCCCCTGATGTTGTGTCTGTCGGCCTCTGATATAGCCCCCTTTGCTACCTCCGCAACCTGTGCACCCCCTCCTATGACAATAACCCTTTTTCCATAAACCTGAGTAAATGTGGGTACGGTGGTAACTGAAACAACAACATCGAGTTTTTTCAAATCCACTACCAATCTATCAAAATCCGCAACCCCTTCGATCTCCAAATAAAGATGCACCGTCTCCTTTTTTCCGATCTGCTCTATATGGCCTATATTCCCTTCATGCTCCGCAATTACCGTGCATATATCCTTAAGGGCCCCAATAACATCCTTCAACTCAATCCACAGTGCATTTTCCACTTTTCATCTTACCGATATCTTTATATAATAATATTAACTTATTAATAATATGTCATTAAAGAATCTCACCAAGATTTTGGTCAAGATTTTGATTATGGGTTTTATTTTTTTGTATCTCATGCACGACCCAGTGGCAGAGGAACAACTTTCTCTGAGATGGACATTTGACGCCGATAGTAAAATCAAGGCATTAACCTCTGGTGATCTCGACAATGACAATTACACAGAGATAGTTGCAGTCTCATCCAAGAGGGTTTATGTCTTAGATACCAAAGGAAATTTAAAAAAGGAATATCCAATAAAATTTAATCCATCGGCTATTTTTATTGCAGATATAGATAATGATAGCATAAAAGAGATACTTATCGGCAGTGGTTGGATGAATACCACCGACATCAAGGGAGGGAGATTTGAATTTGAAGATATTGAAAATATAAAAGAAAAGGAGGAATTTCTTTATAGAATAACAAGAAATCAGGGCGATATCTATGTTATTCAAGAAGACAAAAAAGAGCCCGTGAAGTGGTTAGAAGTCGGTGAATGGATCAGGGATATATTCGTGGATGACTTGGATGGGGATGGAAATAACGAAATACTTATCGCATCTGGTGGAAGCAATATTGACTACATAGAACTCGTCACTACAGCAATTAGCAATAAGACCGGGAATCTGACATATGTAAGGGATTATAAAGAGGAATCCTCAGAAAATGGCAGTGTCTGGATCTTTTATACCAATGGTTCTTTAATCTTTAGTTATCATACAGACAATATCGTATGGTGCGTCTATTCCTCATTAATTAGAGAGGGGGAAGGCAAGGCTATATCCGCAGGTTCTAAAAAGCTTATAGTTATGGATGAAAATGCCGTTGAACTCTGGACATTTGAATCCCTTGGGGAAGATTACTCTATAAAAGAGGTTCTCATAGATGACATAGACAACAATAGGATCAATGAGGTGGTAACGGCATTTACCAGCCCAATTGTCAGTGGGATACATGTTCTAGACAGGGATGGCTCTGAAATCTGGCAGTATAGGATTTCCTCCAAGAATATTCTTGGTTTATTTTCTATAAATCTTGATATAGATGATGACAAAGAGATAGTAATTGCCTCTGATAAGAGCATCTATGTTCTGGATAAGAAGGGAGGGGTAGAATGGACATACTTATTGACCAGAGATATAGATGGGATTCAGGTCACAGATCTGGGGGATAATGAATACAAGGATTTCATAATAGCTTCTGGAAATAGTCTCTTTGCCTATGAAATTAGCAAAGATTTCATTAAATTACAAAGGGCAGATAGATATTATCAAGAGGCAAAGAGGTATTATGATTCTGCCAATTATCAGGATGCTATAGTAAGTCTTACCAATGCCAGATACATCTATTCTGAATTAGGTAATTCGGAGGGTATTTCTATCTGTGATTCGCTCTTAGAAAAGATTAATGAGGGTTTGAAAGAGGATAAGAGGGGCAATGCAAATTCCTTATACAGAAAGGCACTGAGCAAATATTATCTTGGAGAATATAAAGAGGCTAGAGAATATGCCGAAAATGCCTTGGAGATCTACACACAGATTGAGGATGAGAAAGGAATTTCTAAATGCAATTCATTGCTCAAGGATATTGAAGAGGCCTTAGGCCCCGAAGTAACGACTACTTCAATTACCCTTGAAGAAACAACCACCACTATAATTACTGATGAAGGTGAAATGTCATCCATAATCCTCATATTGTTGCTGATAATTATAATAATCCTAATAGCATTTGGACTGCACCAAATAGCGATCAAAAGATCTAAGCGGAGAAAGGTTGAAAAATAGTCAGAACTATAAGAATCCCGATAGCCAGTTTCCAAAATAAGTGCGGGAAACCTACGGTTTCCCTCCCTTATCAACCCAACCCTTCCCTTTGATGAACTTGAAAGATACTTCTTTCTTTTGGGATGATAGCACTTTTCTTTCTTTGGAAGAAAGAAAAGGGCTATATAAGAATCCCGATAGCCAGTCTCCAAAATAAGTGCGGGAAACCTATGTTCAGCGAAAAAAATAACTTATGAGGGAAATTATGAATCTAAAAATTAAAATTTACAATGAAGTGACCAGCGAAACCTTTTTTCAAGACTTGAATTCAACTTTAGTTTTTGAAAAGATACTTAAGATTCTGAAAAACAAGAACTGTGAAATCACTAAAGAGGAAAGGGATGAAAGATCAGCTTATCTAGAAGCAACATGTCCGGGAGACACATTTTCTTGGTATTCATGGCCCTTAAAAATCGATATAAAAGAAGAATTGGATGGATGTAGGGTGAGAGTAACTGCCGGAATTTACCAGATCTGGACTTATCCTGCTAAAAGAAGAGTAAATAATGTTCTAAATCTTTTGAAAGCATCTATAAAAGGAGAACAACCCAAGCAAAAATTAACATCCTCTTTTTATTTTCAAGCATTATTTCCCGCTTTTCTTATCTTTTTATTTTATCTTTTCCTAGACTGGATGGCTTTTTCATATTTTGGGGGTTCGCCACAGATGAATATCGCTTTTGGATTATCACTAAAGTTTGGCT
>Ga0190361_1000557_pt1 | contig 14749 bp, 10 predicted proteins | sample 48721845_MG_FD_161273 | JGI IMG/M metagenome (GOLD analysis project Ga0190361, IMG submission 161273) | Hydrothermal vent microbial mat bacterial communities from Southern Trench, Guaymas Basin, Mexico - 4872-18-4-5_MG | ecosystem: Environmental > Aquatic > Marine > Hydrothermal vents >...
GCGGCCAAAGAAATAGCTGGCTGGATAACCCCGGTGCCCGGAGGCGTGGGGCCCATGACTATCGCTATGTTGATGCGCAATACTTTAAATTCTTTGAAATATAAACTGGGAATATCTTAGGCCTCTGGTATAAAAATTTATCTAGCCGAAGTTCTAAGAACAGGCTCCCAGTGGTCGTTTACCCACCGGAGGATATATTTTGCAGCTGTATTTGTCAATTTTTTCAAAGAGGGTAATCGAGATTCGGTGAGGCTGAGATTGTTGTATTTATGGAGAAATAGGGGTTCAAGAGCAATATCGATTATATCAAAGTTGGAGTTGAAAATAATATAAAAGCCAAATTGGACTATGTGGGGAATTTCACTCCATGGGAAGAAATAGACACGCAGTCGGTTTTCACTAAAAACATCGATGTCCACAAAAGCATAAGTCTGAATTAATTTTTTGAAATAAGGTGGTTTGCGGAAGCGAAGGCAGGCCTGGGGGTGGCCCAGAGGAGTATTATCAGCGATATATCTTTTTAAGAAATCGGCTCTATAAGTATATTCGGGCTCAATCCGATTTGGAGGTGTTATCCCTGAGTATCCTACTAAAGGTAAGGCTACAAGTATTCCATCTCCATTGAGAAGATTATGGGTACCACTGAACACAATCTCTTGTTTTCCATTATTATCCAGATCACAGACAATGATCCGACTGATATGCCCAGGATTAACAAATTCGCCTAAGATACGTCCATCAATAGTGAGAGTCATCACTAGAGACACAAAGCGGACACGATGTCGCCAGGCGGTCACGATGAGCCATGACCCATCAGAGCGGTGGCAAAAAATGTTGGCAATTGGTTGAAAATCTTTAAAAAAACGAAGCCCCTGAAAACTCAGATTAACTTTGATCTCTTTTGACCATATTTCTTTACCTTTATGGTCAAAGAGAGTCAGAGTATATTGTTTAGTAAGGAAATTGAATGGAGCAGCGATGACTTCATTGAAACCGTCATTATTAATATCAGCGAAAGAAATTCTGGGATTGAGAGTCCAGCCTTCTTTTTTAATAAGAGTATGCCAGCCAGCATAGCTCCATAAGGTTTCTCCTTTGTAATTTTTAAGATTGACCATCTTGCCGAAGATTTCATAAGTCACGGGATTGGGAGAAGCGGATTTGGTGGAGGTGATTAAGTAAATAAAGAGAGGGATAAGTATGAGTACCAGGAGGATTACTGTAACCAATGAAAGTCGCCGGAGTGGAGAGGAAATTTTGCTGGATTTCAATTTTACCCGGCGATTGAGATTAGTTTTTTTCAGCCATTCCTCGAGTTCATCGATTTCTACAAAGACACTTCGACCTTTAGAGCCACCTACCCGGTGCAAAGGAAATCCTAATTCTTTTTCCCAGCGGTAAATATTGCGTGGGCTAGTCTTAAGGTATTCGGCAATGGCTTTGAGTCCAATAATTCTTTTTGGAAGTTTATTATCCTCTTCCATGGCCCATTGTTTTTTATTATATAAGAAAAAATAATATTATTTAAGAAAAAATAAAGTTAATAAGAAAAATAAATTTAATTTATATAGGGCTAGTTAGAAAGGGTTAATTTTTTGGTTGCGATGGAAAAGATAGAGTAAAAAAGCTCCTCTCGACTCTCTCCTGACGTGGTAAGCTGATGGGGGGATGGAGAGAAAGAAAATTTAGCCCAGAATTTGTCAGCCTTATTAGGGAAAGAAACTAACTAATCCAGGAGATTTTTGGGTAGGATTTACTTGGTTAAAGGGGGATTAGTTTTCAAAGCAAGGCGAGTGGAAAATGCCAGGGAGTAAGTTGACTCTTAGAGTGAGGCAAGTGAACTAACTTTTGAGCTAGCCATACCTTATTTTAAACTCACCATTTCTCTTTAAGGTGGAGGTTTAACCCTAAACTGGAGATGAGTTTGAGGCCATATTAGGAGCCATCGAAGGAACTTTGGCTGGTACCAGCATAAGAACTGGAATCCCAGTTTAAGGCCATATTAGGAGCCATCGAAGGGAATCATTGCCAGTCCTCAAGGCTTTAAGTTTGCAATTTTATATTTAACTATATAGATACTGCCGTCTGGGTCAGTTTTGGTGGCGTAGAGAATGTCTTTCTCCAGCCATTCGGGATGAAGGTCGGCCGGCAGGTAGAAGCAGTCAAGGTAGTGTCCTTCAAAATCAAAGACATCGTAGAGGCGGCCCTTTTTTGGGTCCACTGTGGAAGTTTTAACCCAGATTCGCTCCGGCCAGGCAATAATTGTTTGGATGTCGTTTTTGTATTTTTTTGGCGGAGCCTTGTGCTTTTTAATGAATTCTTTTTCTATAGCTGAAAGTTTATGTTTGACGCGCTGGTAGGGACGAGTGAAAATAAATTTAACCTGACCCTGCTCTAGGTCTACCACTGAGATGCGATATTCCTGGGAAGAGTTGATAAATAATAATCGGCCGTCAGGCGATAGTTCCGTGATGGCCGGCTCCCAGTTCATGGCTCCGCCACCGGCGATAAGGAAGCGTTTAAAGGAAAAGGAGAAGATCTCGCGGAGATTTTTAGTTTCAGGCGAAAAAAGACAGATTTTTTTGATAATGTTATGAAGCCGGGATTTTCTTTCCTTTAAAGGAGGCCATTTTTCAATGGCGAAAAGAGGCTGGTTATCCTTAAGTCCGCAGAAAAAATTAATAGAAGGGAGGGACCTTATTTCTTTTAACAGCCTTCCTTCCAGGTCGATAATAAAAAGTTTCTGCTGAAGATAGTCTAAAACCCAAATTTTGTCACCCTGCAAGTGAATGTGAATATATTTACTGATTTCTCCCGGACCCTGGCCGTGAGTCAGGAGTGAGCCCAGAAAACGTCCTTCGGGGGAGAATTTAAAGAGGGCACCTTCGTCGGTCTTGAAAATAGAACCGTCTGAGGCGACGGCCACTCGGCCGGGAAAAGAGAAGAAGAATTGGCTCTGCCCTTCGTCGCTAATCGAGAGCAGTTTGATCAGTTCCAGCTGACGACCGGCCCAATGACCACTGCGTGGAGTGGCAGGATTTTTGATTATCGGTTGGGCCCAGAGAATTTGTCCCCAAGATAGCCCGAGTAGAACCAGGAGAATGAAGAGCATTTTTTTCTTCATTTTTCCCCCTTCGTTTAAATGATATTAAATTATTCTGGGTTGAGCAAGAAAATGGTCCGGCCTTGAAAGCTTGGAGTGAAATCTGGGTTGGTGTTCAAGTTAAATTCGAGGCCAGATAATCATAGAGAGAGACTCTCTTTACTCATGGTTATCCAGCCTCAGAGGAGAAATGAAGTTCTTGTCTTTGTTCTACTGAAAGAATGTTTTTCAACTTCGCCTACCGGAGTGGCAGCATTTTCAAAACTGCGAAGGTCAATAAAGGAGACTCACCTTATCCTGAAGTTTTAACTAAAAACACAGACTGGGCACCTTGAAGGAGATAAGATAACCTCTGTGTTAATCGTGGCCTCAATCAGGGTTTCGGTCATTTTTCCCCACCATCAAGATGTCACTATCAAGGTGTCAGACACTTTTTCCTATAGACACTTTTTATTCCGGCAGCCATCCTTTATCCTGGTCAAGGCCATCAAAGTTTTAGGCATGCAGTTGGTTCATGGGAGTAATGAGGCAACCCCAACTCACCCAACTCAGCCACCTCAACGTATCTCCTATTACTATGAACCGGCAATGCTTACGCCTGGAGAAACAGGTTTGGTTTGAGATGGAGGTTCGGGAGGGCCCACAAGTATTATAGAAAAATGAAGAGGAATAAAGGCGACACTTGCCTCCCGGGTTTAATTTAATTAGCATAAAGAAGAGGTAGGAAGAAAGGGAACGCCATGAAAAATAAAGAAATAGCGGCCATTTTTAATCGAATCGCCGATGCTTTAGAAATTAAAGGAGAGTCGGGTTTTCGGGTGCTGGCCTACCGGAAAGCCGCTCGCGTGATAGAAGAATTACCTCAGCCGATTGAAGAAATTGCTGCCGAAAAGAAACTTGATGACATTCCCGGAGTGGGCAAAGGCATAGCCCAGAAGATTGATGAGTATCTTCGGACTGGAGGAATGAAGAAGTTGGACGAGGCTTTGGCCGGGATTCCTGAAGGGCTGTTGGAGTTGCTGAATATTCCCAACTTGGGCGGTAAGACCATTCATTTAGCCTATAAAGAATTGGGAGTTAAAAACCTGGAAGATTTGAAGAAGGTGATTGCTGATGGTTCTCTAGCCCGACTTTACGGGATGGGCGAGAAAAAGGTGGAAAATATCAAGAAGGGAATTGATATTTACGAGCATGCTCAGGAAAGAATCCCCATTGCTGAGGCCCTGACCATAGTGGAAGCTGTTATTGATTATTTAAAGCAGTCTCCGGGAATTAAGCGGATTTCTCCCGCTGGTTCTCTGCGCCGGATGAGGGAAACAGTAGGCGATATTGATATTTTAGCCACCGGCGATGATGGGGTGGCGATTATTGAATATTTTACTCATTATCCTGGAGTGACTCGTGTTCTGGCCGCTGGCAGCACCAAAGGTTCGATTCTGGTCGAGGCGGAATCAGGGGAACGCCAGGTTGATTTACGCATTGTCCCGGAGGACTCCTACGGAGCCGCTCTCCAGTATTTTACCGGTTCTAAAGCGCATAATATTAAACTGCGCTCGTTAGCCAAGGAGAGAGGGTTGAAAATCTCTGAATATGGAGTTTTTAGAGGGGAAGAAAAGATTGCCGGGAGGACAGAAGAAGAAGTATATGAAGTTCTGGGGTTGCCTTTTATTCCTCCCGAAATGAGAGAAGACAGAGGAGAAGTGGAACTGGCTTTAGAGAAGAAATTACCTCAGATTGTTGACTTGGTTGATATTAAGGGAGATCTGCACGTTCACAGTCAATGGAGCGATGGTCTGCTGACTTTGGAGGAATTGGTGGAGGAGGCTCAGGCGTTGGGCTATGAATATTTGGCCATCTGTGACCATTCCCAGTCAGTGCGTTACGCCAACGGCCTTTCTCCCGAAAGACTAGAGAAACAGATAGCTGAAATTGACCGTCTCAACCAGAGCCTGAAAGGTTTCCAGCTGCTCAAGGGAACGGAAGTTGATATTCTGGCTGACGGTTCACTGGATTTTCCCGATGAGCTATTAGAGAAACTGGATTTTGTTGTGGCCGCCATTCATTCCGGGTTCCGAAAGAACGTGACCGAAAGGATGATCAAAGCCATGCATAATCCTCTGGTCACAACTATCGCTCATCCTTCGGGACGGCTGATTTCTAAAAGAGAGGGTTATGAGGTTGATTTGGATAAGGTTTTAGCTAAAGCGGCCCAGTTGGGGGTGGCCATGGAGCTGAATGCTTACTATGACCGGCTGGATTTAAATGAGTTTTATTTAAAGAAAGCCCAAGAGATAGGCGTAACTATTACCATTGGTACCGACACTCACCATTGGGGCGGCTTAAAAATGATGCGCTTTGGCGTGGGGGTGGCCCGCCGCGCCTGGTTGGTGAAAGAGGATATTTTGAATTGTTTTTCCCTGGAGGAGTTGAAAAAGCGATTGCAGGAGTGGCGGAAAGAAAGAAGGAGATTAATTGGAGCCGCCGGGTAAGGCTATTTTCTTGATTGGAGAAAGACAGAGAGAGGAAAAAAGAGAAGTAACGGAGAAGAAAGAAGGAAGAAAGAAGGAAAGAGAAGAAAGGAAAAGAAAAGGTAAGATAAGATTAAAATAGGATAGAAGAGGATGAGATAATTAAAGTAATGCTATAATTTTAAACAAGCTACGTGTGGAAAAACAGAAAAAAGCTGCCTGGGAGGAGGAAAAAGTTTAAGCTTCAAAATTAATGGATAAGGTTACTAAGAAGCATTTTCTGGATAATTTTCTTTAATATTGATTATGTTTTTATCATCTCTGCAGAGAAAGATGAGCCCAGCGAAGCCCTAGAAAATCAAAGCGGGCAAGTTGATAGAAAGTAAAGAATGGGAAAAATCGAGACAGACCGTTCCAAAGGGAAGAAGTTCAATAAACATTTTGAAATAGAGAGATTAATGGAGCTGGAATGAAAATTTTCACTGTGGGTCACTCGACTCGCTCCTGGCCTGAGTTTCTTCAATTGCTCCAGAAATATGCCATCTCCCTGGTGATTGATGTCCGGGCCTTTCCCTCAAGCCAGCGCTTTCCCCATTTTAATCGGGAGTATCTGGCCCGGGAGTTGTTTGGGGCGGGTATTTCTTACTGGTGGTTAGGCCGGGAGTTAGGGGGCTATCGCCGCCGGGAGGAAGGCCTGGGGGAGAATTCCCCCAATAAAGGCTGGCAGCGGGAAGGTTACCGGATTTATGCTGATTATATGTTAAGTGAGCCTTTTGCCGCGGCCGTTGACCAGGTTATTCAGGCTGCTTCGCGTCAAACCGCCACCTTGCTTTGTGCCGAGAGATTGTACTTCCGTTGTCACCGCCAATTGATTGCTGACTATCTTACCTGGAAAGGTCAGGAAGTCTGGCATATTGAAGATCTAACCGTAGTTAAGCGACATGTTCTCCATCGTCTGGCTCGGGAGGAAGAGGGCCGCTTAATTTATCCTCCTCCCCAACTTCCCTTGATTGAGAAGGACTCAGTTGAAAAAGATTAATTAAGGCCTGGTTATAGTTGACAACAAGTAAATATTTCTTTTGGCCAATTTTCTTAACCTAGCTAATTAAGGACGAGCAGTTTTTAATGTTTGTGAAAACTAACCCTGAATTGTTGTTTAGATTTCCTGGAGTGAAGAATGACTCATTTCTTCTGCAACTTTAGTAATTAGCGTGGCTTCAGAAGAAGCAGTTTCACGAGATCTAGAGTTGCCTGACTTCGGAATTCTTTTTGAGGGCCTTCTCTTATTAGGATTTTTCTGCTGGCATGAGGCCAACTGATTTCTGAAAGAGAAAGGTAACAGCTCTCTGAGCTTTTTGGCCTGCTCCAGATATATGAGCCTTCCTTGAGAGTGGATGAAGTTTTTGACGAGAAAGAAGAAGTTGGTAGCTGGTTATTGCCGTTGGTTTTAGTTTAAATTCAATGTCTCCAGGCTGCTTCTATTTCTAATTCCTTCATGGAGATATAACTTCTATTTTAAAAATTTAAAAGAGAAAATTTGAAGGCTTTCTGGATGGCTTTAGGTGCCTTTTAATAAGGAGAAAAGGGGTAGGAAGCCCGGAAAATTTTTTGTAAAATTACATCTCCTCATAAACACCTGAGGGAAAGCTAGATAATGAAAAAAGCCATCATTAAACCCTGGTTCTGGTTAGGGTTACTCATCATCCTGGGTGCTTCTCTTTTTTTGGCTACCGGCTCCTCCTTTATGAAAGAATGGTATTATGTTTTTGTTTGGTGGGGGTTTTTGTTTTTTTTAGACGGGTTGAATTTTCTTTTGAAAGGAGAATCACTTCTCAGTCGTTCCCGATTAAAATTTCTGACCTACGCCTTTTTTTCAGTCAGCTGGTGGTGTTTATTTGAAGTTTTTAATCTCCGCTTGAATAACTGGAGTTATCATGGTTTGCCTGAAGGGCAAATTGTCAGATGGATCGGTTATTTTCTGGCCTACGCCACGGTTATTCCGGCTCTGGTTGAATTGAGTGAATTATTTTCTTTTTTTCTCTCTAAGCGGCGTTCGACTTTATTTAAAATCAACGTTCCCCCAGTTTTTTTCCCAGCGTTGATTCTTCTCGGGGTTCTCTGCCTGAGCTTGACCCTTCTCTGGCCGCAATTGTTTTTTCCTTTAGTTTGGCTGGCTTTTATTTTTCTCCTCGAGCCTCTTAATTATCACTGGGGGTTTACTTCTTTACTCCGGGATTTCGCTGCCAATGACTGGTCAAGGTTCTGGAGTGTCGTCCTGGCAGGATTAACGGCCGGATTTTTCTGGGAGTTCTGGAATTTCTGGGCCGGCTCTCACTGGGAATACAGCTTGCCTTATTTGAATTTCGGCCGGGTTTTCCAAATGCCTGTTTTGGGCTACACAGGCTTTCTGCCTTTCGCTTGGGAGACGATGGCTGCGGTCTGGTTGGTAGAAGGGATGATTCGTCGAGCCTCACTTTCTAAGAGGGTTAGATTAGCCCTAATTTCAGCCGTGATCTGCGGCCTGTTGCTTTTTGACGGTTGGGTGTTTCATCTCATTGATACTTTCACTTTGGCTAAGTAAACCATCGATTGGATTAAGTTTTATTCCGGAAGTTAAAGTTGTAAAAGGATGATGAGGGTCGAGTTATAAGGGAGAAAGTAAAAGATAGTCGAAAGGGAGGGGGCTAAAGCGCAAGTGCCGGAGGCGGCAAGGGACAGGCCAAAGGGAGAGAAGAAGGGATGAAAGGTCCGCTTGAAAAGACTGGTTAGAAGGACTGATTGTCAAGAGATCATTTTTGGATGGCGGATGGGTTTCTAGGAGGACACGAAGGCCGGAAGGAGAGGCAGGGATAATGGGGAAGCAAGAGATCGTTGGGAAGGACGAAGTCGGGCCTCAGCCAAGCCAATAATATCAACAAGATAGCTCCATTTTATCCCTTAAAATTGGTCTTTACACGTGATTTTGCCAGCCCCCAGAATCGCCTCTAAGATTTTCGAGTCATGGTAATGAATTTGGAGTCAGATCAGCACTTTTCATATTTTAATAACAAAAGTTTTTGTCCTTTCTTAGTCAGTTTAATCTAGAAACTCCTTTCTGTAGGCTGTCTTCCATATTATCGAAGGAAAGTGTCAAATAAGGTAACAGCCAGGGGGAGATAATTTTAACCAAGCTAGCCAGTAATTTTTTCCTTGGTGGTTTTCCTCTTTATCAAAAGTGAAGGGTAAAAACCTGAGCCCAACTCCATTATTATCATAAATCAGATTTTCTTCTTGTTTTCCAAGTTTAAGGGAGTAAGGCGAAGACCTCTATCTAGATTTCTCTTAGGCGAGTTTTAGTTGAGAGTAAACCAGAGTCAAGACGAAAGGTGAAGGCTTGCCCCAGCTATTATGGCTATTCCTGGAGCCACTTTTTAATTGAAGCCAGATGCTCATCGATGGCTGCCTGGCCTAACCGGTAGTTTTCTTTCCAGTTATAGAAAGACAACATCGTGGTTGGGTCCGGTTTGAATTGGAGATTCATCATATAAACTTGGGGTGATGATTCCCGCCAGGCTAATTTTTCCATCATCAGGTAAATTGAGGTGATAATGGTCGGCCAGAGACCAGGTTCGGGCTTTTTAATTTCAGCCTGGCACCCCATTAAGTTGACACCTAAAACTTTTTTATAATTATTGTCAACTAATATTTGGACAGGAACAGGGTCGAGCACTCCTCCGTCGACAAAGAAAGAATCACCACGACGATAAGGGGGGACGATTCCCGGAAAAGATATGGAGGCCATAACGGCTTCGATGATGGGGCCTTCCCGAAAGTAAACAGCTCGTTTGTGGGTCAGGTCGACGGCGCAGATGAACAGAGGAATTTTTGTTTCCCTGAAGGTCGCCTGGCCGAAGAAGTTCTCTTCCAGAAATTGCCGGACTTTGCCACCCTTAATTAATGACTTGTGCGGGAAATTGGGGTCAAGCATTTTTAGATAATCGGTCCGGCTCATGGAGGTGGCTATTTTCAGAAGCGAATTCAGTTCCCCGTGTAAGGCATAGTAGGCACCTACCAGGGCACCAATGCTTGAACCGCTGACAGCTGAGATCGTAAAACCTTCTTTTTCCAGACGCTCAATGATGGGAAAGAAAGCATATCCCCGGACAGCTCCACAACTTAGTGCCAGGGCTATTTCTCTGTTATTGGTTCCTTGGGCCATTGACCTGAGACGATTAGCCTTTGTTTTAATTATTAAATTTTAAAGTTTAAAGAACGACTTTTTTCCGACGGAAACGCAGTTTCATGGTCAAGACTTTATCGGTGGAAAAGATACGGGCGGCAATGAAGATGAGCACTCCGAAGAAAAGAAGCATGTAGAGGATGCCGCCGAAGACAATGCCGTAGTTGCCCAGCAGGATGTTTTGCGAGGCCAGAAAAGGATGAGAAAAAGGGATGAGATAAACCAGAATTTTGGCTGGCAATGACATGCTACGGAAATCAGCAAAAAAGGAAAGAAAATAAGGGATAAGGACTAAAAAGACCAGGGGCATAATTAAACTTTGCGCACTGCGATAATCTTCGGCTAAGACACCCAAGATGGTGGCCATAGCCAAACCACAGAGGATGGCCAGGAAAAGGGATAAGCCCAAAAGAAGGTAATGATTGGGCGAGAGAGCCAAGCCTAGACTCTGAATAATGGCACTCAGGTTGGTGGCCTTGACTGCTTGGGAAACATCCCCCATGAAACCAGCCATATAATAGCGGAAACCTACCATATAGATAATGGCCGAAATTAAGCCGACCACGGCCGCCCCCATCATTTTGGCGGTGACAATGGAAGTGCGACTGATGGGCACAGTCAGCAGTGTTTCCAGAGTTTTATTTTGTTTCTCCATGGCGATAGCTGAGATGACCATCTGGGAAGAATAGATGATGATCATCATCAAAATAATCGGCACAAAGAGCGATTGGGAAGTTATGAAACCCGTAATCTGTTCAGCCGACCCTTCGGCCATTTTATCTTTGACCAGCACGAAGTTCCGACTCTTAATGGGATTTTTTATCTTATTGGGGTCAAGGTCGGGAAATTGTTTTTTGAGGTAATCATTGGAGAGATAGTTATTGATTAATTTCAAAACTGCGTTGAAGACGGCGGCGTTGCGATTGGCCATAATTGACAAACTCCGCAGAAAGGTGTAAGTTTCCACCGGTTTTAGTTCCAGCCGTTCTATTCCTTGGCCAAAACCTTCGGGGATGACCAAAAGCAGATTCATAGCGGATGTCCGAGTTTGCTGAATAGCTTCTTCTCTAGATTTTACCCGAAGCAATACGGGTTCAAAATTGCCGCTGCGTAGATTCTGGATCAACTCCTGGGAGAAAGGAGAGGTATCGAGGTTGAGGACAGCGATTTTTTGGAGTCGGAGAGCCTTTTTGACTTCACTTTTGGCCATTTGCCCGATAAAGTAGAAAAGAAAAACCGTAAAAAGCAGGGAAATGAAAAGTTGGAGAGTGATTAATTCTTTTATTTCTTTAGTCAGTAGATTAGTGAATTTTCTCATTGTAAAGCCCTCCTGAAAACTTCTTCAAGGTTGGCTGCCTGGTATTTTGTTTTGAGCTCGGTAGGTGTCCCTGTATCCAGAATCTGACCCTGATTGATTAAAGCCACCCGATGAGAAAGAAATTCTATTTCCAGCATATTATGGGAGGAAAGAAGAACGGAAAGACCTTCAGCGGCGAATTTTTTTATGATTTCTCTGACTTCCAGAGCATTGATCACGTCGAGACCGGAGGTGGGTTCATCCAGAATGGCCAGAGCCGGTCGGGTCATCAAGGCCCGGCCCAGGAGAAGTTTCCGGACCATTCCTTTGGAGTAGGTGCCGATTTTCTCATTGATTCTTTCTCCCAGGTCGGCGATACTTTCAGCTCTTTGGAGAAAGGTTTGAACTTCCTCCCGGGAGCGGGCATAAAATTTAGCCATAAATTTAAGATAATTGATGCCTTTTAAATTGCGGTAAGCGCCGGCTTCTTCAGGGAGGTAACTGATTCTTTCCCGGAATTTTTCAGGATTTTTCTTGAGGTCATACCCCAGGAAATTGACTTCTCCGGCGGAAGGGGAAAGAAGGGTGGCGATAATCCGAAGGGTGGTGGTTTTGCCGGCACCGTTGGGACCGATTAAAGCAAAAATTTCTCCCTTGTTGACTTCAAAATCAATTCCCTGGAGGGCTTCCAGCTTGCCGTAAAATTTTCTTAGACCTTTAACCTGTAGAATCGTTTCCATTTTTTTCCTCCCAGGATGAGAAGAAATAATAATTCAGACTTAATTAAAAGTAAATTCCAAATTAGAATTACGAAAAACGACCGGAAAAGTTTTGTTTCGTGGTTGGGTTGGGGGTCAGGTCTCCGCCTTTCACATTTGGATAACAAAATTTTATCATTTATATAGTTAGTCCGCTCCAATAGCCAAAAAAGATAACGGAAAGTTTTAATCTAGCTTAACTATAACCTTTTCTCCAAGAGGGCTGGCCTTTCTTGTCAAAAGTGAAAGGCGAAGACCTGACCTTAATCTCACTAATCTCAGGTGCATATTATTAATATAACCAAAGTTTTCTATTTTTGGCAGCGGGGACAAAAATGAGCGCTGCGACCACCAATCCGTCGCCTTTGAAGAGGTTGACCACAGTGAGGGCAGGGCTTTCCCTCCCGGCCATAGACTTGAAGTAATTGTTGATAATTACCTGCCCGATTAGCCGCATCTCGGTAGTCTCGAAAGGAAGTTCCTCGTTTTTTAATAGCTTCTTGAAGAATGTCTCTCATGGTTTGCCAGAGGAGTTGGACTTTTTCGGGCTCCAAGGTGTGGGCCGGCCTCAAGGGATGGATGCCCGCGCGGAAGAGGATTTCATCGGCGTAGATATTGCCGATACCGGCAATTACTTGCTGATTGAGGAGGAGACTTTTTATCCTGCCTTTCCGGCCTTTCAGAATTGTCTGCAATTGCTCTAAGTCAATTTCCAGAGGTTCCGGACCCAGGCCAGCCAGTTCCGGAGCCTCACCGGAAATAACTTCTTCTGTGGGTCGACAGGAAATATAGCCGAATTTACGAGTATCAATGAACCGTAATTCTTCCCGGCTGTTTCGAAAATTAAGAATAAAGACTAAGTGCTTGGGGTGGGGAGTGGTCCGGGGCACCCAGACCAGTCGGCCGGTCATTTTGAGATGAAAAATTAAGGTCGGACCCCAGGTAGGTGAAAGAAGAATAAATTTCCCCCGGCGCCAGACCCGCTGGACGATTTTATGGCAAAGATTCTCCAGGCAGGTAAAGTCAGGTTGCCGCCAGGCTTTTCGGGAAAAAAGTTGATAGCCAGAGATTTGTCGGCCCCGGAGAATTGGGTCCAGGCCACGGACAATAGTTTCCACTTCGGGTAATTCAGGCATGTTCGGGCAGGTATTCTAGCTTAATTTACCCGCAGTGTAAAATAGATGACGGGAAAGTATCAGGCTCAATTCAGAGAAAGTCCCCTGGATAGCGGCCTTATGACTGGACTTTTCTCCGCTTTTGACAGCCGATATCAAAGAATCATCAGGCTATCCAGCCCCAACCTGGGTTAGTTTTTTCTAATTGATATGCTGGTGTAAAAAAGAGCTTCTTGGTCTACTTTATGGAGACCGGGGAAATTTTAGGTAAAAAGTAAGACTCACTGATGACCTGGCCGAATCAGGAATGCGCCTATGATTGGTTTAGGTTAAATAATTAAAGCACCACTATCTACCCTGATTTATTGCCTCATCCTGAGCCTTTACTTGATTTAATTTGAATTTTCATCAATTCACTTGAAGATATCCGGTCCAGAAAGCCTAATCTGGAGGTGATTAGTTTAATGCTGAGAGCAGATTACAGGGGGTGACCGCAGTAGGGACAAAAAGAAAACTCAGAGGAGAGGGAACGACCGCAGTGGGGGCAATACTTTCCTTTTTCAGAAAATTCAGAAACCAAGGGTTGTTGATTTTCATCCAGCAGGAGGCCGCAGGAGTCGCATTGATAAAAGGGTCTGCCTTTTTTTATCGGGAACAGTGGGATAAAAAAGAGGTTGAAGTAATGGTCGATTCGTTTAAGCTTCAGACTCGGTTGACCACAATGAGGGCAGATTTGTGGTGAAGTCTCTAGGGTTTTGCTTTTAGGATGAACACCACCAATGAAGATGAACATTTTCTTTTGACCTTTTTCCAGCGAGAATAACTTTTCTTTTATAAATATAAAATTCTTTGGGCTCTTTGCCAAGTTATCAGCTGAATTAAGAGAATTGAGTTGGCAATTTTGGGGTCAGTGAAGATTTAGTCTGATGGGGGGCGAGCCTCACCTAATTCTTTGTTATTAATTAACAACTTCTTTTCTGCCCTCTAAATACTCTCTTATACGCAAGTTACACCCCAAAAATGGCTTCAAAAAAGCTAGTTCATGTTAATAATGGACACCTAGATAATTGTATTGAGGTCATGTCTTCACCTTTCACATTTGAAAAACCAAATTTTTTGTCTTTTCTTAGACAATCTGATCTAAAAGTTACTTCCTATAGCCAGTCCTCTGGCATATTAAAGGAGAGTATCAAACAAAATGAAAGGAGGGTCCGAGGTTAAACCAGCTTAACCATAGATCTTCCCCTTAGGGAGCTTTCCTTTCTGTAAGATGGGAAAACTTAGCCCCAAGGCATTCTATGTCTCAAAGGTGAAGTGGGAAGACCTGCCCTCAATTGGTTGGAGGAATATGGTTAAAAAGCTAAAGGTGAAACCTGAATGTTTGACCCCAAATTTCATTAGGAAACATGATCGCTATTCTTTAATTTCTAAATGGGTGTCACTAAATGGGTGTCAGACATCCATCTTTCTACAGACACCTGTCTTTCCATAAAGCGGTGTCATTTCAAACGGGGTCAGCCACCCGTCTTTTCTTTTAACTTTCATCCAGCGGACGGGCCATGTCTTATTAGTCTTAGGCCCAAAAGCGCTGGATGGCGGACAGTGTCTAGGTTGTGTCGCATAATTTTTGGGTGTCAGACACCCGGGAAAAACACAAGCTGTGTCAACATTTCAAGCGGTGTCAGACACCAGGGAAAATCAGACACCTGAGAAAAATCAGAGACCCGGGAAAAATAAAGTCGAGAGCTTTTAATACCTTAAAATAATGGTATTTTCTGACGAATTTTTT
>Ga0190361_1000558_pt1 | contig 14737 bp, 15 predicted proteins | sample 48721845_MG_FD_161273 | JGI IMG/M metagenome (GOLD analysis project Ga0190361, IMG submission 161273) | Hydrothermal vent microbial mat bacterial communities from Southern Trench, Guaymas Basin, Mexico - 4872-18-4-5_MG | ecosystem: Environmental > Aquatic > Marine > Hydrothermal vents >...
TTTCTATGGTTTCAGCCATTTTTGTTACTAAAAACTTTTTAAAATGCTTTATTAACACCCCCTTAGAAAAACTAAAAATTTTATGGTAAAGATTAATTTTTTAAAACATAAAGCCATATTTTTTGCTATCTCAACCATTTTTATCTTAGGAGCAATTATTTTACTATTGGTTTTTGGTTTGAGACCAGGGATTGATTTTACCGGAGGAACCATTATGGAGATTGGTTTTGAGGGGAAAACGCCCAGCAACCAAGAGGTTAGAAAATCCTTAGAAGATCTTAATTTGGGGGAGATCTATATTCAGCCTGCTGGTGAGAACGGCTTGATTTTAAGATTAAAGGATATTACCGAAAAAACCCATCAAGAAATTCTTTCTAGGTTAAAAGAGAATTATCAGGTTAAAGAAAAGCGCTTTGAATCTATCGGGCCGGTGGTGGGGAAAGAATTAAGAGAAAAAACATTGCTTTTTGTGGTTTTGGCTCTTTTGGCAATTTTGATTTATATTGCTTTTAGTTTTCGAAAAATCAAAAGGCCCCTTACTTCTTGGTTTTATGGTTTTACTTCTATTTTGGCTCTTTGTCATGATGTTTTAATTCCTTTGGGGGCCTTTGCGGTTTTAGGAAAGTTTTTAGGGGTTCAAATAACTATTCCGATTGTGGTAGCCCTTTTAACGGTGGTGGGTTATTCAATTAACAACACAGTGGTAGTTTTTGATAGGGTGAGAGAGAATTTATTAAGGGGTAGGGGAGAGAGTTTTGAGGAGACAGTGAATATTTCTTTAAATCAGACCCTCGCTCGCTGTATTAACACCTCTTTGACCACTCTTTTTCCTTTAATAATGATTTTCCTTTTAGGGGGTGAGAGCTTAAGATACTTTTCTTTGGCCCTTATTTTAGGAATTGTGGCCGGAACCTACTCTTCGCTTTTTTTGGCTGGACCCCTCCTGGTTGGATGGTATAAATTATTAAAAAAGAGGTCATAAAGCCTCCTTTGTATCATTGACATTAATTTTAAAAAGTGTTTAAATGTAATAATATGGCCAAGGCAAGGTATCAAAATTTAATTAATAAATTACTTAAGGATTTTTCAGAAAGAGAAAAAGAGGTGATTGCCAGAAGGTTTGGTTTTGGTGGCAAGGAGAAAGAGCCTTTGGAGGCAATTGGAAGAGATTTTGGCATTACCAGAGAAAGGGTTCGTCAAATTCAAGAAAGCGTTTTAGCGAAAATAGGAGCCAGAAAGAAAGAGTTCAAGGGTTTATTGGAAGAATGTAAAAAGATTCTCAAAAAGGAGGGAGGATTCAAAAAAGAAGATGTGTTATTTGAAAAATTGGATGGCAAAGAGAAAAACGAAGCCATATTTTTGGTGACAGCCAGTAAAGAATTTATAAAATCTCGAGCAAACGAAAGATTTTTTGCTTTTTGGGCCTTAAATGATAAATATTTAAATTTGGCTTTTGAGATAGCAGAGAAGGCCTATCAGGTATTTCAAGAAACCAAAAAACCCTTAAGCCTTAAAGAATTAAGGAATTATTTTGGGGTGCGCCAACAAACCTTAAGGTCAGCCCTAGAGATATCAAGGTTGATTTTAAAAAACGATGAAGAGTTATACGGTTTGAAAGAATGGCCAGAAATTAATCCTCGGACCATTAAAGATAGGGCTTATTTAGTGTTTAAGAAAATTCAAACTCCTCTTCATTTTAGTAGAGTAGCAGAATTGATTGGCAAAGATTGTTTGCCCCAAACCGTCCATAATGAATTAATAAAGGATCCCCGCTTTGTTTTGGTGGGAAGAGGAATTTATGCTTTAAAAGAATGGGGATATATAGAGGGAGAGGTAAAGGATGTAATTGCCAAAGTTTTAAAAGAAAGCGGAAGACCTCTAACCAAAGAAGAAATAGTTGAGAAGGTGTTGGAGCAAAGGATGGTGAAAAAGGCTACCGTTTTGTTGAATCTTTGTAACAAAAATTATTTCAAAAGAGATTCTGAGGGAAAATATTTTCTAAAAGGAGTCCAGGAAGCTTAAATGGCAATCGGAATCAATGAAATTCTTAAATTTCTCTGGCCCTTTCTAACTTGGCTAGGAAGGTTTGTAGCCAATTGGTGGTGGCTTTTTTTAACTCTTTTTCTCTGGAAAAAAGCGCTCTCTTTTTGGCTCTGGTGGCGTCAAGAGAGATGGTTAAATAATGTTTATTCCCCGATTTTATTAGAAATAAAACTCCCCCCAGACATTAAAAAACCTATTGAGGCGATGGAAAATGTGATGGCCGCTATTCATGGAGTGATTTATCAACCTCCTGATTGGTGGGAACATTGGATTGATGGTCAATTACAAACCGGGGTTTCTTTTGAAGTTGTTTCTATTGGGGGAGAAATTCATTTTTATTTAAGATTTCACAAAGCTTACCGTAATGGTGTAGAAGCAGCCATCTATTCTCAGTTTCCAGAGGCTGAGATTTATGAGGTAGAGGATTATACCAAAAATGTTCCCCCCAGCATTCCAAACAAAGAATGGGACCTTTGGGGAACAGATTATAGATTGTTCAGGCCAGATCCTTATCCTATTAAAACCTACCGTGATTTTGAAACCAAAAGAGAAAAACCTGAAGAAATTGTTGATCCTCTTTCTCATCTCTTAGAGGGCTTGGCTAAGGTTCAAGAGGGGGAACAATTTTGGCTTCAAATTAGGGCTACGCCAATTGGTGGGGCTGCTTGTCCTGGTTATCCTGAAGGAACAGCGGCTGAATTTTTAAAAGAGGGCGAGAAGATTAAAACTAAATTGTTAAGGAGGCCTCAACCCAAAAAACCAAAACCACTTTTGCAAGAAGCCATAGAAATTTGGCTTCCTGGTTGGGAGCCTCCCGGGCCAGAAAAAACAGAAAAAGAAGTGATTCCTCCTGAGATGAAATTGAGTCCTGGGGAAAAAGAAATAGTTGAAGCCATTGAAAGAAAACTATCCAAGCCTGCTTTTTCTTGTGGGATTCGTTTTATTTTTTTAGGAAAAAAAGATGTTTATCACAAGCCTACCCTAAGAATGGCTTTTAATTTTTTTAATTGTTTTACCACCAATAATTTAAATGCCTTGTATCCTTGGGGAGAGACCATTACCAAGATAAAAAAATCTTGGTTTTTACCCCTTAATCTTATTAGAAAGAGGAGATTGTATGTAAGATGTCGAAAAATGTTTAAGAAATACAAAGAGAGAGTAGCCCCCCTTTATCCCAGATCTAAAAAAGATAGAGAGATTTTTATTTTAAACACAGAAGAATTGGCTTCTCTTTTTCATTTTCCTGCCTGGGAGACCGCTCCAGTTCCTGGCTGGAAAAGAATTGAAGCCAAAAAGGGTCCCCCTCCTAGTTTACCTACAGAATAATAAAACCCTATGGATCAAAGCACCAAAAACGAGATTACTTTTATAGGGTTGACCACCTTCCGAAACCAAAAAAAGAAGTTTGGGATAAAACTTGATGATCGGCGAAGGCATGTTTATATTATAGGAAAAACCGGAATGGGTAAAACCGCCTTGATGGAAAATATGGCCATTCAAGATATTCAGGCGGGCCGGGGTTTGGCTTTTATTGATCCCCATGGAGAAGCGGCTGAAGAATTATTAGATTTTGTGCCTTCTCGAAGAATTAACGATGTGATTTATTTTAACCCTGCTGATGTAGAATATCCTATTGCTTTTAATGTAATGGAAAAAGTGGACCCTGAGCACCGACACTTGGTGGCTGGAGGGTTGATGTCGGTTTTTAAGAAAATCTGGCCTGATGTTTGGTCAGCCAGAATGGAATATATCTTAAACAATACTATTTTAGCCCTTTTGGAGTATCCGGGAACCACCCTTTTGTGTATCAATCGAATGTTAGCAGATTCCGAATACAGAAAAAAAGTGGTAGAGAAGATTAAAGATCCAATGGTGAAATCTTTTTGGGTCAATGAATTTTCCAAATATACCCAACGTTATGAGGTGGAAGCCACTGCTGCCATTCAGAACAAGGTGGGCCAGTTCATTTCTAACCCCTTAATTAGAAATATTATTGGACAGGTAAAATCAACCATTGATATGAGGAAAGTAATGGACGAAAGAAAGATTTTGATCGCCAATATTTCTAAAGGAAAGATTGGCGAAGATAATTCTCGCCTTTTAGGTGCTTTGCTTATTACCAAATTACAATTAGCAGCAATGTCCCGGGTAGATATTCCAGAGGAAGAAAGAAAAGATTTCTTTTTATATGTAGATGAATTTCAAAACTTTGCCACTCGTTCTTTTGTAAACATTTTATCTGAGGCCCGAAAATACAGATTGTCTTTGGTTATCGGAAATCAATACCTTTCTCAATTAGAAGAAATGACTCCTACAGGAAGGAGTTCTGAGGTGAGAGAGGCTATTTTTGGGAATGTGGGAACAATTATTTGTTTTAGGGTGGGAGCAGAAGATGCTGAATTCTTAGAAAAAGAGTTTTTGCCTGAGTTTAACGCCAACGATCTGGTTAACCTAACGAAGTATAATATTTATATAAAACTGATGATTGACGGGGTGGCCGGGAGACCATTTTCGGCCCAAACCCTACCCCCCTTACCTCTGCCCAAAGAATCTCATAAAGAAAAAATTATTAAGGTTTCGAGAGAAAGATATGGTACTCCTCGAAATATAATAGAAGGAAAAATTGAAAGATGGACAGGATCTCTCACCGCTGCCCCCCCACCACCACCTAGTCCAGTATTATATGATGCTCAATGTTCTTTGTGTGGTAAATGGACAAAAGTAATATTTCCCCCAGACGGCAAAAGGCCAGTTTATTGTAAAAGTTGTTTAAAGAAAATAGAGAAAGAGAAAGAGAAAACTATTTCTCTTAAAGATTTAACTAAAACAAAACCAACCTCTTTTTCTTCAAAAGATAAAGAGCCTCCTTTGCCCAAAAAACCAAAAAAGAAGCCAAATTTGACTGAATTAAAAAAGGTCTTAAAAGAGATTTTAAAAAAACCAAAAAAAGAATGAAAACCCTAAAAGATTTCAATTTTAAAAACAAAAGGGTTTTGGTAAGGTGTGATTTTAATGTGCCACTTAATGAGAAGGGAGAAGTGGCAGACGATTTTAGAATCAAAAATTCTATTCCCACCATTGAATATTTAATCAAAAAAAGAGCCAAGGTGATTTTGATGAGTCATTTAGGAAATCCTGGGGGAAAGGTGGCAGAAGATTTAAGGTTGAACCCCATCCAAGAAAAACTAATGGAGTATTTAGATCTATCTGTTACCAAGGCTCCAGATTGTGTTGGCTCTGAAATTAAAAAATGGATTTCTCAAATGAAGCCAGGCGAGATTTTGCTTTTAGAGAATTTAAGATTTCACAAAGAAGAAAAAGAAAATGATAAAAATTTTGCTAAGGAATTGGCGGAACTAGGAGACATTTTTATTAACGATGCTTTTTCGGTTTGCCACAGGGCTCATGCTTCAGTTGTGGGTGTTCCCAAATATCTTCCTTCTGGAATCGGTTTTTTGTTAGAAAAAGAGATAAAAAATTTATCTAAAATAATTGAAAAACCCAAAAAGCCGGTAGTGATTATTATTGGAGGAGCCAAAATTTCCACCAAAGCAAAAGTAATTGAGGATTTTTTAAAAAAGGCCGACCATTTGTTATTGGGAGGGAAAATTGCTAATTTTATTTTGATTCAAAAAGGATTATTGATAGGAAAAATTCCTGTTGCCTTAAAAACAGAAGAGATTGTTGAAAAACTAGAACTTCCCAACCCAAAACTTCACTTACCTGTTGATGGAATTGTTTCTTTAAGAGAGTTAAAAGACAAAGAGAACTATATCAAAGTAAAGGCCTTGGGTCAAATAAAAAGAGGGGAAGATATTTATGATATTGGACCAGATACTTTAAAATTATTTTCTAAGATTATTAAAGAGGCTAAAACAATTTTTTGGTCCGGTCCTTTAGGAATGTTTGAGGAAAGGTTTTTCGAAAAAGGAACCAAAGAAATAGCTATTTCGATTGCAGAAAACAAAAAAGCCTTTAAGGTAGCCGGGGGAGGAGAAACGGTTTTAGCCATTAATCGCTTTGGTTTGTTGGATAAATTTGACCACATTTCTACTGGTGGGGGGGCAATGTTAGAATTTTTGACAGAAAAAAAGTTACCAGGCTTAGAGGTTCTTAAATAAAAATAAACGAGAATCGGTTATGGAAATCAAAAATCTAGAAAAAGCAGCCCAAAGAATTAAAAAAGCCATTAAAAATAAAGAAAGGATTATCCTCTATGGTGATGGAGATTTGGATGGAGTAACTTCTGTAATTATTCTTAAAGAAGCCATTCAAAACCTAAACGGCAAGGTATCGGCTGTTTATTTTCCAGACCGAGAGGTTGAAGGATATGGGTTGTCAGAAAAGGGGATTGAGTATTTAAAGCAATTTGCCCCCGCCCTTTTAGTTGTTTTAGATTGCGGGATTACCAATTTTAAAGAAATAAAAGCCGGGAAGGAGGCCGGATTTGAGATTATTATAGTAGACCACCATCAGGTTTTAGATAAATTACCGGAAGCAGATATTATTGTTGACCCCCACCAAAAAGATGACCCTTATCCTTTTAAAGAATTAGCCGCTGCTGGCATTGTTTTTAAATTAGCCGAGAAGCTTTTAGGAAACGAAATTCCCCCTCTCTTGAGAAACAATTTTTTAGAATTGGTGGCTTTAGCTACCTTAGCTGATATGATGCCCAAAGAAGAGGAAAATATCATTTTTATTTCAGAAGGAATAGAGGCCATAAAGCGTTCCTGGCGTCCAGCCATTTTGGCTTTTAAGGAAGTAGATTATTTCAAAACCATTCCTACTTTAAAAGAAAAACTTTCAAAATTTATTTCTATCTTAAACGTGAGGGATGTTGAAGATAATTTACCAGCTGCTTTTAGGTTGCTCACCGCCACTTCAATTCAAGAGGCTAAAAATTTAATTGAAAAACTTTACGAAAAAGCCCAGGATCGGAAAAAAAGAATAGAAGAGATTTTAAAAATTATCGAAGAAAGAATCTCTAAAAAAGAAGAAAAAATTATCTTTGAGGGAGACGAAAACTTTGACTTCATTCTTATTTCGCCGGTGGCTTCGATCTTATTTCAAAAATATAAAAAACCAACCTTTATTTATAAAAAACTTGAAAAAGAAACCCAGGGTACAGTAAGAACGCCAGAGGGAATAAATGGGGTAGAATTGATGAAAAAATGTGCCGATCTTTTGATTTCTTATGGAGGGCACCCCCGAGCATCAGGCTTTAGAATTAAAAATGAAAACCTAGATTCTTTTAAGGTTTGTTTAATAAAAGCGATTGAGGAGACAAAAAAGGTTTAAGTTTTGAAAAATTTTTATGAAAAAAATAATTATCTACACCGATGGAGGCGCTCAAGGGAATCCGGGACCGGGAGCCATAGGGGTTGTTTTTTGTAATGAAAAAGGGCAGCCAATAAAAGAATATTCAAAATATTTGGGAAAAAACTTCACTAACAATGAAGCCGAATATCAAGCAGTGGTTTTTGCTTTAGAAAAATTTAAATCTCTTTTTAGCAAAAAACTTGCCAAAAATACTGAGGTTGAAATAAGGACTGATTCAGAATTATTAGTTAAACAATTAAAAGGAGAATATAAAATTCTTGATTCTAAAATTGCCCCTCTTTTTTTGAAGATTTGGAATTTGAGATTAGATTTTAAAAAAGTAAAATTAAGGTTAATTCCTAGAGAAAAAAACAAAAAAGCAGACAAATTGGTAAAAGAGGCTCTGGAAAAAGAAAGAAGGGCCCAAAAATTATTCTAATTTTACTTAAAATAAAAAGGAGAGAAGGGGAAAGCTGAAAAAGAAATATACGGGGGGTCAAGATGGTGGCGGGTGCCCTTCTCTCCTTTGGGAAAATTGGGAAACCTAAAAGAACTATTTTTATAATAAAGAAACAAAAAACCTTGTCAAGTTTTTCATTTCTAAATTATTGGTTGTGGCTTGACAAAAAAGCCTCTTTTTTTTAAGATAAAAATGCCCAAGTAGGCAAGGCAATCGCTCCCCATCACTTTATACTGACTTCCAAAACAAGTTTTACAAAATCAGTTCGAATCTGAAAATCATAACTGGATTGGAAATTCACATAAAGTGGTGGGGGGAGGAAAGTCCGAACACCCTCCCTACCCGCTTAGGGACAGGGGTAACGCTCCGGGTAACGCCCGGCCACCGCGAGGTGAGGGGTGCGAACAGAGACGCCGAGATCCGTGAGGATCAAGGCACCCTCCGAAACTTTATGTGGAGGAGGGTGAGCTCAGCTATAAGATCTCTCTTGGAGGGATCAAAGGCTGAGGTGAAACGGCTAAATCCCAGCGGGGTGCAAGGCCAAAGCAGGAGTTCTGAGAAAATGTCAGAGCCCTGCCAAAAGTAGGCCGCTTGAGCTCTGGAAGTAATTCCGGAGCCCAGATTAATGATTGCCACCCCTTACTTTGGATGTAGGGTAAGGGGTACAGAATTCGGCTTATTGCCTACTTGGGCTTTTTATTTAGGAAGTTTTGAGATAGAATTAAAAAAGAGGCAAAAGTAAAAAAGCAATCAAACTTAAAATTATTAAAAAAACCAAAATCCGCCAGACGAAATTGAAAAAACTTAATTTTCTCTTTGACATTGTTTTATGATACAAAAATTTAAAAAAAATAAAAAGATTAAAAAGAAAGAAAGGGTTTCTTCATTAATTTTTTCATCTTTTTTGTTAATCTTAATTTTAGTAATGATTGGTTATTTAGCAATTTCAAACTGGAGAACACTTAAAAAGAGAGCAGAATATAAAAAAGAAATCGAACTTTTGAAAGCGGAAATTCAGAAACTAGAAAGAGATAAAGAAATATTAACAAAAAAAATTTCCCAATACCATAAAGAGAGGTATTTAGAAAAAGAAGCCAGAGAAAAATTAGGATTAAAGAAACCAGGAGAAAATGTAGTGGTGGTTCTCCCACCCCAAAACTTAAAAGAAAAAGAAAAACCCAACAGATCAAAAAAGGGTTTAAAAGAAAAAATCAAAGAAATATTTGACAACTTTTTTGAAAAGATTAATTTTTGGTAAAATAATTTAGGAAGCCTTAACTAGTTTTGGCGAGAGTAGTTTAATGGCAGAACAGTTCCTTCCCAAGGAACAGGTGGGGGTTCGATTCCCCTCTCTCGCTCCCAAAATTGAGCCGATGTAGCTCAATTGGCAGAGCAGCCCCTTCGTAAGGGGAAGGTTGTCGGTTCAAGGCCGACCATCGGCTCATTTTTTATTCTTTTCATTTGTTTCAAAATGTGTTATATTAAATTTAATGACTGAATTAGAAAAAGCCAAAGAACTAAAAGAGAGGTTACTTAAATTAAGGGACTGTCTTTGACATAGAAAGAAAGAAAAAAGAGATTGAAGGATTAGAAGAAAAAATAGAAAAGCCAGATTTTTGGAAAGACAGAGAGAAAGCGATAGAGGTTTCTAAAAGGTTGGGAGAACTTAAAAAAGAGGTTAAAGAATTTGAGGAACTTGAAGTAGAGTTGGAGCTGGCAAGAACCAAAGAGGAACTAAACGCCTTAGAAAGAAAAATCAAGGAGAAAGAAATCAAGATGTTTCTTTCTGGAAAATACGATAGGGGAGATGCTATTTTAAATATTTATGCCGGAGCAGGAGGATTGGATGCTCAAGATTGGGCAGCCCTTCTCTTAAGAATGTATGAAAGGTATTGTGCTAAAAAGGGTTTCAAAACCAAAATTTTACATCAATCTTTTGGAGAAGGGATAGGGCCCGAAGGAAGGATTGGGATAAAATCAGCCACTTTAGAGGTTAGGGGCGATTGGGCATTTGGTTTTTTAAAAAAAGAATCCGGGGTGCATCGTTTGGTGAGAATTTCTCCCTTTTCTCCCAAGGCCTTGCGTCATACTTCATTTGCTTTAGTGGAGGTTTTGCCTGATATTTCTTTGGGTGAAGAGGCAGAAATCAAAATAAGGCCCGAAGATTTAAAAATTGAGACCTTCCGGGCTTCTGGCCCTGGTGGTCAATATGTTAATCGCCGAGAATCAGCAGTAAGAATTACCCATTTACCTACCGGGATCGTGGTTTCCTGTCAATCTGAAAGATTACAGGGTGCCAACAGAGAAAAAGCAATGAAGGTTTTGATGGGGAAATTGTATCAATTGAAACTAGAAGAAACAAAAAAGAAAATAAAACAATTTAAATCAGATGCTATTTCTCCTAGTTGGGGAAACCAAATTAGATCTTATGTATTACACCCTTATAAGTTGGTTAAGGATTTGCGCACTGGAGTAGAAACCTCTGAAGTAGAAAGTGTATTAGATGGAGAATTGGATCAATTTATTGAAGCTGAACTAACCCAAAACAATGATTAAATTTCAAAAGGTTACTAAAATTTATCCCCCAAAGACTATTGCCTTAAAAGATGTTTCTTTTGAGGTAAAGAAGAATGAGTTTGTGGCTATTGTTGGAAGATCGGGAGCTGGGAAAACCACTTTGTTAAAATTATTGCTGGGGGAAGAAAAGCCTACCAGGGGAAAGGTTTTTTTTGATGGAGATGAGGTATCTTCGTTGAGGTCTTCTGAGATTCCCTATATAAGACGGCGGATCGGAGCGGTTTTCCAAGATTATAAATTATTGGCTTCTAAGACTACTTATGAAAACGTAGCCTATGTTTTAGAAGTAATGGGGGTGCCAGAGTCTCAAATTCTCAGGGATGTTCCTCAAGTATTGGAGATTGTAGGATTGAGTCACCGGGCTTTTAATTTCCCGGCTGAATTATCAGGGGGAGAAAAACAAAGGGTGGCAATTGCCAGAGCCCTTATTCACCGGCCGGATGTAATTTTGGCCGATGAACCAACCGGCAATTTAGATCCTTATAATACTTCAGAAATAATTAATCTTTTATTAAAAATTCATCAATTGGGCACCACTATAATTTTAGCCACCCATGACAAAGAAATTATAAATTCTTTAAACAAAAGAGTGATTACCTTGGAAGATGGGAGAATCGTAAAAGACGAAAAAAAGGGGAAATTTATACTTTAATTTAAACTATGTTTGTCCAATTAAAAAGAATATTTCATTTTGGTTGGTTGAACTTTAAAAGGCACCTTGGCTTAAGTGTGGCTACAATTTTTATTTTATTGTTAACAGTTTCTTTACTTACCTCTCTTTTTCTTTTTCAAAGAATAGTTCAATTTTCAATTGATGCCATTAAAGAAAAGGTGGAGATTTCTGTATACTTAAAACAGGATGTTTCCTTGGCTGATATTCTAAGATTAAAGGAGGAATTATTGAGCGTTCCTCAAGTAAAAGAGGTAAAACTTGTTTCTCGGGAAGAGGCATTGGAAAGGTTTACCGAAAGACACAAAGAAAATACAGTTTTAATGGAAGCCTTAAAAGAAGTGGGAGATAATCCTTTTTTGGCTTCTTTAAACATTAGGGCCGTCCAACCCGAAAATTATTCAGAAATCGTAGACTTTTTAGAAAAAGAGTTGCCAGCCGATCTTCAGGGAGCGATAGAAAAAATTGACTACTATCAAAGAAAACCAGTTATTGAAAAAATTTTCCAGATCACTGGATTTGTGAACAGAACAGGAGTAATTTTAGCCATTATTTTGGCTATTTTAGCTTCTTTGGTAATCTTCAATCAAGTGAGATTGAGCATTTATAGCCAAAGAGAAGAGTTAATCATTCAAAGATTAGTAGGGGCTTCTAATTGGTTTATTAGGGGACCATTTCTGGTTCATGGAGCGATTTGTGGGTTTTTGGCTGCTTTAATATGTTTTGGGATTTTTATTGTATTGTGTTGGTTTGTTGAGCCAAAACTAGAAATGTTTTTCCCGGGCTTAAACCTTTTCACCTTTTTTATAAGAAATATGAGCAAGGTTTTACTTTTTCAGGTAATAGCCGGAGTAGGCCTGGGAGTAATTTCTAGTGGGATAGCGGTGAGAAGATATTTAAATATCTAAATATTGCGGGGTCGTCTAACGGTAGGACGTCGCGCTCTGGACGCGAAAATCCAGGTTCGAATCCTGGCCCCGCAGCAATTTTTAGAAGACAGGAGTTCCGGTTTTAAAAATTCAAAATTGATGGCGCCTTTCTTTTCTATATTCCAAGGGTTTTATAAAACTCAAGGGGGCTGAGGCCCCTTAAACAAGGTTTAATTTTCTTTTGGGGTTTGCTAAAATAGAATAAATCTGGTTTTTCTCAATAAAAATGACAGAAAAGAAAGAACAAGAATTAATATATAAATTGTTATCTTCTCCTTTAGAAAGGGTAAAAATTTTTAGAGAAATCCCTGAAAACAAACAGGGATTTATTATTTTAAATTTGCCCAAAAGGATCCAAAAAAAGATCATGGATAAATTAAGTGATAGAGAATTAATTGAAATGATTGATTATTTAGATCCCACCAGTGCCACTGATTTATTGCAGATAATAAACAAAAAAAGAGCAAACAGGGTTTTGAAAAAGTTGGGCCAAGAGATTAGAAAGAAAATAGAGTTTTTGTTAAGGTTTAATCCTAAAACAGCCGCTGGTTTGATGAGTTTGGATTATATTGAAATAGACAAGGATATTTCCTTTGGAGAACTTTATAAAATAGTCAAAGAGTATGAAAAAAAGCGGGGGAAGCCCCCAGCCATTTTAGTAGTAAGAGAAGGCTTTTTAATAGGGGAGATACCTTTTTATAGGCTTGCTTTAGTTAATAAAGAAGAAAGGGCGAGGGACTACATTAAAAAGGTTCCTTCTGTGAAGTATGATGAAGATGAAAAAGCGGTGATAGAAACCTTTAAAAGCCACCCTCACGACAAAATTGTTGTTTTAGATGACGATGGAAGCATTTTGGGAATTATTTATTCTGACGATGTTCTAAAACTATTAAAAAAGGCATCTGTCAATGATTTACAGAGATTTGCCGGAGTAAGCGAGGAGGAAGATGTCTTAGATCCTCCTTTGGTGAAAGTAAAAAATAGATACCGGTGGCTGATTATAAATTTAGCTACTGCTTTTTTGGCGGCTTCAGTGGTTAGCCTTTTTCAAAAAACAATTTCTGCCTATGTATTATTAGCAGTTTATATGCCCATTGTGGCTGGTATGGGAGGAAACGCTGGCACCCAGACCTTGGCGGTGATGGTAAGGGGATTGGCTCTTAAAGAGATTGAGCCAAAAAGAGTCCAAAAGGTGATTATCAACGAAATGGTGGCTGGTGGGATAAATGGTATTATTAACGGTGGATTAGTGGCTCTGGTAGCCACCCTTTGGAATAAAAGTCCGATGCTGGGTTTAATAGTGGCCATAGCCATGATTGTTAATCTTGTAATTGCCGGCTTTTTTGGCGCCCTCATTCCCCTGATTATGAAAAAATTGGGCAAAGATCCTGCTTCTTCGGCCACCATTTTTATTACCACCGCTACTGATGTTTGTGGCTTTTTTGCCTTTTTGGGTTTGGCTAACCTTTTTTTATAAAGATTCTTTATTTTTTAGATTTAATTTATTAAAATGAAGTTGAGATGAAAAAAGGTTATCGGGCAGAATACGAGGCAAAAAAGATTTTGTTTGCCGAACACTCTCCTGAGAGTGTATTTAAGGTAGCCATTGGTGGGGCTACGGATTTTTTTGTTTTGGGAAAAAATGGCAAGATCAAAAAACTGGTTGAGGTAAAACACACTAACAAAAAAAGATGGTATCCCGGCAATCATGATTTTAAGCAATTTAAAGCTCTTAAAAAAATCCAAAAGAAGCACAATATAAAAGTAGAATACTGGATCAAAATGAATGGCAAGTGGCAGATTTTCAACCTTAAAGAGGTAGAAATATTTTTTAGTTAATAAAGGTCTTTTTTAAAATTTTAAAAAAATGGCTATCAAAAAAGTAAACGTCCACGGTTTTACTGTGGAATATGAGGAAAACCTAAAGGCGGGAATTGAATATTTAAAGTATGATTTAGATTTTAACGAAGCCAAGATATTTTTTGAGGCAGCCAGAAGGCACGGGAAAGCAGATTTTGAAGATGATGCAGATCGGAATTGGCGCTTAATTTACAATGGAAGTAGGGGAATTTATACTTTGGTTCGAAGATAAACCTTAAAACTTTTTATTCTACCCTTTTTACATATTCTTTGGTTTCAGTATTAACCTCAATTATATCTCCCTCTTTAATGAATAAGGGCACATTTACCTTGGCTCCAGTTTCCACGGTTACCTGTTTTGTTCCAGGTTGGGACCTCCCTCCTTTGATTCCCGGCGGGGCTTCAATGACTTTTAATTGAACTTTAATAGGAAGGGAAACATTAATAATTTTTCCTTCAAATTCCAGGCCATCTAAAATTAAATCTGGTTTCAAAAATTTTACTCCTTCTCCTATTTGTTCCTCAGATAACTCAAATCTTTTTGAGGGATTTTCAACCAAACAAAAATAAAACTTGCCTTTTTTAGAATAGATAAACCTCACCTTAACCTTTTCAATTTCTGCTTCTTCAAAAACATCTTTTTGATGGAAATTTTTTTCTAAAACCTGACCAGTGATAAGGTTTTTTATTTTGGTTTGAGCCACTACCACATCTTGGGCTTTTTTCATTTGGCGAAATTCCAAAACCTCATAGGGTTGTCCCTGATAAATAAATTTTGTTCCTTTTCTGAGTTCGTAATAGGTTAACATAATGCAAATATCATGCGAATAATATTAGAATTATTTAACTATTCTCCACTCAATATCTTCTTCTTTTCAA